>Ga0265354_1000067_pt1 | contig 17414 bp, 12 predicted proteins | sample NZE1metagenome_FD_189074 | JGI IMG/M metagenome (GOLD analysis project Ga0265354, IMG submission 189074) | Rhizosphere microbial communities from Maridalen valley, Oslo, Norway - NZE1 | ecosystem: Host-associated > Plants > Roots > Rhizosphere > Soil | place: Norway: Oslo | collected 2017-09-14 | reverse complement strand
GGATTCCGATCGAGCCGCGGGAAGCGTGGATGCCCGTGAATTATGGCTACGAAGTGCAGATCGACAATCATCCCGAGACTTCGAACGAGGACGAGTATCACATCACGGCGGCGCTTTATTCTTTGACGAAGCCGCTAGCCAAACCGGGGAAGCCCGGCCCCGAATGGAATACGATGGACATCACGCTCGATGGGCCGCACACCATTGTTGTCCTGAACGATGTGAAGGTCACTGATTACACCGAGGGGCAGCCGGTTCCGGAGCGGAAGTTTGACTTCGAGCCGCAACGCGGGCGCCGGCCGGACGAAGGCTACGTCGGGTTGCAGAACCACAGCGATAACGACATCGTGTTTTTCAAAGAAGTGAGCGTCCAGGCATTGAAGTAACGGCTTTAGAAAAAATGAGAACGAGTCAAATCAGGAGGGTGAGATGAGCAAGAAAGGTTACTCGCGTCGCGAGTTTCTGCACAGCACAGCTGGGGCTACGGGCGCGCTGGCGGCAGCTCCGAGCATCTTCCTGAAGCCGGAGTACATTCCTTCGATTCTCGAACGAGTAGCTCCGAGCGACACTTTGCGCTTCGGAATTATTGGGATTGGGATGCAGGGCTCGGGCTTGCTAACGGCTGCCGTCCAATTGCCGGGTGTGGAATGCGTGGCGGCGTGCGATCTGTATGACGGGCGGCATCTGCTGGCGCAAGAAATTGTCGGAAAGAAAATTCCGACGACACGGCGCTATCAGGACTTGTTGGATAACAAGAACATCGATTGCCTCATCGCGGCGGTTCCGGATCATTGGCACAAGCAGGTGGTGGTGGACGCTGTCAACGCGGGCAAGGATATTTACTGCGAAAAGCCGATGTCGCATTCCGCGGTGGATGGTTTGGCGATGGTGGCCGCGGCACAGAAAACGGGACGCATCGTGCAGATTGGTTCGCAACGCGTGAGTTCGGTGATTTGCGCGAAGGCCAAGGAGATGATTGCTCAGGGTATCCTTGGGACTTTGACGATGGTGGAAGGGTCGCTGGGGCGCAACGATCCTACGGGTGCTTGGGAGTATCCGCCGCCGCCGGATCTTTCTCCGTCGAATCTGGATTGGGACACGTGGCAGGGCACCGTACCCAAGGTGCCCTTCAATCCGAATATTTTTGCGCGCTGGCGCTGCTGGAAGGAATACGGTACGGGGCTTGCGGGCGACCTGCTCGTGCATTTGGTCAGCGGCATGAACTTTATGCTGGGTTGGAATGTTCCGCCGAAGAAGGCGATGTCGCTCGGCGCGATTCTGCGATTCCCGGATGGGCGCAACATGCCGGATGTACACGCTACGTTGTTTGATTACGGAAGCGCGCCGGTCTATCTACGCCTGAATCTCGGATGCGAGACTCCGGAGATTTACAGGTTCCAGGGCTCGAAGGGAATTCTGGAAGTCACCGAATTTGCGATCACCTATTATCCGCAGACGGGCGAAGACTCGGGGCCGAGCTACTACACTTCGGGCTATCCACAGAAAATGCGGGATGCGTATACGGCGGAGTGGCACGCGAAAAACGACCCCGTTCCGGGCAAAGAGCCGGTGCTGGAAGGCTATACGTATCGCGGCGATTCTTGGGATGACGAAAAGCCGCACCTGTGGCGATACTTCCAGGGCGTAAAGACCCGCCAGCCCGTGACCGAAGACGCCGTATTTGGAAACAACGCGGCGCTGGCATGCCACATGTCCAATGAATCGTACTTCCGCAAGAGCGCGGTTGTGTGGGATCCCGCCTCGGGAACGATTAAGTCTGTTTCCTAGCTACGGCGAAAAACGGGCCGGCCTCTGGGCCAGTTACAACTGAGCCACACTGCAACTTCCTTGGCGCTCAGAGTCTAGTTGCAAATAGAAATAGAATTGCTCCAGTCACGCGAGCCCGCGCCTGGAGCAGTTTTTATTTAGGCCTCGGGCAGCGGAGGACAACCGGGGAATTCGCGTAAAGCGGTGTTGCCGATATATTGCAAGTCTTCGATCCCGATTTTGCTGGTGTAGAAGCCGTCGCAGGTGCGCCTTCGCAACAAGGCGAAGAAGGCTACGCCCTGGCTTAGAGATGGATCCTGCTTTGCGTTCTTGCGGAAAGCAATCAGGTTCAGAACTTCTTTGCGCTGCTCTGGATTGCAATCCAGGAAGACGTTGGAATAGCGGTCGGAGCAGAAATTGTCCAGCCACTGGAGCCCGCCGCCGATGGCTACTTGCCACTCCTCATTTTCGCTGGTGAGGAGATCAATGAATTCCGGAGCGCCGGCTTCTACTGCGCCGCCGGATTTTTCATCTTTCGGAATGATGGTGTCGCAAAGAGTGGTGATCATCTCGTACTGGTGGGGCGAAAAAAACTTTGGCGCGTACTTCCCGGCCGGCGACGCCGATTTTTCATTGTGGACCGCTTGATGAGCAAACTCCGCGGCCTTCGCGGGAATCACTTGCAGTACGGAGCCGCCTACCGCGCTTACGGCAAGTGTTCTTAGTATGTCGCGGCGCGTTACGGAATGTTCGCTCATAGAATTTCTCCCTGAAGGTCTTCGAATGCCTGTGGCGCTGATTCTGACTGCCGCGCGCCTACAAATTACCTTTCCTCGCTTCGTCGAGCAGATATTCCGAGGCGCGCCATGCCAGCGCCATGATCGTCAAAGTCGGATTTTTATCGGGATTGGTGACTAGGGGCGCGCCATCCATGACAAAAACATTCTTCACGTCATGCGCCTGGCAGAAGCCATTCAGCACGGAACTCTTCGGGTCGGCGCCCATGCGGGCGGTGCCAACCTCGTGGATAATTTTTCCACCTGCGGCAATGCCGAAGGGACTCTCACCGCTGATGGGAGTCTTGGTTTTGTACACGCCGCCAGCGGCTTCGATGATGGCGCGAAACGTTTCCTGCATGTCCTTGGCCTGGCGAATTTCGTACTCACTCCACTTGAAATGGAAACGCAGGACGGGGATGCCCCATTTATCGACAACGTTCGGGTCGATCTCGCAGTAGGTGTCCGGATTGGGAATCATTTCGCCGCGTCCGGCCATGCCAATGCCGGTGCCGTAGGTTTGTCGCGCGCGCTTCTTCAAAGTGGGGCCGTAGCCTTCCTCTTCATGCAAGAGGTCGTTAAACTCGCCGACGCCGGGCATATCTCGGCCGCCGCCAAATTCGATGTGATAGCCACGGGGGAAATCATTTTTGCAGTCGAACTTCCACCAGGGGATGTACATGTGCATGCCGCCGACGCCATCGTGATTGTGAGGAGGCATTTTTTCGAGCTGAGGGATGATGCCCCAGCCGTCGCTGCCGACGGAATCGGTGAGGTATTTGCCGACGGCACCGGAAGAGTTGGCCAGTCCGTTGGGGAACTGCGCGGATTTGGAATTCAGAAGCAAGCGAGCGGATTCGCAGGCGCTCGCGGCGAGAACGACGGCGCGAGCGCTAATGCGCCTCTCAGTGCGCGTGGCTTTATCGATGTAGGAGACGCCTTCAGCTTTGCCGTCCTTGCCGAGAATCACCTCGCGCGCCATCGCGCCGGTGATCATCGTAAGCTTGCCAGTCTTCATCGCCGGGGGGATCATCACCTGGCTCGAGCTGAAGTTCGAGGCGGTGACGCAGCCGCGGCCGCATTGGCCGCAATAGTGGCAGGGAAGGCGGCCATTCACGGATTTAGTGAGGATGGCAAGCCGCGAAGGAATGCAAATCACGCCAATCTTGTCGCAAGCTTTTTTTACGATGAGATCCGTGCAGCGTGGTTTAGGCGGCGGCAGAAACATACCGTCGGGAGCGCTCGATACGTTTTCGTGCGTGCCGAAGACACCGATGTACGACTCCACTTTGTCATAATAGGGCGAGAGATCGTCGTAAGTGATCGGCCAGTCGTCGCCAAGGCCATCACGCGTGGCGGATTTGAAATCGATCGGTGCGAAGCGCAGCGCAATGCGCCCCCAGTGATTTGTGCGGCCACCCACGATCCGAGAACGGAACCACTGAAAATTTGAGCCAGGCGCGGAAGTATACGGTTCGCCTTCGATTTGCCAAGCGCCATTTGGAGCGAGGAATTCTCCAAAATTTTCCGCGGCGCGGCCGCCCACACCGATTCCCCGGTGCGGCAATTCGTAGGGCCACATAAGCATCTTGAAATCTTTTTCGGGGTAAACGGGAGGGCCGGCTTCGAGCAGCGCGACGCTGAGGCCGCCTTCGGTCAGGATTTTCGCGACAGTGCCGCCTCCGGCGCCCGATCCAATGACGCACACGTCGTACATTTTCGGCGAGCGAATCACTTGCGACATTTCGTGGACCTCGAGTTACAGCTCGTTTTGTTTCATTTGGGTCACAGCATAATCGCATGCGCGGGCCGTCAAGGCCATGTAGGTTAGCGAAGGATTGACGCAAGCGCTGGAAACCATGCTTGCGCCGTCAGGGAGGAAGAGGTTTTTCACGTCGTGCGCCTGATTGTGCGCGTTCAAGACGGAGGTCTTTGGGTCGCGGCCCATGCGAGCGGTGCCCATTTCATGAATACCGAGTCCCGGTGGCGAAGGCTTCTGATACGGAGAAATTTCGGTGGCGCCTGAAGCGGCGAGTATTTCTGCAGCTTGGATGGCGATGTCCTTGGACATGGTTAATTCATTTTCGCCCCAAGCGCAGTGAATCTTCAGAGTTGGAATGCCCCAGGCATCGACCTTGCCTTTTTCTATTTCGACGTAATTGTCGTGGTTCGGCAGGCACTCGCCGAAGCCACCGAGACTCATGCGCCACGGCCCGGGCATCTTCAGTGCGTTCTTGAACTCCGGGCCGAGACCTACCATCGACGCGCCGCGCGACCATCCATCGCGGCTTCCGCCGCCCTGATAGCCATATCCACGCAGGAAATCCGCCTGCTTGGTTTTCACGTTTCTGAAGCGGGGAACATAAATCCCATTGGGACGATTGCCAAAAGGCATTTTATCTTCATGTCCCGGCATTCTTCCGCTTGCTCCGGCGCCCATGTGGTGGTCCATAAGGTTGTGGCCGAGCTCGCCGCTGCTGTTGGCGAGCCCGTTAGGAAATTCGGTAGTCGCCGAATTGAGCAGAATGCGCGTGGATTCGAGAGTGGACGCGCAAACGAAAAAGACGCGCGCTTTAAATTCGATTTCGTTCTTGGTTTGCGAATCAACGACATTCACGCTGGTGACACGCCGCGTCGCCGAATCAAAATTCAAGCTGCGAACCACGCTGTAAGGCCGGATGGTAAATTTGCCTGTTTTCATCGCCGCCGGCAGAGTCGAACTCAAGCTGCTGAAATAAGACCCTGTAATGCAGCCACGATGACAGACGCCGCAATAGTGGCAGGCTGCGCGACCTTTGTGCACGCGGGTAAGAACGGCGGTGCGTCCAATAGTCAGCATGCGATCATCGAAATGCTTGGCCATCGCCGCTCGAACATCTAGCTCGACGCATGTCATTTCCATGGGCGGGAGAAATTTTCCGTCGGGCAATTGCGGTAGCCCTTCGGCCTGGCCGCTGATTCCGGCAAACTCTTCGACGTAGTCGTACCAGGGCGCAATGTCCGCGTAACGGATGGGCCAGTCAACGGCAATGCCTTCTTTCAAATTGGCTTCAAAATCGAGATCGCTCCAGCGATAACTCTGGCGGCCCCACGTGAGCGACTTTCCGCCGACCTGGCGGCCGCGAATCCAGGCAAAGTGTTTGCCTTCCTCGCAGGTGTAAGGATTCTCTACGTCACTCACAAAAAATTTATTCGAATACTCGTCGCAGGCGTAATAACACTCGCGCTGAATGGGCTGCGTTCCCATGCGTTTGACGTGATCATCCCAGCCGCGGTACTTCAGCTCCCAAACAGGAACGTGCTCGACGTAGTCCCGCTCCGGAACAGTAGGACGCCCCGCTTCCAGGATTAGCGTGTTGAGCCCTTTTTCGGTGAGCTCTTTCGCTGCCCATCCGCCGGTAATTCCCGAGCCGATTACGATTGCGTCGTAAGTATTGGCCGCCATGCGAGTCTCCCTTAAGCCTTTTTCTCTGCCGCTACCGGAACGCAGCCATGCTGGGCGCCGGGAATGATTTGCAAACCCAACTCGCGAGTAAAACCGACTTCAGAAGTGTAGTAACCGTGAAGGGTGATGCCTTTGAACACCACGAAGAAATTGCCTCTGAGCTGTGTGTCCCAATCGGGGACGGTGTTGCCGTGACGGGCGGCCCGGCCAGCAAGCATGCCGATGGCTTCGTCCATAGCGCGCATGAGCGTAAGTTGCTGAGCGGGAGAAGCGTCGACGAAATCCTTGCCGTACAGCTCGTTGCTTTGTTTGTCTACCCCGGCAAGACCGGCGAGGAAATTATTGCGATCCTCCTCGGTCGCCCATTCCGTGAGAATGACGTCGATGAACTCATTGACGCGGACACCTTTGGCGCCTGGAGTGTCGGTCTCCGGAATGATGATCTCGCTCATCAGAACAACCGTGGCATTTTGGTGCGGATTGAGAGTGCGCAGCGCATACCCGGAGGCGGGATGCGCTTCCTGAAAAAACCCGAATAGATCTGGCGCGGCAGTGGAAGCAAGAGCACCCGTGGCAAGAAATTTTAAGGCATCACGCCGTTGCATAAAACCTCCCTAATTCTTTTTCTACCGATGCATCAACCTTCGAGAATCTCTTTGCGCACGTTTTTCAAAACGTAGGCGGCACGTTCGACGCCCACTTCGCCGCTCAGGATGGGATCTTCGTTTTCAATGCTGAGGATGCCTTCGTAGCCGATGTCCATGTAGGCTTGGATGACGGACTTCCACAGACTCGCACTGTGGCCGTAGCCAACGGCGCGGAAGGTTTCCGAAGCATTGCCAAGATCGCTGGTTTCGAAAGCGAAATTCAGCACTCCGTATTTTGCGACATTGTCCTGAAAGAATACGGTGTCCTTCATGTGCGCATGATAGATCATGCCTTTTTTGCCCAGGAAGTGAATCACTTCCACCGGGTCGCAGCCTTGCCAAAAGAGATGGCTTAAGTCGCAGTTCGCGCCGATCTCTTCACCGACTGCTTCGCGAAGTTTGATAAGGGTTCGCGGATTATAGACGACAAAATTAGGATGCATTTCCAGCGCGATGCGATGTATGCCGTGTTCGCGAGCGAATTTCGCGGCTTCCTGCCAATACGGAATGACCTTTTCCTTCCACTGCCAGTCCTGCATTTGCGCGTACTCAGGTGGCCAGCGATAGGTGATCCAATTTGGCTGGGCATCTGTCGGCGTGCCGCCGGGGCAACCGGAAAAGCCGACGATCACTTTCACGCCTAGGCGCTCGGCGAGCAGCACCGTTCTGCGAAAGCTCTCACGGTCCCGCTGGGCATGTTTTTCGTCCGGGTGGACGGGATTGCCGTGGCAACTAAGGGTGGCCACCTGAATCCCACGATCTGTAAATTTTTTCTGCCACGCTTTGGCCTTTGCGGGGTCGTCAAGAAGCTCTTGCACTGGGCAATGTTTCGTCCCTGGATAGCCGCCCGTGCCAATTTCCATTGCTTCGAGGCCCAGCGCGCTGACCTTATCGAGCATTTCATCGAGAGAAAAATTGTCGTAGACAGGATCGAAGACGCCGATGGGAATTTTGCGCTTCGTCGATGGGGAAGCCGCCGATTGCTTCTTCGAAGCGAGAGCAGCGTCAGCGCCTGCATGGGCAATCGTGTCCCTCATACCTGCTCCTCCCGGAACCGCCGCAGCCAGCAGACCTCCGCCGGTCGCAGCGAGAAATTGCCTGCGGTCAACCGATTTACTAACGCGCGAGCTGCGCATCCCTGCCCTCCGAAAAGTCCCTCTTACCACGGCCAAATCACGGCCCGCGGCATTATACGCTTCCTGAGCGGGGGAGGAAGTCACAAAATCGTTTTAGTAGGGTCCAATGTTGGGGAATCATCCCGTAGGGGCACGGCACGCCGTGCCCGTCTTGATTTTTCTTCTACTTGTTGCCGAACTATATGCCTTTCCGGCTCGCCTCATTGATAGTGACTGTTGGGGAGTGAAGGGTCGCGAGAACCGTCGATCAGGGTTTTTTGCGAGCGAGAGCATCCAGGGCGGGGATAGATGCGGCGGCTGTTACAACTCGCTCCGGCGGCATCTTTTTATTTTGAATCGCGTCGACGAGCAGCTCAATCGCCTGCCCCGCGTTCGGAGGAACAAAAACTGTGGCGGTTAGCATTCCGCTGCGCACCCATGCCTGACCCGTTTTCGGCAGGCCATCGCAGCCTGTGAACGGCAACTTGAGCCATCTTTCGCGTTCGTCCTCGTTGGCCAGTTCCTTAAAGGCATCGCGGGCGCCCATTGCCATGGAATCGTCTTGTGCGGAAATGAGGTCAATCGCGGCGCGCTGAGAAGTCGTTAGCTTCAACCAGGAACGAACCGAGCGTTGGGAACTTTCCTGAGTCCACTGAGCCTTGAGCATGGTGACCTGGACGCTCGCGGGCTTGGTTTCTTGCATTCCTAGAGTGCGGTCTTTGGCTGCGGAATTCTCCGAGGGTCCCTGAATATAGAGGACGGAACCTCCGCCACGCAGCAGGGCTGCCATCTGGCGTCCTTGTATGCGGCCAATTTCGACATGGTCGGAACTAACGGAGAAAAGCGGGGACGTAGAAGTCTTGCGCAGTTCCTCGATGTAGCTGGCATCGCGATTCAGAATCACCCAGCCGATTCCAGCGGTGACTGCAGCCTTCGCGACTTGCGGCAGTGCCGTGCCTCCGACGGGTTCAAAAATGATGCCGTCCGGGCGCAACTCCTTCGGCGCTTGGATAGCCTTCAACACTTGGGTGCTTTGGTTGATGGCGTCGTTTTGCGCGTGGATAATCTGCACGTCCACGCCAGTTTTGCGCGCGGCCTGCTCCGCGGATTCCTTCTGCTCAATCTGGTAGTCGTTATCGTCGGTGGTAAGAGAAACCACGAATTTAAGTTTTTTCATTCTCGTCTCAATAAGGATAATTCTATTCCAACATAAAGGACGATGGTAAGGGGCAGAGCCAGCCGGATTGGTGCTCAGCCCGCCATTAGTTGCGAGCTAGTTACATTCACAGGGACCATATCCAGGCAGGCTATTGCTTCGCGAAATCGTCGAGGGCGGAGCTTAGACGTTCGAGGCCGGCGCGCAGGCCGGCAGTCTCGCCGCCTATTCCAATCCTGAAGTGCCGCGGCATTTCAAAGAACGCGCCCGGAACAACGGACGTTTCGTATTTCTCGCGCAATAACTTAAAAAATGTCTCAGGGTCGCCGTGGGTGAGGCGGGGGAAAAACACCGTCCCAGCGGCCGGGCGGAAGCATTCGAGATCGCCGCGAGAATCGAGAAAGGAATCTATAACGACGCGATTAGCGGCGAGGAGCGAATGCGCCCGCTTGCGAAATTGCTCGAGATGATCGAAGGCGATCACGGACATGCGCTCAGCCGCGTGCGCCGCGACGGCTCCATACAAATCATTCAGAAGCCACATCCGCTTGGCCAGCGGCGGCGAGGCGAGCACCCAGCCGCAGCGCAGCCCGCTCAAGCCGTAAACTTTCGTCAGGCTGCTGGTGGCGATAAACGGGTTGTCGCCTGAGGGCGCGATGGAGTGACCGATGGGAAAACAAAATGGCGCGCCGCTATCGAATAACATATCGAGATAAACCTCATCGACCAACACATGGGCGCCCACGCGGCGTGCCATTTCGCCAATCGCGCGGAGCGTTGCCGCTGGCATCAGCGCGCCGCTTGGATTGTGGAGATTGCTCAGGACAATCAGGCGCGTTTCCTTTGTGATGGCTCTCTCGAGCTCCTCTAGTTCCAGCGCGAATCCTGTTTCGAAACGCCGAGGGATTCGCTTCACTCGTGCTTGGAGATATTCCGCGACGTCCAGCAACGGCCCATAGACCGGCTGCTCGATCAGCACTTTGTCGCCTGGGTTGAGCACGGCGGCCATTGCCAGGTGATTCGCCATAGATGTTCCCGTCGCCGCGACAACACATTCTTCGGGCACTCCGTTGTGGCGTGCCAGCCGTTGCTGCAGCGGCTCGTAACCATAACCGCCGGGTTCGGTGATTTCCAAGTCTTCGAGGTGCACTGGGAACTCGGACAAGGGCACGCTGATCAGGCCGCTCGTCGCTAAATTAAAGCGGGCATGCGAATGCGTTTTCGCCCATTCCATGTACACAGAACGCTTTGAAGGTCCCGAACCGCTCATGCCCTTGTTTCTCCCTTATTTTTCGCGCTCCACAAATAGTACGCGGGCAAACCGGCGATAGCGATGGCCAGCCCAATAAAAGAGCGTTTGGGATCGTGCGCGAAGGTGCTCACGACGACGATCCATTCCGCGGCAATGAACAGCAGCGTTGTCCAAGGGTGTCCGGGCACTTGAAACTCAATCGCGGGCGATCCATGAATCGCCGCGCGATGCCGCAAAACAAGTAAGCAGACCGCCGTCAGCCCAAAGAATATGCAGTCCATTGCCACAACGTAGTTGACGACCTGCGCGTAAGTCCCTGTCAGCGCAATAACGATGGCCCATACGCCCTGCAGCAGGATTGCGACCACCGGTGCGTGGCTCTGCGGATCGATCCACGCAACGCTGCGGAAAAAGACACGGTCCTCGGCCATCGCGAAATAGACGCGTGGGGCTGTCAACATCGATTGCCCAAGAAACCCGAACGCGGAGAATGCAATGCCGGCGGCGATCAGCGAACCTCCCCGCGGGCCGAGAAGGGCGCGCATCACGGTGGATGCTGGCGTCATGGTGGCGGCCAGCCCAGTGGGTCCGAGCACGCGCACGTAAACGAAATTCACCGAGGTGTAGACCGCGATCACACCCAGAACACCTAGAACGAGGCCGCGCGGTAGAGTCTTGCGCGGATCGCGGACTTCGCCGGCCAGAAAACTGGAAGTCTGCCAGCCTCCGTAAGCGAACAAAACCGGTGTCATGGCCGCCCCAAAAGTGAAAATGAGGCTCATGGACACCGGTTGGTCCAGAACTGGGCGCCAGTAAATTTGGGACGGTCCGCCTCGAAGCAAGCTGAATAACTCGAGCATCCCGATGGCGGCAATCGCAGCCAGAGTCATCGCCGATTGCACTCGGCTGCCCGCGCGAACACCCAAGCAGTTAATCACGGTGAGCAGGGCGAGGGCGGAAGCCGCAATGAGCGAGGCACTGACCTGCCAGTGGGTTAACTCGAGGAAATATCGGGCAAAGGTAACTGCAACTGCGGCCATTCCGCCAGTCTGGATGACCAAGAGAAGTACCCAACCGTACAGAAATGCCACAGCGGGGTGAAGTGCTTCGCGCAGATAGGCATATTGGCCGCCAACGACCGGCAACCTCTCGGCCAACTCCGCGTAAATGAATCCGCCGAGCAGAGCAATGAGGCCGCCTGCGACCCAAGCGCTGAGGATCAGTGTGGAAGTATGAACCCTGTCTGCAACTATGTAGGGGTTGATGAAAATCCCCGCGCCGATGATCCCGCCCATTACGGCCATCGTCGTGCCAAACAAACCAAGCTGCCGTGCGAGCCCGCTGCCATGGTTTGCTTGTTTGGTCGGGTTTTCGGTCATTGTCATCGAGTCTTACTTGTGCTTCGCGCCATGGAACTGGTCATCTAGGCAATTCGCGATCGGGGCGTACTCTACCACCGCAGCCTCCGGTGACAAAATTGAACGGTGACTAGAGCCTGCTCTTAGAAGGGAACGGTATTATTTACTATTGAAGTCGCTCAATCATCTGTGCGACAAAAGCATCGTCGCCAGACTGGCCGATTCGATTCCACAGAAATCCTTTGCAGTCTTGGAGTTGCGCGATGTCTGGTTATAGCTAGCCCATGCACGTAGACTAGGAGTATCATGAGGCGAGATTTCCGGTCCCCTAACCAGGCGATCCACGGGCGGGTTATGTTTGCGTGTGTCTTGAAGTATTTCCGGGTCACTCTTTTTGTCTCCTGTTCGTTATTGCTAGCAATAGGCGCGTCGGCAGGTAAACCTTCTCCAGAACCCCTGGGGCAGACCGCTACACCATCCACGCTAAGCGCCTACGTGCCGGGAGACATTGACGTCTATGTGAAGGGACCAAATGCGGCCCCACTTGAGGGGACGGCAGTGGTGACGTTGACGAGACTTAATGGCGAGTTCTATGACCAGAAAACCGCCAAAAATGGCTATGTCAGGTTCAACGACGTGCCTCCGACAGAGTACAAAATTCAGGTTGTGGCTCCCAAATATGAAGGAACGACAAAGCAACTCGAAGTTTCGGCACGTTCGCTAGCCAAGATCACCATCGAATTGACTCCGTTGTCTGCGGAAGATGCCGCATCTTCCATCGGCATCTACGCCCTTGCTCCCAAAACGCAAAGGGAGGTGGGGAAGGCACTGGAGGAGTTGCGTGCGAACAAGCCAAGCGATGCTCGCAAACATCTCGAAGCTGCACAAAAAATGGCTCCGACAAGCGCGGAGATTGAATACCTCTTTGGTGTTTATTCGTCGCAGGTGAACGAACCCGTCCAGGCCAAAGCCTATTGGATGAAGACTCTGGAACTCAATCCTAAGCACTTGAGCGCGCTGCTGGCTGTTGGTCAGGGTTTGCTGCAGGAAAATAAACCAACCGAAGCGATGCCGTATTTGAACCGGGCGGTAGAAGCCGAACCATCGGCGTGGCGCGCCCACGCGCTCCTCGCGGAAGCTTTGGTATTGCAACGCCAGAACGACGAAGCGATCAAAGAGGCCGAGCGGGCGATCCAATTGGGGCACGAGCGAGCCGCGGCTGTCCAGCCGCTATTGGCGCGGGCTTTGGCCGCGCGTGGAGAGAACGGAGATCGGGACGAGGCCATAAAAGTATTGCAAGCCTATGTTCAGGCGCATCCCACGGACGCTGCCGCAAACAAAGACCTTGGGATTCTGAAAAATCCGCAGGCAGGTAACGCTTCCGGCAGCGCTGCGTCTGCAGGAAGCGAGATGGCGGCGCTGGCGAAAGACGCCACGGCTTTGCCGGCAATCTCCAACTGGCTGCCGCCCGACGTGGACGAAAAGGTCCCGCCGGTGGAAGCGGGCACTTCTTGTTCTGTAGATGACGTCGTGAGCAAAGCCGGAAAACAGCTCATGGTGCTTGTAAAGGATGTTGATCGATTTGCTGCGACGGAGTCGCTCACACATGAATCGATAGGGAAGAATGGGCTCGCCTCCTATCCTGAAAAGCGCAAGTTCGATTACGTAGTTTCCATTCAGGAAGTGCAAAGGGGCTATCTGAATGTGGAAGAATACCGAAACGGCCACGGCGGATCCTCGGCCGATTTTCCTGACGGTGTGGCGACCAACGGACTTCCTGCTCTTGTGTTGATTTTCCATCCGTACAACGCCGTAAACTTTGAGATGACATGTGAGGGGTTGGCGCGATGGAACGGCGGACTGGCGTGGCAAGTTCACTTTAAGCAAAGGACTGACAAGCCGAACACAGTTAAGAGGTACAGAGTCGGGGCAGACGGACCGTCCTATCCGGTGGCTCTAAAGGGCCGCGCCTGGATTTCAGCGGACAATTATCAGATCGTGCGGCTTGAGACGGATTTGGTCGCGCCAGTGCCGCAAATCCGACTGCTGGCCGATCATACGGCAATCGAATACGGTCCGGTGAAATTCGCTAAAGCCAATGTGAATATGTGGCTGCCGCAGAGTGCTGAGGTGTATTTCGACTGGAAAGGGCGGCGCATTCATCGGCGCCACAGTTTCAGCAACTACCTGCTCTTCGCTGTAGATGACAAACAGAAAATATCAGTGCCCAAGGTTGACGAAACCTCCACGGATAGTGTTCCAGGCGACGCAGTGAAGCAAAAACCATAACGGGCCTTCCTTTTTCGTATGGCGCTCAAACAGAGCGCTAGACGCCGGCTCATCCGCAGGAATCAACTCACTTGACGGTATTGTGCGTCTGGCGGCGGAGGAATTGGCCTGCACCGGGGCGGCCGACAAACTTTCCGGCGTCAATCACGGCCCGCCCACGTGAAAAAACAGTCTTCGGCGCTCCTTTAATTTGAATGCCCTCAAACATGGAATAGTCCACACGCATGTGGTGGGTCTTTGCGCTGATGATTTGTTCCTTGTTGGGATCGAAAATGACAAGGTCGGCGTCCGATCCTACGGCAATGGTTCCTTTGCGGGGATAGAGGCCGAAAAGTTTTGCGGGCGCGGTGGCGACAAGTTCGACAAAGCGGTTGGCGGAAAATCGCTTTCCGTGAACGCCGCCGGTGTAGATGAGGCTGAGGCGGTGCTCGATGCCCGGGCCACCATTCGGAATTTTCGTGAAGTCGTCCTTGCCCATTTCTTTTTGTTCCTTGAAGCAAAACGGGCAATGGTCTGTCGAGACTACTTGTAGCGTATCCTTCGCCAGCCCCTGCCAGAGTTTTTCCTGATGCCATTTCTCGCGCAGCGGCGGCGTGAAAACATATTTGGCGCCCTCGAAGCCAGGAGCGTCCATGTTTTCCAGAGAGAGATACAAGTATTGCGGGCATGTCTCGGCGTACGCGGGCAGCCCGCGGTCGCGCGCCTCGCGCACTTTTTCGAGAGCTTCGTTGCAAGAGAGATGAACGATGTAAACGGGAGCGCCGGCCATTTCGGCCAGCGCAATCGCGCGTGACGTGGCTTCCGCCTCGGCAGTCGTTGGGCGTGTCAGCGCGTGATACTTCGGTGCGCGCTTGCCTTCCGCAAGTGCCTGCTGAACGATTACGTCAATCGCGCCGCCATTTTCCGCATGCATGCAGATGAGGCCGTCGTACTTGGCGGCCTGGCGCATGGCGCGGAAAATAGTGGCGTCGTCGAGCATGAACACGCCGGGATACGCCATGAACAGTTTGAAACTGGTGACGCCCTCACGGACCAGTTCGCCCATCTCCTCTAACTGTGCTGCGCCGAGGTCGGTAATGATGCAGTGGAAGGCGTAGTCGGTGACGGCTTTGTCGTGCGCCTTCTGCATCCAGGTATCGAAGGCCTGGCGGAGAGTCTGACCTTTATATTGGATAGCGAAATCGATGAGGGTGGTAGTGCCGCCGAAGGCGGCGGCAATCGTGCCAGTCTGGAAGTCGTCGGCGCTGGTGGTACCGCCGAAAGGCATGTCCAGATGGGTGTGAACGTCGATGCCGCCTGGGATGACGAGCAGTCCCGCAGCGTCGATCACGCGCCCTGCATTTTCAATGGGCAGCTGAGCAGCGATCGCAGAAATCTTGTCAGCATTGATGCCGATATCGGCGACGTAAGTATCCGACGCCGTTACGATCGTGCCGTTTCGTATGATGGTGTCAAAACGCATCTCTGGCCCTCCAGCCTTTCCTAGAAAATTAGTGCGCCGTTATCACTTCGCGTAAACAGGCAGGATTTCGCGCGAGTACACATCCAATGTTTTTTCTTCCTCGCCGCACATCAAATAAATATTGAATTGCGTCACTCCGACTTTGCGTAGGGCTTCTAGCTTCTTGAGGTGGGCTTCGACGGGGCCGATGATGCAAAAACGGTCGATCACTTCGTCGCTGACGAAATCGGCGTTGTCGCTGCCAACCTCGCAATGGTGATGGTAGTCGTAGCCGCCGCGGTTTTTCACGAAGGACGTGAGAGAGGGGGGCAGCTCCTCGGGCTTGTATTTGGAGATCAGATCCATCACGTGGTTGGAGACGAGGGCGGGGAACCAGCGGACACGGTCGCGGGCCGTTTTGAGATCGGCCGAGGGCCAGACAGGGGCGGCGGCCATGACCTGAAACTTACTGAAATCGCGGCCGGCTTCTTTCGCACCTTCGCGGACAAAGCCGAGGCACCAGTCGATCAAATCAGGATCGGCGAACTGGAGGATCACTCCGTCGCCGATTCTTCCGGCGGTGCGCAACGCTTTCGGGCCGTATCCGGCAACCCAGACTTTGGGGACTTCGCCGCTGGTCCACGGGAAACTTGTGGGGACTCCATCGAGATCGACGGTTTTTCCGGCATTTAGATCGCGGAAGACGTGGACGAAGGATTCGAGATTTTCGAGTGTTGTGGGTTTTTTACCGAGCACGCGGCGGGAGCTGTCGCCGCGGCCGATGCCTAGCTGCATGCGTCCGCGCGAGGCGAGGTTAATGGTGGCGAAGAGGCTGGCGGACACGGTTACGTCGCGTACGGCGGGGTTTGTGACACATGTGCCGAGGCGCATGGTTTGGGTGCTCGCGGCCATCAGCGTGAGCAACGGGAATGGCTCTTTCCAGATTACGTGCGAATCGAAAATCCAGCCGTAGGAAAAGCCGCTCGCTTCAGCTTGTTGCGTGAGGCTGACGATGCGGTCGATGTGAATGTCAGGTTTTATGGTTATGCCGAAGTCCATGGGAGCCTCGAAGGAGAAGTTGAGAAATCGAAAGTTGCTCTCAGTCTGTCGCTTGCACAACTGCTGCGGGTTTGGGCGTTAGCGCGAGATAGGCGACGAAGCTTACGGCAAAACCTACGAACCATGCGTAATTGTAGAGCACTTTCAGGGCGGGAACGAAAAGGCCGATGAAGGCGACGCCAGCGCCTGCGGCAAGCGCTGCGACGGCTTGCCAGTTGATACCGTGGGAGTATTCGTAGAGGCCGCCGCGCTGGTAGAGATCTTGTGTCGAGAGATTCTTGTGACGAATCACAAAGTAATCGCAGATCAAGACCCCCGCGATCGGACCGAGGAACCCGGAGTACCCGATCAGCCAGCCGAAAATATAGCTGCCATAGTTTGCCATCAGCTTCCATGGTTGCATCACGATGCCCATAACGCAGGTGATAAGGCCGCCAGTGCGAAAACTGATGCGTCGCGGCGAAAGATTCGAGAAGTCGTTGGCGGGTGAGACGACGTTTGCGGCGACATTGACGTTTAGCGTGGCCATGAGCAAAGCGATCATGGCGATGACGACAGCCAGCGGGTTGCCGAGGCGCGAAAGAACATCTACAGGATTCCAAAGAGCTTGGCCGAAAATAATGAGAGTGGCCGAAGTCACCGCAATGCCGATGAAAGAATAAAAGGTCATCGTCGCGGGAAGTCCCAGGGCCTGGCCAAGCATTTGATCGCGCTGGCTGCGGGCGTAGCGCGTGAAATCGGGGATGTTGAGCGAAACGGTAGCCCAAAATCCCACCACGCCCGTCAGAGAAGGAATAAAGAAACGGAAAAATTCTCCGAAGCTCTGAAACTTTGAGGGCGTAGCCAGCATGGGGCCGAAGCCGCCTGCTTTTCCCTTCGCCCAAAGCAGAAGCGCAAGCCCGATCAGCAGCAGGAACGGCGCGGAAATACCTTGCAAGAAGCGGATAGTGTCAATACCTCGCAAGATGACGAGAACATTTAAAAGCCAGAAGAAACCGAAGCAGATCGCCGGACCGTATGGAAAGTGCTGCCAGCTCGGAGTGAGTGCGATAAGCATGGCGTTAATCGCTTGGCCGCCAATCCACGTCTGAATGCCGAACCAGCCGCAG
>Ga0265354_1000066_pt1 | contig 17502 bp, 15 predicted proteins | sample NZE1metagenome_FD_189074 | JGI IMG/M metagenome (GOLD analysis project Ga0265354, IMG submission 189074) | Rhizosphere microbial communities from Maridalen valley, Oslo, Norway - NZE1 | ecosystem: Host-associated > Plants > Roots > Rhizosphere > Soil | place: Norway: Oslo | collected 2017-09-14 | reverse complement strand
AAATCGGGCTTCGAAGAATTATTTGCTCCGTAAATCGCATTCAATGCACTGATGACCTGGTTCTTGCTGGCGTCGCCCGCCTCGTCGCCCTGGTTCTTCTGCGCGACGAAGATAAGCACCTCATTCGAGTTGGGGTTCGCGATGTCGCTTACGGTCTGAATTTCACTGTTGCCGAGACCTTGCGCGTTTAGGCCGCTGCGGATCTGGTCGATATGGGGAGGCTGAGCGAAGCGCACATCCACATTTGTGCCGCCTTTGAAATCGATGCTGTAACGCAGGCCACCCTGAAGGAAGATAGAAGTCCAGCCGGCAATTAGCAAAATGGCGCTAAGCGCATAGAAATACTTGGCTTTGCCCATCCAGTCGATATTGGGCTCTTTGAATAACTCGATCATGCGCCTTTTACTTCCCTTCTTTAGACTCCACCTTGGGTCGAATAGTTCCCGCTGCCTCCCTGCCCAGCTTGGGGGAGGATGCCAAAGATTGCTATGACTCTATCGTTTCTCCAAAAGCCAGTCTTTGGCCCTATACGTCCTGGTACCGCTTAAATGCTCAATTCGCTCTGGCGGTCCATCTTGGCCAGGTGATACTGGAAAATCGTCTTGGATACGTAAATGGCCGTGAACACGTTGGCAATCAAACCGATCGTCAGGGTGATAGCAAAGCCCTTAATCGGCCCCGTGCCGAATAGAAAGAGAAAGAAAGCAGAGACAACCGTCGTAACGTGCGTATCGATAATGGTTAGAAAAGCCTTGTCGAAACCCGCTTCCACGGCGGAAGCCGGAGACTTGCCGTTACGCAATTCCTCGCGAATACGCTCGAAAACCAGAACGTTGGAGTCGACACCCATACCGATGGTCAGAATCACGCCGGCAATGCCAGGCAGAGTAAGCACGGCGCCAAAAAAGGCCAATGCCGCCAGTAGGATAACCAAGTTCAGGATAAGGGCTAGCACGGCATTGCCGCCCGAAAGCCGGTAGTAGAACAACATGAAGATCATCACCACCAGCAAGCTTAGAACGGAAGCTTGCACGCCGTGGCGAATCGAGTCGGCTCCAAGTGACGGTCCAACAGTGCGTTCTTCGAGATACTTGATCGATGCCGGGAGTGCTCCAGCGCGCAGCACCAGCGCGAGGTCGTGCGCGGAATCCTGGCTAAAATTGCCTTCGATCATGCCGGAATCGTCGATACGTCCATTGATGCTGGGTGCCGAATAAACCCGATGATCGAGCACAATGGCCATCTGCCGCCCGAGATTCTGTTGTGTAAAGGGACCAAAGCGGCGGGCTGCTTCACCAGAGAGCGTAAAGTCCACCACCCATTGACCGGGGTTGTTGGTGTTGCGGTTTTCCGCGGCGCTGCGAAGATCGCGACCCGTGACCACCGCTGAGCGCGTCAGGATGTACCACCCTTCACCGTCGGACGGACCCCCGGGCGTCGAGCGTGTCGCCGCGCGCCCAGCCACGAGCTCGGTACCGGCGGGCAAAACTCCGCTGTGTTTGCTCAAAGCATCGGTTTCCGAAGTGTAGATGACGGGATCTTCCACGAGCTTTAACTCAAGCTGGCCGCCGGCTTGAATGACCTGCTTTGCACGCGAGGGATCGCCCTCGCCGGGGAGTTGCACCAGAATTTCATTGCTGTTTTGGCCGCCGCGAAGCTGAATCGTGGGCTCAGTCAGACCGAGAGCATTGATGCGGCGATCGACGGTTTCAAGCGTCTGCGTCATCGTGTTTTCTTGAATTTGCGCGATGGCAGCGCCCCGGAGAGTAAGGGTGTAACTCGAAGGATCGCCAGCCGTGGGGGACATATCCCAAAAATTGGCGAATTGCGCGTTCACATAGTCGTGGAATTCCGGGAGCCTCGCTGAGTCCACGTTGCGCACCAGAATGTGCGTGTCATCCACGCGTCGCACTTCATCGTAGCTAATGTTTTTGCCGCGCAGCCACGTTGAGACGCGTTCGACCATTTGATCGGTCTCTTGCGCCACGGCTTCCTGCGTCTGTACTTGCAGTACGAGATGCGTGCCGCCCTGCAGATCGAGCCCGAGCTTGATCTGGTGACCGAAATTATCTTTCAACTGCGCCACGGACGTGGGAAATGTCGGAAGCCCCACGAGGCCGTAGATGCAGCCGAGAATGACGAGAACGATGAAAACTACTTTCCACTTCAGATTGGGGTTCATGGTCAGAGAGTTGAGCGCTTTATTCGGCTGCGGGCGGGGTTATTTCGCATCTTCCGATGCCTCCACCTGCGCAATCGCCGAACGCGCGATGCGGATTTTTACCTGGTCGGCGATCTTAAGGATCACTGTGTCGCCGTCAATGCCATTGATGGTGCCGTAGATGCCGCTGTTGGTGACGACCTTGTCGCCGGATTTGAGCGCGGCGATCATCGCCTGCATCTTTTTGCGCTGCCGCTGCTGCGGCAGGATGAGCATCACGTAGAAAATGGCCATCACTACGACCATCATTACAAGAGGATTGCCAAGCAGGCTCGCTGGTCCCGAAGCCTGGAAGAAAATCGCCGCCATGTTCGTCAAGAGCTGCATCTTTCCTTTCACCAATTACGGGCCGGCCCAACAGCTTTAGGGACGGAATCAGCCCGGCGGGATTCGCTTCCCCGCTCTCACAACCGCCGGATTCTCTGCTCGTGTTGCCGCGCAGGTCAGCCGCGGTGCAAACCGGGCTGCACTTGAAGAATCTCGGACGCTATTCCGGTCCAACGTTTCAGGCCGGACCTACAGCATAGCGCGCGTGCATCTCAGAAGAGAAATTCGCTAGGTTCCCAAACTCGATAGCCTCGCGGATTTGCCTCATTAAGTCAAGGTAAAAGTGGACATTGTGGTGGGTGGCCAGGATCGCTGCGGTGAGTTCTCCGGCGGCGAAAAGATGACGAAGATACGCGCGTGTGTAACGGCGACAAACGGAGCACAAGCAGTTTGGATCGGGCGGGCGCTGGTCCATGGCGTAACGAGCGCCCTTGATGAGCACGCGGCCTTCGCTCGTGTAGAGACATGCGTGGCGCGCGGCACGCGTCGGCAGCACGCAGTCCATCATATCGATGCCTAGCGCGACGTAGTCTGCGATTTGCTCGGGCTTCCCTACGCCCATCAAATAACGCGGCCGGTCGCGGGGCAAGAGCGCGGTAACTTCGCCCGTCATTTCGCACGTGAGTGAATGCGGTTCTCCAACGGCAAGCCCGCCGACAGCGTATCCGGGGAAATCCAACTCGAGAAGTTGTTGCGCACTCGCGCGTCGCAGATCGGCAAACGTCGCTCCTTGCACAATCCCGAATTGCCACTGCGCAAGTTCTTCGTTGCGGCTCGCTTGTTCGAGAAAATATTTTCGCGCGCGTCCAGCCCATTTCGTCGTACGCGCGACAGCCGCCTCCGCTTTATCGCGCGGCGCGGGCGTCTCGATGCACTCGTCCAAAACCATCGCAATGTCCGAACCAAGCGCCAGCTGAATCTCCGCCGCTTTTTCCGGCGTGAGCATGTGCTCCGACCCGTCCAGATGCGAACGAAAGCGCACACCCTCGTCCGTAACCTTGCGCAACTCGGAAAGACTGAACACTTGGAAGCCGCCAGAATCGGTGAGAATCGCGCGCGGCCACGACATGAACTTGTGCAAGCCACCGAGTTTGCGCACAGCCTCGTGCCCCGGCCGCAAGTATAAGTGATAGGTATTGGAGAGGATGATCCCAGCGCCGAGTTCTTCAAGCGCCTCGTTGCGCAAACCCTTCACGCTCGCCTGCGTGCCAACGGGCATGAAACATGGCGTCTGCACCGCGCCGTGTGGCGTGTTCAAAACCCCGCGCCGGGCTCCGGTTGGATCCGTTTTTGTTACTTCAAAAGAAAAACTCACCCTGCAAGTGTATCAGGAGAAAGCGAACGCGAATCCCACGCGGCACACCACATATGCAGCCCACACCCCAAACGCAATCATGTAAGGCTTGCTGCCCTTGAGCTTCTTCGGGTTCGTCGCCGCAAATCCGATGGCGATCAGAATCAGCGTCCAGAACGTGAAAACGTCGAACGATTTCAACAACGCCACCATCCACTTCGCCGCATCATCCGGCAGAAACGCGGCCAGATTCGTCGCGGCTGGATTCTCAACGTCGATCGCGCTCGGGTCCTTCAAAAGTAAAATCAGTAAGAGCAGCGGGCTGCTAATCAATCCCGTCATGAACGCGTGCGCAGTAATACTGAAAGCCGTCGAGAAATTCGTGCTCGCGCCCCCCAGCAACGAATATGCACCCCAAAAAACCAGAGTAAAAATGAGCGCGATGAAAATTGGGCCGCACACGCCAATGGCGTAAGTGAAAGGCGTGGTGAACTTGACGCCCGCCTCCACGCGCTGCTGCTTCTGCTCCGGCGAAAGCTGCGAAGCCTGCGGACTTTTCTCAATCTGCTGGCTGATGTATTCCCGCCAGTTGACGCGCTGAACGAATGCGAAGCTCACCGCGATGCTGAGAATCGTTAGCAAAACCATGGGCAGAAACCACCCAGGCTTTCTGACGATATCCTCAAAAGTTTTTTGCGGCGAAAACAGCACGCCAAAAACACGGCTTATTGCGCTCATCTGAGGCTGCGGCTCGGGCGCAGCCGGGGGTACCGCGGTTGTCGTTGCCATCGGAAAATCCTCCACCACGAGGTTTGGAAATGCTCTCTGTCAATGCAATACGCAGGGAGCAATCCAAAGATTTCATCGTGCGGATTCTAGCCTAATCGGGAGGAGATTGTCAGTTTGGAGATAATTGTTGGGGGAAAGGAACGCAGATAAGGTCTAACGCACCGGCAATGCCGGGACGGCGGCGAGCAGTTCGCGTGTGCAGGCGTCGTTTGGCTCGTGAAGGACTTGCTCGGCAGCGCCGACTTCGACAAACTTGCCCGCGCGCATGACGGCGATGCGCGTCGCGGTTTGCGCCACCACCGGCGAGCTGCCCGACTCGCTGACGAGCCCGAGCGACTCTCCCGCAGCAATGCGCAGCGACACCTCGTTCATGGGTCGCACCCAACCGTTCGGTGTCGGCAATTCGACCGTCAGTCTGCGAACTTCGAGAAGATTGCTCACAGTAAAATCTCAAGCGCCCGCACTCGATTTCAAATAAATATTTTTCGGGTGTGCTGTACACTCGCCGCTATGCTCACGTTGTTTCCGGCAGATTCTGTGCTGCACGAAGAAGAGCGGCTGCGCCAGAAAGCGCAAACTATTGGTTTCCCGAGAGTCGTCGTGATTCCGGTCTGGAATCTGGTTCTTGGCGCGATTGCTTTTCTCTTTCTTGTTGTCTGGACCGCCCGGGTATGGACGTGGCTTCCCGGAATTTGGCGGGGTGACAACAAGTTCACCGTTCTTTTAATTGTTGGCGTCCCGCTCTTTATCCTCTACGCGTGGCTGGAAGATTTGCGTCGCGAAGTTCGCAACCGCTCGCTGCTGGAATTAGGGAAATTGACCGTAGGCCGCGTTACGTGGCAAAAGACCGTCGGTGGAAAATCAAAAACAAGCCGAATCACCTATGTCTTTAAGGACGATTCCGGATTCGAGCGTCACGGGGAAGGGACGGATCGATCGAGAAAGTATCGGGAAGGAATGCCCTTGCTCGTCTTCTTTGACCAGAGCGACCCGTCAAGGAGTGTTGCCGCCTGCTGTACGACCTGGAGGCTAAAAGACCCAGATGGCAAATTCCTGAATCTGGATTGAGTTTGCGTTCGGCCTATCGCTTGGTTAGCGGGAGGACGAATTTCAACGCGGTATGCGTCGCGGAGAAACCGACAACCTTCACATCCTTCAAGCCTGTTTTGCGTCCTGCAGCGATCACGTCTTTCTCGGTTATGGTTTTTTGGCCTTTGGGATAGACGATCCACAGAGCGGTGGCACCTTTCAGGGACTTCGCAATTTTCGAGACGGCGGAAAGCCCCTTCACCGAATCAGCGGCGAAGAAAATTGTATCGGAGTCGGCGGCAACTTTATCTTTGGTCACAGAGCCTGCAAGCGGCTTTAGTTCATCGAGAAACTCAGTATCGAAGTTGCCGAGCAGACAAACTTTTACCCCAGGTTTCACGCCGATTTTTTCGATGCGCGTTTTCGGATGAAGGATCTTTTCGCGCCACTTCTCCGCAGCAGCACCAATCTCAAAGACCGCCAAGCCATTCACCGTCTGCAAATGCAGCTCGCCATCAAGCGCCTTCGCCGACTTGATCGAAGCGAACGGAATCTTCAGCCGAAACTCACCGCGAAAGAGAATTTCACTCGTTTCCAGCAGCGCCTTCCCTTCGGATGTTTCCTTGCCGAACCGCACGGTGCATTTCAATTCGCTTCCCATGGCAGGAGAGCCTCGCTTTCGTTCGCCCAGACATCGATAGACGTGAACAGATGTAAACCGCCCGCTTCGCCACCCGCAAATCCGCGCGCCTACGATAGTAAGCTAGAGGGCTCGATGGCAACCGCGACGACACCCCCTGTGGACTGGAAGCTGATCTGGGCGCAGCGCGGCTTCCGCTTTTTCTTTGTGGCCATGTTCGTCTCGCTCTTCGGCAGCGGCATGAACTTCGTCGGCGTGAGCTGGTACATCATGGCCGCCACGCACTCCACGGTGAAAGTCAGCCTGCAGGTAATCGTCGTGACGCTGCCTGGTCTTTTAATTCCATTTCTGGGCGGCGTGATTATCGATCGCTTCGACCGGCGTTATCTCGGTGTCTCGCTGGATCTGGCTCGCGGCTTTTTCGTTCTTGCCACCGCTTACATCGCGTGGCGCGGAAACCTTCAACTCTGGCATCTCTACGCCATGACGCTGATCACCGGCACCGGTTCAGCGATGTACTGGGCCACCGTCAACGCGCTCGTCCAGGAAGTGATTCCGCCGAGTGAGTTCACGGGCGCAAACGCCGCCGTTCTTATCGGCGTGCAAAGCGGCATGCTCATCGCTGGCGCCGTCGTGGGCTTCCTTTACGATCGCGCTGGCATCGGCGGCATTCTTTTTATCGACGGCCTAACCTACTTTGTCTCCGCGTTTTGCCTCTATAGCATCCGCCGCGGCTACGTCTCGCCGCGCGACCATCTGAAATACCCGCGCGAATATTCCGAAGCAACGGAAGCAACCGCGGAAGCTCTCGAATCCGGCGAAAATCCCGAAATCGCCGAAGCGGGTCTTTCGCTCGCGGTTTACTCCGATCTGAAGGAGGGCTTCGCCTATCTCAGAACGCAGCCGCTTGTGCGCGCGCTTGGCGTAACGCATTCAATCATGATGGCCGGCGTCGTCAGCGGCAACGTCGTCCTGGTCGCCCTGGTGAGCGACATTTTGCACGGCGGCGCGGGCTGGCTCGGCTTTCTCGAAGCTGGCTGGGCTGTTGGCGCCATCACCGGCGGCATCATCGTTAGCCAGCTTCGCACTTCGCTGCGCATGCCGCTGTACGTTGCCGTTTGCGCGGTGCTCGCCATCGGCCACATGGCAACACCGTTCGTCGCGTTTCTCACCGGCGCAGTCGCGATGCAAGCCATCTTCGGACTTTGCCGCGCCATCGGCGGAGTCACAGCACAGTCAGGTTTAATGTCCATCGTTCCGCGCCACTTCATGGGCCGTACGCAATCCGCCATGGCCATTTTCACGACCTGCGTTCAGCTCGCGATGAGCATTGCTCTCGGCGTCGTCGCGCACGCCGTTAGTCTGGTTGCGGGTTATGCCTTGCTCGCGCTGCTCTATGCAGGCGCCACACTCTCTGCCTCCCGCGCTCGGCAGCTCATGCGTTAAACTTTGGAAGTAGTTTTTCCTGCGTGCGAGGCTCCGTGGAAATCAAAACCATTCAACCGTTCCTGCACTATTTTGGAAACGTTCGCGAGCGCACCATGCGCGTGGCGCGCTGCATCCCGCCGGACAAAATCGATTGGACGTACGCGCCTGGCAAATTCACGCTAGGCGACATTTTGCGGCACCTTGCTGTAGGAGAGCGCTACATGTGGGCCGAAAACGTGCAAGGTCGCCCGGCCCGCTACACAACTCACGGCAAAGAACTCGCCGACGGTTACGAAAACGTGATCGCGTTTGTCGAACGCCTCCACGTAGAATCCATGGAAATTTTCGGCCGACTCACTGACGAAGATCTTCAGCGCAAATGCAATACACCAGACAACGTGCCCATCACCACCTGGAAATGGCTTCGCCTCATGCCCGAACATGAAATCCATCACCGCGGACAGATTTATCTTTATCTGGGAATGCTGGGAGTAAAAACGCCGCCGCTCTACGGGTTGACTTCTGAAGAAGTTCGCGCGCGCAGCGTGATGGATTGAGATGACGGCGGAATACAATCATGCTCGCCAAGCATAGAGTCGCGCTTAGAGGTGCGAACGGTGGAAAAAAGCGGCAGCAGAGCTGCCGCACTCCATATTCAGGCGGGCTTCGGCGCGGGCGTCGCCGGAGAACTCGGCGGCACAATGGAATCCTGCCCCAACAAATCTACAGCGGCTTGGTTTAGCTTCGCGCGCATTTGATAGCGTTCATTCGCGCGCGTGATGTATCGCACTGCGATTTCAATCCCGCCGACGACCGGCTTCACATTGATCGCCGGCGCGGCGGTCAGAGTGTGCGCCGTCTCTTTGGAGCGCGAGACACCCTCCCATTCCTTCTCCGCCTGTTTGGCTGTCTCCGCCGTCGCTTCCAGCACCTTCTTCTGAATCGCGTCGACAATCGGGTAAGGATCGCGCCCCGCCGGCAGCACCACTTGCAGCTCGTCCCACAACCACTGGCCCGATGTCGAGAAATTAAAATAATGCCCTTCGATCGCGAAGCTATTCGTAAACGTCACGCGCCGCCCCGTTGGATGGCCTGAGTCTGTCCAATTGCCGGTCTCCAGCAGAACCGTATGGAACATGCCGAGTTCGACGACTTCTCCTGTCACTCCGTTAATCTCCACCCAATCTCCAAGCCGAATCCCATTCTTTCCCATCAACACAAACCATCCGAGGAATCCCACGATGAAATCTTTCAGCGCAACGGTAAGCCCCGCGCCGGCCAATCCAAGAAATGTCCCCAGCTGACTCGGCGGCCCGAAAATCACCAGCAGGACCAAAAGCACCGCAAACACCTGAATGGACACTCGCGTGACAGTCCGCAACGTCTCCACTTGCCGCCGGTCCAGTGAAGTCTTGCCGAGCAAGCTCTCCAGCCAACGATCAAAAAACAAAAGGACCAGCGCAATGCCCAGAATGATCAGCACCCCGCGCAACGTAAGATATATTTCGTTCCGGCGCTGCCCCTCCACGACGCTCAGCCACTGCCCGTAAATGTTTGCGAGCTGTTTGTGAGCATCGACTCGCTTGTCGAACGAAGCCAGGCTTTTCTGGTCCGCGGAAATTTGCTTTGTTTTTTGCAGCAGATCGCTGGACTCATCATGACTGCGCTGCGCCCGAACGTCTTGTCTTGGTTCCGTGGCATTTTTCGCATGATGGGCCAGCTGAGGCGTGGCTGCCTTCGCCGCGTCGATCTGCGCATCCAGCGCGTCGTGCTTTTTCGCAAGATCGTTTGCTGCTGTCTCCGCCGCCTGCTGCGCCCACAGCAGCAGTTGTTGTTTCTGCCGCAGCAGCGACCATTCCTGATAACGGTGCAGCAGTCCAGCCAAATACTGCGGCGGCGCGACGTTGGTAGCGGTCGTAACTCCCGTCTTCTCGGCCGCTTTGTGCTCAGCCTCCATCTGCTGGATGCGATCTTCGGGATCGCCTCCAGCTCGAATCAAATCCTGCTTCGCATCGTCTACTTCATCTTGCGCGAGATTCAGATCCTCTTGCGCGATGGCCAGGTTGTCTTGAATCTGTTCCTGCTTTTCGCCCTTCGCTTTGGCGGCCGCATCCGTAAGTTGCGACACTTGCGATTGCTCGTCCTCCAAAACTTTCTGCGCCTTCTCGAGCCGCGCCGCAATCTCTTTCGCTTCTCCCTTCAGAACCGGAGGGTACTCTTTTGCGTCGTGCAGCGCGGCCGCAAACGCCAGGTCCACTTCAAAGTCCGCCAGCCGCAGCGCTTCATCCGCGAGTGGCTTTTCATCCGGCGTGAGCGAGAGTTGCGCAAGCTGCTGCGCACGCTTCAGCGGCGTCTGGTCCACCAGGCTCTCCGCTTGAAGATTGCTCACTGCTCCTAGAGAGAGACGGGGCGTAAGATACGGCTGGCGCATTTCATACAAGCCATATGCGGTAGCGAGCGACAGCACGAGGAGCGCAATTGCAGCGATTTTTGTTCCAGTTTTCATTCGTCCTCAGTCGGGGGAGGGTCCAGCCATTCTAATACGCGCGATAGCGCTGTGGAACGTGCATCTTCGCACTAACTGTTTAGAAATTTCGCCGGGGATTTTCCCGCCGCGTCTCGTTCCCTCAGCTACGCTGGATTGCAGACCGGAGAAGATCAACTTGGATTCGCGTCTTCCCAAAATGCTGTTCGTACTCCTCGCCATTTTTGCGGCGATCTGTTTTTCTTATTACTATCCGCGTCTGCCCGATGAGCTCGCGTCTCACTTCAATAGCCGCGGCCTCCCCAACGGCTGGCAATCCAAACCCATTTTCTTCGCGTTTTTTGCGGGAGCTCTTGCGATGACTGCGTTTCTCGCCCTCGGCCTCCCGCGCCTTCTCAAGAGCATGTCCGTCCGGATGATCAATATCCCCAAAAAACAGTACTGGCTCAGTCCGGAGCAATCAGAGGCTACGCTGGAATTCTTTAGCACGTGGTTCGCGTGGTTCGGCTGCGCCGCGCTCGTACTCCTTCTCTTTATGTTCAACTACGCCGTCCAATCCAATCTGCACCCAGACCAACGCCCCGATCCCGACCACGTGCTGTATGCAGTCCTCACCTTTGCAACCTTCGTCGCCGTCTGGATCACACGTTTAGCCACGCGCTTCGCCCGTGTCCCACGTGACAGCTTCACCCAAAAATAAAAACGCCCCGATTTCTCGGAGCGTTTCGTGTTTCCAATTTCGATTTTCCGCTCTTTCTACAAGTAATCGCGTGAGGGACCTTCGAGGAAGGCGCGGAGTTTGCGGGAGCGAGAGGGGTGGCGCAGCTTGCGCAGCGCTTTCGCTTCGATTTGGCGGATGCGCTCGCGCGTTACTGCGAACGACTGTCCGACTTCTTCGAGGGTGTGCTCGCTGCCGTCATCTAGACCAAACCGCATCTTGATGACTTTTTCCTCGCGCGGCGTCAGTGTCTTCAACACCGAAGACGTCTGCTCCTTCAAATTCAAATTGATTACAGCGTCCGACGGCGAAACCACGGCCTTGTCCTCAATGAAATCGCCAAGATGCGAATCTTCCTCTTCGCCAATCGGCGTCTCGAGCGAAATCGGCTCTTGCGCAATTTTCAGAATCTTGCGCACCTTGGACACGGGAATGTCCATACGCTTGGCAATTTCTTCCGAAGTCGGCTCGCGCCCGAGCTCCTGCACCAACTGGCGGCTCGTGCGCACCAGCTTGTTGATGGTCTCGATCATGTGCACGGGAATACGAATCGTGCGAGCCTGGTCGGCAATCGCGCGCGTAATCGCCTGCCGGATCCACCAGGTCGCATACGTCGAAAACTTATATCCGCGGCGCCACTCGAACTTGTCTACGGCCTTCATCAAGCCGATGTTGCCTTCCTGAATCAAATCCAGGAACTGCAATCCGCGGTTCGTGTATTTCTTAGCGATAGAAACAACCAACCTAAGGTTGGCTTCGATCAGTTCCTTCTTGGCTTGCTCGGCTTCTGCTTCGCCGCGGTGAATGAACGTGAGCGTGCGCTTCAGTTCGGTGAGGCCGACTTCGCTGGCCTCTTCGATATCCTTCAACTCGGTGCGCCGCGTGCGCAATTCCTTACGCGCTTCCGCGGCGACGTCGCCCTTTGCGGCGTCCACGCGCCGTTCGAGCCGCCCCGCCTCGCGCTCCAAAGACTGCAAACGCTCGACCGTCCCGCGCATCTTGTCGATCAGCCGCTTCTTCTCGAATGGATTGAAATCGATCCCGCGAATCTCGACGGAAATCTCGACGCGCGTGCGCGACACGGCCCACTTCGCCTTCATGTACGGCTTTTTCTTGGCCTTCGGCGTGGCCTCCAACTTCTCCGCTTGCTTCAAAGCCAAGTCGTACAGCTTCGCAATCTTGTCGATGTACTTCAGCGTCTGCTTCGTCTTGTTCGCTATTTTCTCTTCGGTGAGCTCTTCGTCGTCAAACTGCACGATCTCTTTGATCGACCGTGCGCCCTTGCGCAAATCCTCGCCCACGGCGATCAATTCCTTGATCACGATTGGCGACCGCGTGATCGACTTCATCACCACCAGTTGCCCGCGCTCGATGCGCTTCGCGATGGTCACTTCGCCTTCGCGCGTCAACAGCGGCACAGTGCCCATTTCGCGCAAATACATGCGCACGGGATCGTTCGTTTTTTCAAGAGAGCCCGGCGTCAAATCCAGATCGCTGCCGCCTTCATCCGAATGCGCGTCGTCCTTGACGACTGCATCCCGATCGCCGCCTTCCGTCGACACTTCCACCGCGCGCGCCGCTTTCGCCGACGCCTGGTCCTCGTAAATCTCAATGCCATTTCGTTCAAATGTAGTGAGAAGGTCGTCGATCTCTTCCGAAGAATGCACTTCCGCCGGAAGCGAATCATTCACTTCGTCGTAAAGCAGATAGCCGCGCTCTTTGCCGACGGCAATGAGCTGCTTTACCGCATCATATTTTTCTTCAAGACCCACTGCCGCCACGAATTCCTCCAGGCTTACAGGCGCGACCCCAAACCTTACCGGTCAGCGCCGCCAAAAAAATTATCCAAAAGCACCCAAGTTGCAGACGCAGGCAGTATGCCACGCTTGCGCAGCAGACTCCTCTGCGGTCACCGAAACGAACCGTGGGGAATCCCCCACCAGATCACTCTTCTTTTTGTGAATTCCTTTATGGTGCGCCGCGCCGCCAGCTCGCCGTTTGCCCTGTACTTCGCCCGTTGTGCGCTCTCAGAGTACGTTCCCGCGTCCCTAAGTACATCTATATAGATGCAGTTAGGTGCGTATTCGTTACTCGCGAAACCCTATTACGCTACACGCCTAAGTCCGCCCTCGTCAACAATTTAATCGGTGGAAATCTGTGGAAGGAGTTCTTCCCAAACCGTTTATCTAGAAGCCGTAGCCTCCGGCCAATCGAAATTCACACTCCAGCAGCGCCCTTGCCGCTGTTTTGGCAATATGCAAGCTCCCCCGCTTTCTCGAGCTCCATGTGTATGATGTTTCGCAGGCAAAAACGACTCGCTCGAAATGGCATCAGTTTTCTCACATGCGGTGGCCGCCCTCGGTATCGGCGCATGCTTTTACCGGCCCGGTACTCCGAAGCGCGTCTGGGTAGCCGGTGCGCTATGCTCGGTCATCCCCGACCTGGACGTCATCGGCTTTCGTTTTGGCGTTCGTTATGGCGACTTCTGGGGCCATCGCGGCTTTACGCATTCCCTCGTCTTCGCTGCACTCTTGGCAACTCTCGTCCTTCTTCTCGCATTTCGGCAAGGGGTTCCTGGCCTAGGTCGGCTCGGCTTGTGGGCGTATTTCTTTCTAGCCACTGCCAGCCACGGCTTGCTCGACGCCATGACCGACGGCGGCCTCGGCGTCGCCTTTTTCTCCCCCTTCAACAATACCCGCTACTTTCTTCCGTGGAGACCGATCCTCGTCTCGCCCATCGGCGTCACCCGCTTTTTCAGTTCTCGAGGCCTTGAGGTGGTACAAAGCGAACTTCTCTGGATTTGGTTTCCGACCGCGCTGCTCGTGCTCTCGGTTAGGCTCATACGTTGGCGAGCTGCGCTCTCATCCAAGCCGCAGTTGTGAATGAGATTTGCGGAGTTCCCAAGCATTGGCGGCCCACACTTCCTTGGCTGGATCGAGGAACAATAGTTGGCTATGCATTCCCCATTGGGAGAGTCGCCTCACGCGGTTCCTTAGCCTATACTCGGCCCATGCGGCACAAAATCTTGATCTGCGTTTGCTTGCTAATTTTCATTCTTGCTCTCGCTGGCTGCGTGTCCGGCCAATCTAGTCCTGACTGGACGCAACCCTTCTCCCCGTTTCGCATCGCGGGCAATCTGTACTACGTAGGAAGCAGAGGACTTGCGAGCTATCTGATCACCACGCCAGAAGGAAACATCCTGATTAACAGCGATCTCGAGGCCAATGTGCCGATGATTTCCGCGAGTATCGAAAAGCTCGGTTTCCATTTTGCGGGCACTAAGATTCTTCTTATTAGCCACGCGCACTGGGATCACGATGCGGGCAGCGCCAAGGTCATGCGGTTGACCGGCGCAAAGTACATGGTGATGGATGCGGACGTTTCCGTGGTCGAATCCGGCGGCAAAACTGATTTTCAGTACGGCAACACACCCAGTTCGCTCTATCCGGCCGCCAAAGTCGACCGGATTCTTCACGATGGCGACGAAGTGAAGCTTGGTGGCGCGGTGCTGGTCGCTCACCTCACGCCCGGGCACACCAAAGGCTGCACCACGTGGACGATGAAGGTTGCCGATGGCGGCAAGACCTATAATGTGGTGATCGTCGGCAGCCCTAATGTCAATCCTGGCTACAAACTTGTCAGCAACCCTGCCTATCCGCAGGTCGCCGAAGACTATGAGCGCATGTGGCGCGTTCTGAAGTCATTGCCGTGCGATATTTTCCTCGGAGCCCATGGCGGCTACTTCGGTCTCGAAGAAAAATACCCTCTTAGGAAAGACGGCGGCGCAAACCCCTTCGTTGATCCTGATGGTTACAAGAGGTTTGTCGCCCAAAAGGAACAAGAGTTTTACGACGAATTGGCAAAGCAAAAACTCGCCGCCAAATGAATCATTATTTGGCAAAATGGCAAAGTCGTTTGCCTACCTAGCCGCCGCAAGCCGGCGCATCAGATCCTGCTTTTTTTCGAGTAGCCCGCGCATTTCCGTCACGGGGGGGTTCGCTTCGATGCTGCGCTGCACCTCGGCCAGCTCCCGCTCAGCTTGCCGATGCTGCAGGGCTTCGACGCAGCTGACCGCTTCTTCCCAGGTCGGCTCGCTGGCTTCCTCGAAGAGAATCTCGAAAAGTATGCGACGGTCGCGCTCTTCGAGATGCGTCGCGACTTCCGTAGCCTGCATAGGCTCGTCGGCCAAGCTCGCGACGATCAGTGCCGCGAAAACTTTCTCGGTTTCGAGCCCGTGATAGAGCTGGGCCGCCTGAAGCCGTTGCGCGAGTTCGCGGCGGAATCCCTCGGCCTCCGCCAGCATACGAATCAATCGCCGCTCAACGGGCTTTGCCGAACGGCCCACCAACTCCGGCTGAATCTTCAATTCGCTGTGACGCTGCGTAGCTGCTTTGCTGAGCGCGGCGCGCAACACTGGCTCGTCCAGATGAAGCTGCTGCGCGATCCGTGTGGCCCACTCAGAACGAAGAATTGTATTTGGAATTTTTTGAACATAAGGCAGGAGAAAATTGACAGCACGTCGCTTCCCTTCCCCTGTCGTCAAATCCATCTTGCGCGCCCGTGCGATCAAGTAGTCCACGTACGGCGGCGAATCTTTCAGTAGCTTCGTGTACTCTTCAACGCCTCGTTCGCGGATGAACAAATCCGGATCAGCCTTTTTGTCGCCAACGGGTGGCAGCGCCAGCACGCGCACCTCGAAATCCTGTTCTAGCAGCAGCGACACGGATCGCTCAGCCGCCAACTGGCCCGCGTTATCCGGATCGTAGTTAATGATCACGCGTTTCGTAAAGCGGCTCAGCAATTTAATCTGCGGTTCCGCAAGGCTCGTCCCGCAGCTTGCAACCACGTTGCTGATTCCCGCGCGCGCCACGGCAATTGCGTCCATGTAGCCTTCGACCAGCACTGCGAAATCCGACCGGCGAAGCGCTTCCTTCGCGCGGTCCATGTGATAGAGCACGTTGCTCTTCGAGTAGATCGGTGTCTCTGGGGAATTTAAATATTTCGGCTGATCATCGCCGAGCGCGCGCGCGCCAAATGCGACGATCTTTCCCGAGTCATTCGCGATCGGAAACGTAATGCGGCGGCGGAAGCGGTCGAACATTCGGCCGCCCTGGTCCCCGCGCGAAATCAAACCGGACTCAACGAGCAATTTCTCCGGATATTTCTGTTTCAGCGAACGCAGCAAGGCATCGCCGTCGCTCGGCGCATAACCGATTCCGAACCGGTCAATCGCCTTGGTATCGAGGCCGCGGTCCTCGAGATAAGCGCGCGCCGCTTTCCCTTCGAGCGTACCGGAAATTTGTTTCGTAAAGAAAGTCTGCGCCTCACGATGCATCTCGACGAGCGCCGAACGCTGTTGATTTTCTTGCCGTTCCTCCGGCGACCGTTCTCTGGGCCGTGGAATTGCAATCCCACACTTTTCCGCGACAGTTCGCACCGCTTCCGGGAACGCGGACTTCTCCACGTCCATCACAAAATTAAAAACGTCGCCGCCCTTGCCGCACCCAAAGCAATAAAAGATCTGCTTAATCGGAGACACGGTAAAGGAAGGAGTTTTTTCCTGATGAAAAGGACAAAGCCCGCTGAAATCTTTCCCGGTCTTCTTCAGGCGCACATACTCGCCCACCACGCGAACAATGTCCGCCTGCTGCTTCACCCTCTCCGCAAATGATCCCGCCTCTGCCATGTCACCTACGATCGCAATTCTACAACTGTGATGGCTTTGCCGCCTTGTTCCTCGGTCTCAAAGGAGGTTCGCTGGACTAGCGGGTGCGACTTGAGGAATTCGCCGAGGCCCTTGCGCAACGCGCCCGTTCCGTGGCCGTGGATGATACGGACGCGCGTTTGATTGGCGAGCGCGGCTTCGTCGAGATATTTGTCAACACGCTCTGTCGCTTCTTCAACGCGCATGCCAATCACGTTGATTTCGCCAGATGCTGCACCTTCGCCGGGCTGCGAAGTCACGGTGACGCTGCCGCGCCCTGGCGACTGTAGGGGCGGGGCTTGCCCCGCCCGCGCTGCCGCGCCAACCGCCTGCTCGATGCCGATGATTTCATCGACGGCGACTTTCATGCGGAGTGGGCCCGCTTCGATCTCGGCGGACGATCCGTCTAGTCGTCGAAAGATGACTGGCTTGCTGAAGCCGCGTACGCGAATTCTTGCGCCGGGCTGCAACGTCTCCGCGCGAATTGGTTCTTGGCTCGCAGAGTTAGTGCCTAAGTCGGCTTGCGAATCGGAGATGGTCTGCACCAGCGCGGCGTTGAGTTCTTCGCGGGCTTCGCTGCGAATGTCTGTGCCCTTCCGCTTCGCTGTCTTTTCGAGCGAAGCGCGCAGTTCGCGTTCTTTGACGGTTTCGATCAGGCGAGCCACGTTTTCATCGAAGCGTTTTTGCATTTCGGCGAACTGTGCTTCGAGTTCCTTGATGCGTTTTTGCTGGCGCTCGATCCATTCGGTGCGCAGCTTTTTGCGCTCTTCTTCAAGTGCGTGCCGCTCTGAGGCCATCTGTTGCTGCATGCGGTCGAGTTCATCGCGGCTGCGGTGCAGGTAAGCGATCAAATCCGCAGCTTCGCGC
>Ga0265354_1000065_pt1 | contig 17644 bp, 19 predicted proteins | sample NZE1metagenome_FD_189074 | JGI IMG/M metagenome (GOLD analysis project Ga0265354, IMG submission 189074) | Rhizosphere microbial communities from Maridalen valley, Oslo, Norway - NZE1 | ecosystem: Host-associated > Plants > Roots > Rhizosphere > Soil | place: Norway: Oslo | collected 2017-09-14 | reverse complement strand
TGAACATGGCGGATAGTTGTTCTCGACCGACAAGGCAGGCTGCAGCCTTGGCAGCAAGTCATCCCGCAGTTCGTGTAGCTGATCCCCTACGATTTTTGCGGCTCAAGGAAATTGAGCGCCCGGTGCGTCCTAGGATCATGGACTCAAAGCGTCAGATAGATAACTTGGATGAACAGGTCGCTGCTGAGCATGCCTTTGCCCCAGACGCCGTCAAGATCGGCTAGAGGCTTGGTTGCGGCGGCTTCCTGGGCGGTTTTTCCCTCAGACTTTAGTTTTTGAACGCGGTCGCGGGCGGTAACCACCATGTCGCGGTACTTGGTGAGGTCGGCTTTATTGCCGAGCGGCCCGTGGCCCGGAACGATTTTGGTTTTGTCGTCAGCGAGCGGAAGAGCTTTGTCGGCAGCCGCAATCATGCCGTCGATTTTTCCGCCGGAGCCAGCGTCAACGAAGGGATACAAGCCATTGAAAAAAGTGTCGCCCATATGAAGGACGTTGGCCTTTTCAAAATGAACATAAATATCCGAGTCCGTGTGCGCGGGAGAGAAGTGCTCGAGGGCGAGAGTATCTCCGTTGGCTTGCAGTTTGTGCCTGGAGCCGAAGGTCTCTTGTGGCAGAGCATCTGCGGGTGAGGCCGGGAAGTGTACGTTCAGAACCGGAATGGTTTGGGGCGCAGACATGCGCTTCTTAGTGTTTTCATGGGCGAGGACAGTCGCGCCAGCGGCGTGCAGGGACGCGTTGTTGTCGGTGTGGTCGAAATGCCAATGTGTATCGATGACGATCTTTAGCGGAGCGTTGCCGATACCATCTAGAGTTTCTTTGAGCTTAGGCCATGCCGGGGAAACGAAAGTATCTACGATAAACTTGCCGTCGGGTCCGTTAAGCACAACGACGTTTCCGCCAGGACCAGACAGCATGGTGAGATTATCTGCGAGTTTCTGTGACTGGATCGGAGCGGCGCCCATCTGTGCGCGAAAAGTTGCGGCAGGGTCGGCAGCCGGCGCTTGTTGCGGGTAGCCCAGAACGGCGCCGCGCAGAAGGCTGGCGGGGAAGAGTTGCGCGAGGAAGGCGCCGCCTGCCAACGCAGCCGAGCCTCGCAACATTTCGCGGCGGGTGGCTTGTTTCTTGAAGAAGTCGGCATTCATTGAGTTGCTCCCTTTCGGTTTGGGTCTGGCCAGCTATCCCAAATTGTGGTTTCCAGAATTGAGTTAGAGTAGGGGTTTCGCGGTTCGGTTACAACGGGGATCCAGTCGCGGACGTTCAGGGCGTCGGCCATCAGGATTTTTGGTACTTCCAGTTGCGAGATTTTCCTTTGGCGATCCACTCGATGGCTTGCAGAACCCGTTTCTTGCGCGTTTCGTCTTGCTTGGCTTCGGCGATCCATGAGGAATATTCGTTCTGACAACTGGCGCTAAAGGCTGAAAAAGTTTTGGCGGCGAGCTTGTTTTTGCTCAAAGCCGCCCTCAACTCCCGCGGAACAGCGACGGCTTTTTTCTTGGCGCGCTTACGCGGTCGCTCGATGGACTTTCGGCGTTGGCCGCTTTCGACCAGTTCCGCTGCGCGACGCATGTAAGAGAGCAAGGATTTGTCCGGGGGCAGGTCTTTCAGGCCGGTGATGCGGCCTAGAGTACCCATCGCTTCGCTTGCGTCGAGGCCGTCTCCGGCCAGAACCTTTTTCATTTCCGGTCCCCAAAAGCCAAACGCGCAATGCTTTTTGAAGGCGGCCATATTGGCGAGAATGATCCCCTGTTGAAGAAAGAACGGCATGCCCCACTTTACGGATTCGGTGGCGCGGGGACAGGCTTTATGCATGAGCATTCGCAAGTGGGTCAGCACAGGCTGAGCGAAGGGTGCTGCGTTCTCGATGTATGTATCTACGCGCGGATCAGATTGTTCATCCGGCATGTTGCCTCCCATTTTAAAGACAGCACTGTAGCAGAGCCATCCGGCAAACGCAGCTTGGATGGAGCAAATTACTCGTCGCGAAGGACTTGCATGGGTTCGACACGAGAGGCGCGGATGGAGGGAAGCAGGGAAGCGATGGCAGAGACAAGCAGGACCAGGAAGATGACTGCGCCGAGAGTGGGGAGGTCGGTGGGCGAGACGCCGTAAAGGAGGCCAGCAAGGACGCGGGACGAGGCGGCGGCCAAAGCGAGCCCGACCACGCAACCGAGGAGGCACACGGCAAGTCCTTGCCAAAGGAATTGCTGGACGATTTGGCCGCGCAATGCGCCGAGCGCGAGACGGAGGCCGACTTCGCGTCGGCGGACATTGACGTTATAGCTCAGCGTGCCGTAGAGGCCAATACAGGCAAGAGATAAGGCGGTGGCGGCGAAGAACGTCAATAGAATCGTGCGTAGGCGATTTTCGGCGAGAGCGTCGGAGAAGTGCTGCTCGAGTGGGGCGAAATTGTAGACGGAGCGCTGGGGCTCGAAGTCATGAATTTGCTGGCGAATGGTTTCGGCCATGGTCATCGGGGTGTTGTGAGTTCTGACGAGGAAGTAAGTGCCGGGCTCGGCGACGGGCGCGCACCAATAGACGGTTGGAACGGGTGGCTGATCGAGGCCGGCTTCGCGAGCGTCGCCAGAGATGCCGACAATTTCAGCCGAGCCCGTATAGCCGAGATTGGAAGCCTCCAGATGATGGCCAATGGCCGGGGAACCGGTGAAATAAGTATTCGCGAAGGACCGATTAACAACGACGGAAGGCGGGCCATCCGTTTCGCGGCAGAGCGCGCCCTCCTGCATCGGGATTTTCATTGTGGCGAAATAGCTGGCGGAAACGAGATGGTTGTCGGCGAGAAGTTTCGGCTCGCTTTCCGCGCGCCCTTCGACGAGCTTTAGTTCGGTTTGGTATTTGAAGGGAACACCAGGAGCGCCAACGGATATTGCGGCGCCTTCCACGCCGGGTGTCGAGCGAAGAGCTTCCAGGATCCGGTCGGTTTTCTGGCGCAGTTTCTTCAAGTCCGCGGTTTCACCCCAGCCGATGCTGATTTGAAAGGTAAGAATATGGCTTGAATCGAAGCCGGTGGAAACTCGTCCCAATTCTTGAAAGCTGCGGAGAAGCAGGCCGGCACCGGAGAGAAGAGTGACGGCGAGTGCGACTTGAATTCCGACGAGTAGCCATTGGAGCGAGTTGCGACCGGAAACTTGCGTGCGGCCTGTCTGATTGAGCGAGCCGTAGAGGTTGCGACGCGTGCCGCGAATGGCGGGGAACAAGCCGCAGAGAAGCGTGACAACGACGGAACAGGCGAGAGAGTAGAGGACGATTCGCGAGTCGAGACGAATTTCTTCGACGCGCGGCAGGCTCGCGGCGAGGGAGCGGAAGACGCCGGAAGCGGCATTCGCCGCCAGCAAGCCCAGGAGGGCGCCGAGGAGCGCGAGGAGGAAGGTTTCGGTGAGGAGTTGCGCTATAAGCGCAGCGCGCGGAGCGCCCATGGAAAAGCGAACGGAAATTTCGTGCTGGCGCTGCGTGGCGCGAGCCAGAAGCAGAGCGATGATGTTGGTGCAAGCGATCAGGAGTAGCAGAGAAACCGAGCCGAAGAGCAGCCACAGGGAGCGGCGCGAGCTTGCGATGGTGGTTTCTTTCAGTTGGTCGATGCCTACCGAGAGTTCCGCATCTGTTTTGGGGAATTGCTGAGCGAGTTGGTCTTGGACAGTGGCAAGGTTGGCGCGAGCTTGGTCGATCGAAACGCCTGGCTTGAGGCGGCCGATTACGTTGTACCACGTGGATTCGCGGCTTTGGGCGTATGGAGCGTCTGTCGGGATGGGAGACCAGAGATCCACATCACGGTCTGGGAAGAGAAAGGAGGCGGGCATAATGCCGACGATGGAGTATGAGGAATTTCCCATATGGAGCTTTCGGCCCAGGGCATTGGGATCGGCGGCGCAGCGGCGGCGCCAGAAGCGGTCGCTGATGATAACTGCATCGGGGCCGCCGGCGCGTCCTTCCTCGAAGGTGAAGTCGCGGCCGAGGGCGGGCGCGACGCCCCAGACTTGAAGGAAGCGGGGAGCGACAAGGGCCTCTGTGAATTCTTCAGGAAGCGCGCCTGAGGTTTCCGAGATGTCCTCGGTGTAGTAGCCGGTAAGGGCCTGAAACGTGGAGTTTAGGCGATTCCAATCTTCGAGGCGAACTGGAGCGACAAAAGGATTTGGGATCGAAAGTTTGGAGTGGCGCTGCTGGAGGCGCACGAGCTGATCGCTTTGAGGAAAGGGAAGCGGCTTGAGGAGAATGGCGTCGATAGCGGAGAAGACAGCACTATTTGCGCCGATAGCAAGGGCCAGCGTCAGGATTACGGTGATGGAAAATGTCGGGGATTTGCGGATGAAGCGAAAGGCGGATTTGAGATTGGCAATAGTGGCGTCGAGAAACCGGATGCGGTAGACGTCGCGCACTTCTTCCTTGAATTTTTCCTGGCCGCCGAATTCAAGCACAGCCCGGCGGCGAGCTTCTTGGGGGGACATGCCGGCTGCGATGTTCTCGTCGGTAAGCTCGTCAATGTGGAAGCGGAGTTCGGAATTCATTAGCGCGTCGGAAGCGCGCTTCGCAAAGATCGATTTCCACCACGACATGGCTAGCTCCTATTCCGCGGTCTGCATGATGTGGGCTACCGCACCCGCCAGACGATTCCAGTTCGATTCCTCGCTCTCCAATTGCTTGCGCCCTTTGACGGACAATTTATAAAACTTGGCTTGCCTGCCCTTGTCGGACTCGCCCCAGTCGGCCTCAAGCCAGCCGCGTTTCTCGAGGCGATGCAGTGCGGGATAAAGCGAACCTTGCTGAACCTGTAGAACCTCTTTTGAAATCTGGCGGATTCGGAGAGAGATGCCGTAGCCGTGGACAGGACCGAGCGCCACGATCTTCAGAATGAGCATGTCGAGAGTGCCTTGCAGTAAATCGGATTTCTCAATTGGCATTACGTCTCCTGAAATCGATTAATACTCAAACCGAATGCGCGCCGAATTCAGCAGCGCCACATGTAAAGAGCTAACTGGTTCCACTCTGTTTTGCGTCGCGAATTTGGCGCATGAGAATGTCGCGAACGTAATGCCAATTAGGAACGAGGGCCAACGCGGCTTGAGCGTCTTGTTCCGCGGATTTCAAGTCTGGCGCAGCTCGATTCAAGTTGGACCAGGCAAGACTCATCAAAAGTTCCGGCTCGCCCCACACGGGATCGAGCGAATCGCTCCTCGTAGCCTTATGGTTTCGGATTGTTTCGAGGCCCTTCTCATACCCATCCATCGCCTTGGTTTGGCCGCCTCCCTGCTCCACGGGAATGTTCCAGTAGATCGGCCCAAGCACCCAAAGCAGGCGAGGATTATCCGGTGCCATGGCCCGAGCATCTTTCAAGGCTTGCCGGGACTTTGCCGTTAAGGCCTGCATTTCCGCGGGCTCTTTTTTGTTGACGGAATAGGCGAGGAGACCGTAGCAGGAACCGAGCGCGATCTTAGCATCCACAAAAGCAGGGTCCGCGGAGGCTGACTTCTCGAATTCTTCTGCGGCTTGATGGAGATCCAGTTCCAGATCTTTTTTGTCGACGTTATCGTTGAAACCGTTTATCGCTTTGCGCCAAAGCGCAAAGCCGCGCCAGTAGAGAACGCGGGACGCAAGATCCTTGCTTTCCGTAAAGGGCGCTAGCTCTCCATAGAGGTGTTGGAGAGCCTCTCGGTCGTCTTCGTAGTCGGCCTTCTGAATCTGTCGGACGAGCCCGGATACAGCGTCTCGTTCTGCGGCGATTGGATTTGCGCGAGCGACTGCGGGGGCAATGACCAGAATAGCGGCCGCAATTAGAAAGAATGGTCCGGAATCGCTCTTCCTAGACATTCTACCTATATATGATGAGGATAGGTAGAATGTCAAGGAGAGAGACTAGGAATCAGTAAATGGGTCCTACACAGGCCCCTCGAGCCCTCGGACGCCAGCTGAGCTTGGGACTTACTGGGCTCATTTTGCCGTCTAGGAATTCCACGCGACGCGGGAAAGCTGTTGTTTTCGCGATTCCCATTCGGAGCCGGAAAGAATGCGCGGGGCCACATCGATCAACCGGGGAATGAGCCGAAAGATGGCGGCGGAAGTCCATGGTCGACCGTCGCGTGTTCGATAGTCGCGTACATTAAGTGCATCCGCCATGCTGCCAAAGGAAACGTCCTGAACGATAAGCTCAGCGAGGAATTTAAGGGTTTGCGTTTCGAGCGGGTCGTCTTCGAGGTGATGGCAGTCCGCTGCAATGCGCAAGCCGAACGGGATTTCTTCAGACCCCGTAACTTCCTCGGGAGGCTCAGGGGCCGAGCCGGTTTCCACTTCACGCTCCCATTCGAGCGCGACGAGTGTCCAGCCGGCATCGTGCATCTTCGAGAGATACATGGAGGTCGGCAGAATGGTGACTTTTTCCCGGATGCGTTCGTGCTTTTTCATGGCAGCCTCCTTGACGAAAAGCGAAGGATGGTGGCAAGACCTTAACCTAAAACGTATCGCAATCGAATAACCGATTTTGTTAACCGCGTAACTAGCAGAAAAATAAGGCGTTAAAGTTTAGCTAGAAGTGATGGCGGACGCGAAGGCGTTCGTTCGTGGGATGAGATTGTCGCGTTGCCGGACAGTTAACTAGGATGTTCTATTAGGAAGGAAACTTCTTGACCATCTTGGGGGAGGGAAGCGTATGCTCTCCCAGTCGTTGAACCCACCACAACGTCCACTCCCAGAACTCGGCCCAGAAAGCAGCGCGGTGCCCCATGGACAGCGAGGCGCGCCGATTGGAAAACCGTTCTCCGGTGCACGTCGCCGTAGACCTTTCCGGATTGGATATCCACACTGTAGCTCAGCAGGGAGTTACGGAAAATGTGAGCGCTCGAGGTGCGCGCGTGGTAACCAGCAGGCCGTGGCATCCTAACGATCATGTGACGGTCAGATCGCTTCTGGGGAATCTAAGGTCAAGAGCGCGCGTGGTTTATTGCCAGCCGCTGGGGAAAGATTCGTTTGCAATCGGTTTGGAATTATTTGTCAGCGTCGGCCAGTGGACTATGCCACAGGCGCACTGAGACCTAGTTTAAGGCACCGAGCAACGGGGAAATGAATGGTGACAGGTACTACCTCCAAGTGCAGCACCGCCAAACTCAAGACCCCGGCCACGATGTTGTAAATCTGACTAGCGCCTGTTCCTCGGCTTCGTACCGGCAAGACTGAGCCAGCGCAAAGCAGCAGCTGGTTACTGTGTTGTTACAAGAGCTTCGTCATCCGGGCCACCCGCGCCCCCAGGCAACACAAGCTGGTTACAGGCAACGCGAAAGGCATCGTACCAAGTGCGCGTAAAGCTGGCGAGGAGCTCTTCTACAGTGCGCCCGCCAATAGTGATACCGGAGTGTATTACTTCCCCCCAAGTGTGTATGCGGGTGCCCTCCTCGCGCTCTTCAAAGGTGACCCATTGCGCCATGGCGACGCCGATGGCGTGGTCGATCCAGCCTACTTTCTTTCCCGGCACGCATGTGGTAATTACGTGGTCGACGATAGCATTTACGGGGCGAAGAAGTTCAATCTGTAGACGGCTGCCGGGTTCCCAGGGGTTGCCGTCGCGCCATCGCACTTCGCCGTAGACATTGGCGAAGTTGTTCCATCGGTGTATATCGGAAAAAACGAGCCAGGCGAGCGCTGGGCTGGCCTTTGTGGTAACGGAGTATTCAAATCTAGCCATAACTTGTTTCTGACTTCTCCTTACTAGGTTTTTGCTTCGGGCCGGGTCATCGGTAAGGACCGTGACGAGGATTATTTATACGTTGTTTCTTTAACGCTGTCAAGGTTATAATTGGGCCAAGCACGGTTCAGGGAGGAATGGTGAATGCCGAGGAAAGCCGATAAACAGCTGGAAGGCCGGATCGTTGATGCCGCCTATCAGCTCTGGAGCAAAGGTGGAGAACACGCCGTAACAATGCGAGCCGTAGCGCTGGCCGCTAAAACGACGACACCAACGCTTTATGAGAGATTTCAGGATAAGCACGACCTGATCGTGTTCATGCGCGTGCGCGCCAGAGAGAGGATGCTCTCGGCGCTGCAATCTGCGAAGTCTTCGGCGGAGGTTTGTAGGCTTGGGCTAGAGTTCGCGATTGCCAACGGAAATGAATATCTGCTTCTGACTTCGGATTGGGCAGAGCGCTTTGCGCGCAGGGAGCGGTTGCCGTCCTACGAGTATGTCCAGGAAAGGCTGGCCGCTGACCTTGGTGGGCTTCCAGCACACTATGCACAGCTTGCGCTTGCACTGGTGGCTACAGTACATGGGACGGCGATGTTGCTTCTGGGAGAGCGTGTAGACACCGCAGTCGAGAAGGAATTCAAGCACGCGTGCCTGGAAGCGTGTGAGGTGCTGATAGAGTGCGGTGGCAGGCGACCGGACGTAGCCAAGTCGAGGTAAACTGCGAATGAGTGCAGTGAGAATCTTACCTGCCTAATGGAACAATCCCCGCCCCTGCAATAGTTTACGGGTTTTTAATTTGCGCCGGACTTGCCCGCGGATCAATTTGTGGCCGCCGCGGCGCGGCGTTTTGCTTTGATTAGGACGTCGACCGAATCGGGGCGGCCGTTCCAGAAATCGATCCGGATGCGGCCGTCTGGAAGTTGCGTGACGGTTGCGGGTATGGCGCTCGCCGTCAGATACCAGCCGGCCGGGAGTACCACTGCATTGCGGGCGCGGCCTAAACTGCGATCAAAGATGAGGTCATTGCCCTCGAGTTTGTAGCTGGTCGGTGCTGTGTACGTTTCGGAAATTCGTAGGCGTATGGACTGTCCTTTTTTCACGGGTGGGAAAGGGATTAGGACAATTTGCGTGGTCGGAGTGACAGGGTCCCCGGCGTCAATTTTTGCGGCAGTAAGTTCAGCGCCGGTCATCATTTTTGTGGGAAGCTTTTCACCTGTATCCAAAATGTATGCAGACGGGCCGGAGACAGTGCTGCCTTCACGGACGACATTCAGGTATTTGTCGGCCCCCTCGTGGGATTCCGTGTAGTCGTGGTAGAGGCTGAAGGCATGCGTTTCGGGCTGTTGGAGGAAGTAGACGATATCGCGATCCTGATGAGCGCGCTCGGAGAGGCGTTCTCTCTCTGATTCTCCTTGGAAGGGCGATTCCCAACTGCGGGCCTGCGTCGCAGGACGCGGAGCAGCGGAAGCGCCGGTTTGCGCGCCGAGCTTGGCGCGGAGAATGAGCGGTGCTTCGTCGGAGCCGGCATTCAGGAAGCTGATGGCGATGCGACCATCCGGTTCCGCTAAGACTTGCGACGGCACATTGCATCCGACTAGTTCGTAGCCTGCGGGCAGGACGACTTTATTTCGTTTGATGCTCAGCGGACGATTGAAAACGATGGTGTCCCCTTCCCGATAGTAGCTCTCGGCATCCTTATACGTTTTCAGGATGAGGACACGGCCTTGGCCATCCTGGGGTACCGGGCGCGCGAGAGAAATTTTGATGTAATTTGTATCGGCGTCCGCTTCGGACATGAGCGCGTCTTTGCGAGCCTCCGCGCCGCTGACCACCTCGAAAGGAAGGGCTGCGCCGGACATTGAATCGAAGACGGCTTCGTCGCTTGCTGCACTGCCCTTGCGGATGGGATTGTAGAAAAACTTTGCGCCTGGCGTTGTGGCTGTGACCTCGTAATAGATCTTGAAACTAGCGGTTTCCGGTGCGAGAAGTTCGTAACGTGTGTATTCATCCGTTTCGGTTTGCTTCGCCTCGACGGAAACGGCTGAGGAAGACGCGGGTGTTTGTTGCGCCAGGACCGACGCTCGGCCAAATAGTGTGAAGACCGCAGTCGCGGCTACGACGGCAACTTCTCTGCGCATGAAAGTTCTCCTCAAGTGCGGCATGGACTTATCTTTTGAGCATGCATCATCCACGACCCGACTGCCCGAGTAAATAGCGAGAATCTTGTGTTCTGGAAGCGAAAGTAGCCTTTGAAACCAGCTGTTGCGAGGCATAGGATTTTACCCTGCCGACAAACACCAAAAATCCGGAAACAAAAAAGCAGACCCAGAAGGTAGAATCCCAATCGGAAAGCATTAGGAGCCAAATGATGGCGAAGAAACCGACGGTCGATGACGCGAGCTTGATTCTCGAGCTCTACGACTTGAGGCGCGAACCTGAAATGCGGAAAGCACGGCAATGGTGGCTAACCGAATTTTGGCCGAATTCTTCGGATGAATACTTGAAAGTCGCCATGGCGATGGGGTCCAACGAGAACAACTGGCTTAGGCAGGTGATCAGTTATTGGGGAATCGCTGCTTCGTTCGTCGAGAATGGCGTTCTTAACGAGAAGCTGTTTTTTACCACGGCGTTCTGCGGAGAATTGTTTTTTATTTTCGCAAAGGTTCGGCCTATTTTGAAAGAGCTCAGGGAAAAATCGAAGAATCCCGAGATGCTCTTGGCGGTGGAAAAATTGATCACGGGGTCGAAGCTCGGACGGGCGCGATTCGCAAAGGTAGAGCCGAGAGTTCTGGCGATGTGGCCTAAGTAATGAAACTGCACGAGGCCATTTTGCGAAGGTTTTTGTTCACTCTGAGAGCTTCGATTGCTATCGCTGGGACACTGTTGTTCACGACAGCAGCGCACGCGGAGGATTGCGGAAACGGTGTGCAGCTCACTTTGAGCGCCCCGGATGCAGCACAGGGCACACTGCTTTTGGCGCGAATACGCAGTGCCAAACCGTTGGGCGAGGTCACAGGCAAATGGAACGACCGCGACGTTCCCTTTTGGAAGGGAGAACAGAAGGAACACGCGGCTTCGAGCGCAGATGTACGGAAAGCACTGCTCGGAGTGGATTTGGAAAAGGCGGCAGGGAAGTACGAGTTCACAGTCGCGGTTAAGTTGCGAAGCGGCGAGAGCGTCAGCTGCCGCGTGATGGTTGATGTGAAAGAAGGACACTTCGCCACGGAAAACCTGACGGTGAAAAAACAGTTTGTCGAGCCGAACCCCGAGCAGGAAGCGCGCGCGGTCGAAGAGACGAAACGGCTGCGCGAGATTTATGATCGCGTGACCCCAGAGCGTTTGTGGGATGGACCATTTCGTATGCCGCTCGTTGGGGATTTCAAAGGCAGCAACTTTGGGAAGCGGCGCGTTCTGAATGGACATCCCGGTTCACCGCATGGCGGAGTGGATTTTCCAGCCCCTACAGGAACTCCTGTTCATGCGGCACAAAAAGGACGCGTGGTGCTAGCGGAAGAATTATTTTTCTCGGGAAACACGGTTATCGTTGATCACGGTTTGGGGATCTACACCTTCTACTGTCACTTCTCCGAAGTTGACGCGAAAGTTGGCGATGAAGTGATGGCTGGAACTGTGTTAGGAAAAGTCGGAGCAACGGGTCGCGTGACAGGTCCTCATCTGCATTGGGGCTTGGAAATTGAACGCGCTCGCGTCAACGCGCTAGAGATCTTGAAGGTGTTGTGAAAAGTCCGGAAGCAGACGAACCCCAACAAACTCCATAAATACGAAAGCCAGATTTGGCGTATTTAACTAGGTGGTTAAATAGAGGTGCCTCGCCACGGTTCGAGATAAAGAAATTTGCCGAAAGAGAGAATAATCTCCGACTAAAGCAATGATAATGCTAGGGCTGATATCGGATACACATGGATTGCTCCGAGAGAATGCCGTACGCGCGCTTCGCGGTTCGGACTTGATACTCCATGCCGGAGATGTGGGCGCGCCCGAAATTCTGGAGACGCTAAAGACTGTCGCCCCTGTGGTTGCGGTTCGCGGAAACGTGGATACAGACAAGTGGGGACAAACTCTGCCTTTGACAGAGGTGATTCAAGTAGGCCCCGTGATGATCTATATGCTGCACATTTTACAAGACTTAGACATTAATCCCACCGCTGCGGGAATCCACATCGTGGTAAGTGGCCATTCACATAAACCCGGGCAAATCGAGAAAGACGGCGTTCTCTACATTAACCCAGGGAGCGCCGGTCCGAGACGTTTTTACCTACCGGCCACTGTGGCTAGACTGGATTTGGATGTCAGGCCGTGGAAAGTCGAATTCATTGATCTCGAAGGGTTGAAACCCACGAGACAAGATTGATGCGGTGTAAGTCAAAGAATATAATAGAGTTAATAGAGTTTTTCAGCGGATTCTAAACTGCGTCCTCCTCTTGAGCGCCCTTGGGTTGACCAATAGGGACCACATCGTTGGTGAGCGAAACGTTCGGAAGTTTGCGTGCACTACCCCACGTCATTGTTTTCCTAAAATGGTGTTGAACTATTGTGGGTAACGTACTAGAGTACCGGAACAAATAGGGTCAATTTGGTACCGTCCTGCTATTGCCGGGAAGCGTGCCAAAGCCCAGAATACGAACAATGTGGACGACGTTCGTGCTTGTTTCCTCGCTCGTGTCGACCGTTCACTTCAGCGTTATGTTCGCGAAAGTGGTAATGCTAAAGCCCGTTCAGTACGGGCAGGCTTAAGTTCCGATTCATTAAGATCAATCGAGAGGTAAGCGTCTCTCATGGCCATACTTCATTTTCGCTGTAAAGAACGGCGCCGAACATTGCGAGTGAGCATCACCGTGCCTGTAACTGTGCACGGACAGGATGAGAACGGTGATAAGTTCCGCGTGAAAGCCAAGTCGCAATCGGTGAACCGCCACGGAGCACTACTGCAGATCGATGAACCGGTGGTCGTGGGACAGATGCTCATTCTGGTGAACGAAAACGGCGACAGGACGGTGGAATCCAGAGTGGTTTCCGTCAGGCGCGACCGCGAAAGCAAGACGTACGTGGGAGTGGAGTTTATTTCGGCGGACTCGAATTTCTGGCACATGAGTTTCCCCTTGCCCGGAGCCAGGCCGTTGCGTCGTGGCGCAGATTCGAAAGTTATCGCATAGCAAGAGCACGCCGTGCCCCTACGGGAAGGCAACGGCAGCTTTTCCAAGGATTAAAGATTAGCGAAATCGGAAGCCCTCTCTTCACCGAGAGGGCTTTTTCTTTTTGTGTAGAAACTTTTGGGAGTGCGTCTTCGTCGCGGGCATTTTGAATGATTTTCGTTGTGCAGGCAGCTTGCCGCTGGCGAGAGCCTCGCGGGTTTTCTTAGGTAGTTTGGCGACTACCATGTCGTAGGATTCGCGCAGCAAGAGTGTGAGTTCGTCGGATGAAAGCGCATCTCTGGTTTCCAGTGCGACCCACTTGGCGCGAGCCAGGTAAGGAGCAGGAATGATGCCGGGACGTTCCGTCAGCTCCGCGAAGTTTTCCGGGGAAACTTTAAAAGTGAGCCAAGTTTTGGCGGGCTGGAGAACCGTGAGAGCGTGAATTTTCCCGGCCACTTTGAAAACGAGGACTTCGCCCCATTGAATTTTTTCGGTGGTCTGGGGAAACGATAGGCAGAGATTTCGGATCCAGTCGATATCCATGGGCGATTCTCGTCCCAAGCCGCCGGAAATTACGGAATTGCCGGCGCCCAAGCGAGCCCATCTACGCCGGGAGTGAGCTTAATCGGCTGTAGCAGTTTACGGCCGGGCACGTCCAGCACTTCAATTGTTCCCGCTTGAGGACAGCTTACGAAGGCAAACTTTCCACCCGGTGCCAGTAGCAGCTCGCCTGAGGCTGGCGGTATGTCGAAAGATTCTTCAAGCTTTGCACTGGCAATGTCGATGACGAAGATTTTTCCGGCCGGAGAAGCCGCCAGCAATTTGCGTCCATCCGCGGTGGGTGATGAGGAATAAACAGTTGAGGGCACTGAAATCCAGCTCGCGACCTTGTCTGTCGCTGTGTCTAGGACCGCGATGCGCGGAGTGTCTTGATCGTGGGTGAAGACACGCTTTCCATCTGCAGAAATTGAAATGCGTTGAACGGTTTTTGCGACGGGGATGACGGTTACGAGAGCGCGTTTCTTGAGGTCCAGGACGCTTACGCTGCCCGCGGCCACATTGGCGGTATAGGCGCGGCTACCGTCGGAAGAGATCACAACCATGTGGGACTCGATCGCGCCCGTGGGGATTTCCGCAATGATTTTACGCGTCGCGGGATCGATGACATCAACGGCTTTGTCTAGCTCCGCTGTGACGTAAAGCAGGCCATCGGGTCCGAACTCGGCGCGATGAGGACGAAGCGGCTTGCCGAGGTCGATGGTAGCGGCCAGTTTGTGGTCGCGCAAGTCAACGATGTCGATGGTAGTGCCGTCCGTGCCGGGCTTGCCGACACCGGAATTCCCGTAGATAGGAACGTAGGCGAAGCGGGAGTCGGGCGAGACGGCGACTTCATGGCCGTTGACTCCGACGACGACTTTCGCAAGTTCCTGGCGTGTTTCCGGATCAATAAGCAGAGCGGTGTGCTCCCGCTGGTTGGCCACGACAAGCATCCCGTGGGGAGCAGGGGCAGGAAAGCGGCCTCCTCCAGCTGCCAGCGCCAAGAACATCAGGGAAGCGATCAGCCAAGAAAAATTTGCAGACATATTTAGCCTCGTTTGGGCATTTTGCCTGAGGAATTGGAACAAATCCCGGCGGATTATACCAGTGCTATCCGGTATAGATCAGGGTTGTTTGACGCGCGGATAATGGAATCGCTGGATGGGCGCAACTGTCCGGCCTTTCTAAGCTAAACCCCGTAAGCCCCAGCCAGAACGGAACGAGGAGAACATGTTACTGGATACGACGGCAGGCAAAGTTTCTTATGTCGCGGGATTGACACTTCTTTTGACTACGCTGGGATGCTGGGTGGTTTTGGGACACCAGGAAAGCTCACCTGTGTTATCGACAACGGAAGCGGTGATGAAGGACGAAGCGTTTGTGAGGGCAGCAGCTCGCGGAGGGCTGAGCGAGATCAAATTGGGTAAACTCGCAATGGATCAGGGATCAAACGAAACCGTCAAGGCTTTCGGAACTCGGATGGTGGCCGAGCATACAAAAGCCGGAGACGAGTTGAAGGAAGCAGCTAAAGAGGAGAACATCGGGCTGCCGATGGATCTTACGGCCAAGGACCAAGCTACTTACGACAGGCTCTCTAAATTAAGCGGTGCTGAATTTGACCAAGCCTATGCGCAAGACATGGTTAAAGATCACCAGCAGGATTTGCGGGACTTTCAGCGGGAAGCAAACCACGGCAATGACGATGTAGTCCGGGGTTTTGCCTCCGAAACAGTTCCGATGATCCAGCAACACCTGGATCAAGCGAAGGAAATGTTGAAGGCCGTTTCGCCTGCAGTTAGCCGGCGGACGACGGGAAATCCCAACCGACAGGCGCGTGGACATTAAGGGTTACGTCCTAGACTTTGTTTTCTCCCCCTAAGCAAACGAATCGGCGTCCCGGATTATCGGGACGCCGATTTTTTTGTGATGGATTTAGATTTAGGCAAAGTGGCAAGAATCCGTAAATATATTGGGCCGCGGCGATTGCGTGATACCCTGACGCGCATTGCGGAGTTACGGCATGAGACATTTCGATAAAAAGCTGGCGGCAATTTGTGGCGCGGTCGTCATTTCAAGTGTGACCTTTTCTGCGCTGTTTTCGTTCCGCGCCTCTGCCTCACAAGAGGCCGCAAATTCCAGCGGCGTAAGACGCGATTGGCCAGCGTATGGCGGCGCACCAGAGAACACACATTACTCCAGCCTTGCTCAAATCAATCGTAGCAATGTGAAGGATTTGGCGGTCGCTTGGAGCTTCGACACCGGCGAACAGGGTGGATTGCAAACGAGTCCCATCATTGTCGAGGGCATCTTGTACGGAATCACGCCGACGCAGAAGGTATTTGCGCTGGATGCAGCGAGCGGGAAACTTATTTGGAAATTTGATTCGGGGATCAAAGGCACTCAACCAGATCGAGGGCTGGCTTATTGGTCGAATGAGAAAGAGAAGCGCATCCTCGTTGGCGTAATGAATTTTCTGTATGAGCTTGACGCAGGCACGGGCAAGCCCATTGCTTCGTTTGGGACCGAGGGCCGGATTGATTTGCGCGGCGATCTCGGACGCAATCCTGAAAGACAATCCGTAGTGCTGACGAGCCCTGGAATCGTTTACAAGGACGTGATCATTGTTGGGGGACGAAATCCGGAGACGCTTCCTGCCGCTCCTGGAGACGTACGTGCTTATGACGTTCGAACGGGGAAATTGCGCTGGTCGTTTCACACCATTCCTCATCCCGGCGAATTTGGATATGAGACGTGGCCGAAGGAAGCGTGGAAGTACAGCGGCGCGGCGAATAATTGGGCAGGCATGGCTGTCGATGCGAAGCGGGGAATTGTTTATGTGCCGACGGGCTCGGCGGCGTTTGATTTTTACGGTGCGAACCGGTTGGGTGACGATTTGTTTGCCAATTGCCTTATCGCCTTGAATGCCGAGACTGGCGAGAGAATCTGGCATTTTCAGGGAGTGCGGCACGATCTTTGGGACCGTGATTTTCCTTCGCCACCTACGCTCGTTACAGTGAATCGTGACGGCAAAGAAATCGATGCTGTTGCGCAAACGACTAAGCAGGGATTTGTTTATTTGTTTGACCGCGTTAACGGGAAGCCGCTCTTTCCGATCGAATATAAGAAATATCCGCCAAGCAATGTGCCCGGCGAAGTTGCGGCTGCCGAACAGCCCTTGCCAACTAAGCCTGCTCCGTTTGCGCGGCAGATTCTCAGCGAGGACATGCTCACGAATCGCACGCCCGAGGCGCATACATGGGCGCTTGAGAAATTTCGAGCGTTTCGCAGCCAAGGGCAATTCATTCCGTTCAGCGCGGGAAAAGACACGGTGATATTTCCGGGATTTGACGGTGGCGCGGAGTGGGGCGGCTCGGCCGTTGATACGCAGACTGCAATTCTTTATGTGAATGCAAACGAAATGGCTTGGACGGGAGCGCTCGCGCCCGAGACGGGAGAGAACAGCCCCAAAGCCTTTTACATGAGCCAGTGCGGCGTCTGCCATGGTGAGAAAATGACCGGATCGCCTCCAGCGATACCTTCGCTCGTCGGCGTGGGAGACAGATTGTCGCCGCGGCAGATTGGGGCCACCATTAAAAGTGGTAAAGGAAGAATGCCGGCTTTTGCTAATTTTGATGACGATCAACTTTATGCGCTGATCGATTTTCTCGTGAGCGGGAAGTCCAAGGAATTGCCAAGTTCAGAGCCTACGCCGCCGGATATGAAATATCGGTTTACGGGCTATCACAAATTTCTGGACCCTGATGGTTATCCTGCCTTCTCGGCGCCTTGGGGAACGCTCAACGCAATCAATCTGAACACCGGTGAATACGTTTGGAAAATAAACTTGGGCGAGTATCCGGAGCTCGCCGCGAAGGGTCTGAAGAACACGGGAACAGAAAACTACGGAGGTCCCGTGGTGACGGCCGGAGGGCTGGTATTTATCGGGGCGAGCGATTTTGACAAAAAATTCCACGCGTACGACAAAGCCACCGGCGAATTGCTATGGGAAGCGACGCTGCCGTTTTCTGGCAATGCTACCCCGGCAACATACGCTTTGAACGGACGACAGTACGTGGTGATCGCTGCGGGCGGAGGCAAGGATCCCAAGTCGCCCTCTGGCGGCGTTTACGTGGCATTCGCGCTTTCGAAGTGAAATCAAGGGGCGGTATCGTAAGTGTGGTCGCAAAATTGTCGTCGGGCCATCGCGGATGGCCTAAAAGTTTCAGTGCAATGCAGCCGTAACCGAATAAATCGGCGGGAGATGTCCTGAGAG
>Ga0265354_1000063_pt1 | contig 17788 bp, 15 predicted proteins | sample NZE1metagenome_FD_189074 | JGI IMG/M metagenome (GOLD analysis project Ga0265354, IMG submission 189074) | Rhizosphere microbial communities from Maridalen valley, Oslo, Norway - NZE1 | ecosystem: Host-associated > Plants > Roots > Rhizosphere > Soil | place: Norway: Oslo | collected 2017-09-14 | reverse complement strand
GAGATATCAGGATGTTCGTAGAAACGCGAAATCGTTTAGAATCAGCATAGCGCCCGTAGCTCAGTTGGATAGAGCGTCTGCCTTCTAAGCAGAGGGTCGCCAGTTCGAGTCTGGCCGGGCGCGCCATTTCCACCTGGAAAAAACTTCAGGTTGTGGATCAGGCGATTCTCGGCTGGCCGGTCCTGGAGGGCGCAGTTTCCGTCATAAACAGAGACACGAGCAGAACTAGGATTGCCCCTCCGCTGGCTATCCAAAGGGGTGCGCCGAGACCATAGCGATTTGCGGCAGCGCCAGCCAGAGCTGGAGCCATTGCGCCGCCGACAATTTCTCCGACAAGTGTCGCCAGCCCAATAGCGGTGGCAGCAAACTTTGCGGGAACGCTTTCCGTTGGAACCAGGACCAAAACAAGCGGGGCGATGCCCTGTCCACCGTTGACCAGGAACCCCGCGGCCGCCATCAGCCATGGGTGCGCGATCAGAAACGGCACTTCGTAAATCAGCGGAGCCATCGCAGAGATCAGCGCAACAAACATCAGCGTAGGTTTCCGACCCGTGCGGTCGGAGACCCAGGGGAAGATCCAGCCCCACATGAATGCGCCCAATCCGCCGGCGCCAATGATGAATCCGGCAGTTGTGGCAGAGCGTTTCGAGACCTCTGTAATGTATAGCGGCGCGAAGGAATGCATCACGAACAGCCAAGTCATGAAGCCCGCCGCTCCGACGCAACACAGAAGCATGTTGCGATATCGAAGGAGCGACAAATAATCTTTGAGCGAAGGTTTAGCGTGATGATGCGGCTCAGACTCGCCTTGGACTGGTTCCTTGACGAATCTCCAAATCAGAATGCCAAGGATGATTCCGGGGATTCCCGTGACGAAAAAAGCTGCGCGCCATCCGAATCGCGCTGCAATTTGGGTGGTCAAGACGGGTGCGAGCGCCAGACCCGCGAGTGCACTGGCACTGACGACGATCCCAATGTTGCGCCCACGGTTTTTTGGCTCGGAGGAGGCTTCGATCATCGAAGTCATGGTCGGCCAAGTCGGTCCTTCAGCGACGCCCATCAGCGTACGGATAAAGAGCAACTCAGCGAAGGAGCGCGCGAGGCCCGAAAGCCAGGACAAAATGGAAAACAGAAAGACCGTTGGAATCAAAACTGGACGTCGTCCAATACGGTCGGAGACTGCTCCAAAAATCAAGCCCGACCCCGCCCAAGCAAGCGCCAGGGCCGATGCGAGCAATCCAACCTGTGCGTGACTCAAATGAAGGTCGGGCGCGATGAACGGCGCCAGGTACAAAACGCTCATACGTGCAAGAAAAACGCTGCCCCATGTGAAGAAAAAAAGAACCACCAGCCCGGTTTGATATCGCTTCGTAATTGGCACTCTTCTCCTCTATACCGGGACCAAACTCTTCAGTCCATTGGCAGGCCGACGTAATTTTCCGCAAGCGACACGGACGCGGCTCGCGAGCTCGTCACATAATCGAGTTCGGCAAGCTGGCGGCGCTGGTCAAATGCGTTGTCGTCGGAAAATCGGTGTAGCATCGAAGTCATCCACCAGGAAAAGCGCTGCACTTTCCACACGCGCCGCAAACAAGTCGCCGAATAACTGTCCAGAAGCTGAGTTTTCCCAGTAGCGTAATATTCCCCCAGCGCGCGCGAAAGGACACGAATATCCGCTACCGCGAGATTGAGTCCTTTGGCTCCCGTGGGAGGAACAATATGCGCCGAATCTCCGGCGAGAAATAGTCTCCCGTACTGCATCGGCTCAACCACAAAACTGCGCATTCCCGTGATGCCTTTTTGAATCACGGGCCCGTCGACAAGTTTCCAGCCGTCAATGCACTCGAGGCGCGTGTGAAGCTCTTGCCAAATTCGCTCGTCCGGCCAATTTGCAATATCTTCGTCGGGCTCGCACTGAATATAGAGCCGCGAAATCTCCGGCGAGCGCATGCTGAGTAAAGCGAAACCGCGCTCGTGATAGGCGTAGATGAGTTCTTCTGAAGAAGGAGGAGCCTGCGCGAGAATTCCAAGCCAAGCAAACGGATATATCCGTTCGAATGTCTTCAACACTCCGGCCGGAATCGATGGCCTGCACACACCGTGAAACCCATCGCACCCCGCGATGAAATCGCAGGTCAGTTCTTGCAGCGAGCCGTCTTTTCGAAACTGAATCTTTGGAGCTGCGCCGTCAAACCCACTCACGCTGACGTCTTCAACATCAAAGAATAGATGCCCGTTCGCGGCAAGCCGAGCTTCGATGAGATCTTTCAACACCTCGTGCTGCGCATACACCATCACCGACTTCCCTCCGGTGAGTTCCTGAAAATCAATGCGGTGCCTCTTGTGACCGAACTGCAATGCAATTCCGTGATGCACAAGACCCTGGCGCATCATTCGCGCCCCAACTCCCGTTTCATTCAGCAAATCGACAGTGCCTTGTTCGAGGACTCCGGCGCGCACGCGCTCCTCAACGCGCTGACGGCTTCGCGCTTCCAGAACAACCGATTCGATTCCCTGCAAGTGCAAAAGGTGGGAGAGCAACAACCCTGCCGGTCCGGCTCCGACAATTCCGATTTGAGTTCTCACGAAGATTCGCCTTCAGTGCTTTGCGACGCTGTTGGAATGATTTACGACTGGTGTTCCGAGAACACTTCCATCGCGGTGTGGAATGCCGAATTCGCCGCAGGCAGACCGCAGTAGATTGCGCTCTGCAACAGGACTTCCTGAATCTGTTCGCGCGAGACGCCGACGTTTAACGCCGCACGCAAATGCATGCGTAGTTCGTCTGGCCGATTCAGCGCAACCATCATGGCCAGAGTCAGCATGCTTCGCGTTTCTTTTGGCAGGCCAGGCCGGCTCCAGATTTCTCCCCACGCATAACGCGTGATGAACTCCTGAAACGCGTCCGTGAATTCGTTTCGGTTTTTCAGCGTGGCATCGACATGAGCGTCTCCCAACACCGCGCGGCGCGTCTTCATCCCTTCTTCGTAGCGCTGGCGTTCATCCATTCGAATACCTCCTCGGACCCTTCACAATACACAAAACGAGCATCCGAAAGCGACGAACCTCACAGCGAACGGTCCACCTGCTTCCGCTTGGATGCTTTCCGAGGTATCTTTCGAGCCAGGCGCCAAGACCTGCTGAGCAGATCTCGCAGCGCATCTGCATGCACCCGCGAAAGGCGAACCAGAACCCACGGATATTTTAAATAATGATCGGTAATGTAGTACGTCTCCGGCTCCGCGGCCATCATCTCTTCGCGCTCCTCGAAAGTCGTGCCCACAACGAGCGATTCTCCATCTTCTTTAAGACGAGCAATCAGCTTGCCGTCGACTTTAAATGCCGGCGTTCCGTACGATGTGCCTTCTTCCACGTTTTGGAGCACTAATGCGAGCTTTCGGACATCCTTAAACGTCACCGGCATTGCGCTATCCTTCCCTGTCCGAGTCCGCATAACGCAAACGGCCTCAAAAAGAAGTTAAAGAATATGCTAAACGAAGCTCAGTCGAATCCCCCGGGAAACGAACATCAAAAAAGCCAATGCAGCGGAGCAGCTTACACGAATTTCGCCGGTATGGGCCCAACACTTCGATAATCGACATTGCGGGTGCATTTGAGGTGCCATAAAATGCGGGGCGCGGTGAAATTTTTCGCGGGAGACGAATTGCATGAGCAAGATTCCGGAGTACCGGCGATACATCCCCGGCACGCAGCCGCCTCATTTGCATCCCCCCTATGTTTCTTCCATTAAGCGGGCTCCGCTGCAGCCTCTTGTAGTGCTCGCTCACACGCTTTCGGAAATTACGGGGCCTGTATTCGGACCGGAGATCGCCGATGTGAAAGCTTGCGATCTGACGCGGCAGCATTCCGGCGAACCGCTCGGGGAACGCATTGTCGTCAGCGGACGCGTTCTGGACGAAAACTCTCGGCCGGTGCCGCACACACTCGTGGAAATCTGGCAAGCGAATGCCGCGGGACGCTATCTACACGGCATCGATCAACATAACGCTCCGCTCGATCCAAACTTTACTGGTTGCGGGCATGCGTTGACGGATTCTGAAGGGCGCTATCGATTCGTGACGATTCGGCCGGGCGAATATCCTTGGGGAAATCACCACAATGCCTGGCGGCCGGCGCACATTCATTTTTCGCTGTTCGGTCCTGCTTTCGCGACGCGGCTTGTGACGCAAATGTATTTCCAGGGCGATCCTTTGATTCCCTACGATCCGATCTTCAACTGCACAGACGACGAAAAAGCACGGAACCGGCTCATTTCGCAGTTCGATTGGGAGACCACGATTCCTTCACAAGCGCTGGGCTACCGGTTCGACATCGTGCTTAGTGGTCGCGAAAGCACTCCGATGGAAACTCACCCGCACGGAGAAAAGTCATGAGTCTTCAGGCCACAACGTGGCAAACCGTTGGCCCATTTTTCAGCATCGGCTTCTCCTGGCTTTATCGGGACAATTTGGCCGGGCCTGGCGTTTCGGGTGAACGTGTGGAAATTGCGGGCCGTATTCTCGATGGAGATAGTAAGCCTGTGCCCGACGGGATCGTCGAAATTTGGCAAGCGAATTCGCAGGGCAAATATGCTCATCCTGATGATCCGCAGGAAAATAAGGCCGAATCAGGCTTTACCGGCTATGGGCGCATCCCGACAGACGACGGGGGACGTTTCCGCTTTACAACGATTAAGCCCGGGCGCGTTCCTGGGCCGGATGGAAAATTGCAAGCGCCCCATCTTGCTATTTCGGTTTTTACGCGGGGTCTGCTGCGTCGGCTTATCACTCGGATTTATTTTCCGGATGAACCCAGCAACACGGAAGATTTTGCGCTGGGGCTTGTTGAAGCGGGTAGACGTGGAACGCTCATCGCAAAAAAGATGGAGGGACGGGCTGGCGCGCTGGAATGGAACGTCGTTCTCCAGGGTCCCGGCGAAACTGTTTTTTTCGATGTTTGATTCCAACCAGTCGACGGTGCAGGACCCTTCGAGGCTCAGGGTAAACAAGCCCCGCCCCCACAAATTTGATCGGAGATTTTCTTGGCGCCGCACAATCAAAACGGATAGTGGCGTTGGCCCGTTTGAATCGTGACCCATTTCACTTCGGTCATTTCATCGGTGGACCAGCGGCCGCCTTCGCGGCCCATGCCGGAATCCTTTATGCCGCCGAAAGGAACGGTGCCTTCGTCGTGGATCGTGGGGCCGTTTAGATGGACCATGCCTGCTTCTAGTTCGAGGGCAAAGCGCATCGCGAGCTGGAGATTATTCGTGAGTACGGCGGAGGACAGGCCATAGGTCGAGCTATTCGCGAGAGCGAGCGCGTGATCCGCGTCATTGGCTTTTGTTACCGCGGCGACCGGGCCAAACAGTTCATCGCGAAACGCGGCCATTTCCGGCGCCACATCCGCGAGAACGGTTGGGTGATAAAAGTTTCCTTCGTATTTTCCGCCGGTCAGCAGGCGCGCACCGGCGGCTATGGCATCCTTGATCTTTTTGTCGATCATCGGGCATTGCGAAGACCGAATCAGCGGGCCAATCACCGTTTGCGGATCGCGCGGGTCGCCTACCTTCATCGTCTGCGCTTTTGCGTCGAATCGTTTCAGAAATTCTTCATAGATCGGCGCTTCGACGATAATCCGGGAACCTGCCATGCAGATTTGTCCCTGATGGATGAATATTCCAAAACACGCAGTGTCCACCGCGTACTCCAAATCCGCGTCCTTCAAAATGATCAGCGGACTTTTCCCGCCCATTTCCAGGACACAACGTTTCCCGCGCTTGGCACATTCGACCGCAATGATTCGTCCGACAGCGGTCGATCCAGTGAAAGAAACAAGTTTTACGCGGGGATCGTCGATGAGCACCTTTACGAGCGACGGCCCGTCACCGGGAACCACGTTGAAAACACCGGCTGGCACTCCGGCACGCTCGAAGATTTCCGCCAGCTTCAGTCCAACGAGCGATGTCTCCTCCGAAGGCTTCAGCACGAACGTATTTCCGCACGCCAACGCGAAAGCGACTTTCTTGAGCGAGAGCACGACCGGAAAGTTAAAGGGCGATATTCCAGCCACCACGCCCAGAGGCCGGCGAATAGCCATGGAAATCATTCCTGGCACATCGGAGGGAAAAACGTCTCCTCGAATGCGGCGAGCTTCGCCGGCAATCGAGCGTACTAGATTTGCAGCGAAGGGCACTTCGAAATGGGCTTTTCCAAAAGTCGAGCCCGCTTCATCGATCAGGAGGTCAATCATTTCCTCCGAAGCCTTCTCGAGTTCATCGGCGGCGCGCATCAGGATACGCTCGCGCTCCCCGGCGAGCGTCGCGCCCCACGCGTTTTTGGCCGCGTCTGCTGCATCAATGGCCGCGCGCATGTGCTGCTCTTGCGCCATGAAGATGCGCGCAAAGGGGCGTTGATTTGCGGGATTGATGACATCCGAGAAAGCCGAAGGCGGCGCTTCAATCGCCTTACCGCCGATATAAGGAGTCGAAACCATACTGCCTCTTTTCTTGCCGCGCGAAGGAACACGTCAAGCGGAGTAGCTCATCAAGGACAAATTGAAAATCAGGCGCTTATCGCACCGACGCAAAATTGGGATGAACGCCATGATTTTTCGCCGAGCTCCATTGAAAGTCAAGCGACAGCTCGCAGGAATGGCCGGACAGTTCCAAAGTGCGCGAATAATCATGTGGATTATTTTCGAGTGCGCCGTGCTTCGCTCGGAATCGCTTAGGGTAGATCCACTGCGGGTGAGCTTGCATATTTTGGAAGCAGCAGATTCATTGCAGCCGCCAACGCCAACGCCACTGCGAGGACTACCAACAAAGAGGTGTAGGAGCCAGTCAAATCGAATGCACGGCCTAGGATCACAGGACCAATGGCTCCCGCGGCAGCGTAGAACGTCCATGTAAGTCCGTAAAGCGTGGAAAAAGAGCGCAGCCCAAAATAGCGAGTAAGCAAGTAAGGCGTGATGGCGGCTTCACCGCCGGCCCCGATGCCAATAAGCGCAGCAGAAAGGCAGCCAGCGGGAAAGCTACTCGCATGCGCGAGAAGAAAAATGCCCGCGGCGGTGATTAGGTTCACTACTAGGGCGACGCGCGCGCCAAAAAATCGATCCAACAGCCAGCCAACACCTATTCTACCGAGCACGCTCGAACCACCAATCATGGACACGCATAACGCCGCATCTCCAGGCGTGATTCCTCTATCCGTCAGCAACGCGGAAAGCTGTGTGATCGCTCCATTCATGCTGATCGAGCTCACGAAAAGGATAGCGACAATAATCCAGAAAGCGAACGAGCGCAGCCCTTGCTGCCACGTCTGTCCAGAATGTGAGACAGAAGCAGTCTCGCGCCGAGTTTCGCCACGTTCAAAGATATAGCGCCAACTCAGTGGCAGGCCGAGCAGCAAGGCAAGGCAACCGAGAGAAAAGTAGGCTGCCCTCCAGCCAGATCCGCTGATGATAGCTTGCGCAATGACGGGCAGGATCAAGGCACCCAAGCCCGCTCCCACCATGACGAAAGCCAGCGCCGTTCCCAAACGCCGCTGAAACCAAGAAGAAATGGAACGCGAAAACGCAAGATGAGCGGCACCGTTGCCAACTAAGCCGAGCAAGATACAGGTCACGTAGAACTGCCACAACTGGGAACGCAAAAATGCCAACGAAATAATCGCGACGCAATACACCGTCATGCAGGGAAGAATGATCCGGCGAGGACCAAAGCGATCGATCCACCGCCCCAGCAGCGGAGAAACTACGCCCAAGGTGACAGCGGCGAGCCCGAAGCCGAGCGAGACGGCTTCGCGGTTCCAGCCAAATTGCGCGCTCAGCGGTTTCACAAAAACCGCGAAGGTATAAACGAAAAGCGAGCCGAACCCCGCCATTACACCGAAGCATGCAGCCAGCACTACACGCCAGCCGTAATAGCCCAGATCAAATTCGGTTAGGCCGTCCGCCAATTCGGTCCTCTGCGCGGTATTCCTATTAAGGAGTCCCATCCAGCCTCAGCCCCACACGCGGCGAGCTGTATCCGCAACAAGTTTTAGCTTTGCCCACTGACGGTCTTCGGTGATGAGATTTCCTTCCGCAGTCGAAGCGAAACCACATTGCGGGCTGAGCGCCAGGTTTTCCATTGGAACGTAGCGCGATGCTTCTTCGATCCGCTTGGCAAGCTGCTTGGGATCTTCCATTTGCGGAATCTTCGAGCTGACGAGCCCCAGCACAACGGTTTTTCCCTTCGGAATGAATCGGAGCGGCTCGAATGTTCCCGAGCGCTGGTCATCATACTCCAGGAGAAAGCGATCCACCTCAAGAGTGCCGAACAATTTCTCCGCGATGGCGTCATAGCCGCCTTCCGCGTACCAATGGCTGCGGTTGTTTCCACGGCATAGATGGATGGCGAGCGTCACGCCAGGACGGCGCGCAGCACGGAAACACGCGTTGTCGGCCTTAACGGCTTCCTCAAGCGCGGCGTCCGGATCCATCCCAATCTCCGTCCGAATCCATTCGCGCCATTTCGGGTCCATATAGTAACTGTAACGGGGCGCGTCAATCTGAATGTACTTGGCGCCGGCGTCGGCGAGTGTGGCCAAGTCTTTCTTCATGATGTCGACCACGGCCCACAACAGCGCCGAATGGTCCTTATAAATAGCATCCGATACGCCGCGCTTAAACGAGATCGCAGGAAATTGCGTAGCGCTCGGCAACGTCATTTTGATGTCACCGGGACTGTGCTTTTTTGTAAAGGGGAGTTCGTGCCCGGTGAGGGGGCGCACCTGGCGCAACTTCTTGCTGACGATGCCATTGACGTTGCTGACGGGAGCGGCGCCTTTGTCTCCAGCGCTCCAGTTTCTCGCAACGGCATCGCCGAAATCGAATCCTTCGACCGCATCGGTGAAGTCGCTCATGAAGTTGCGGCGGCGCAATTCACCATCCGTGAAAACTTCGAACCCGAGTTCCTTTTGTTTCGCGAGCACGCGGAGGATGTGCTGATCTTCGAGGGCGTGCAGCTTCCCCGCGTTTCCGGCAGACAGTCTTGCTTCCAGCAATCCAGCCGGCCTCAAGAAACTTCCAACATGATCGGCGCGGTACTTTGTCGGCATCCGAAAGGGCCTCTCTCCACTTCTATGAAATGTATGGCGGACTGATTGTCGCAAAATCCACGGAGCCACGGCTGAAAACTTTCGAGAGCTTGGAAGCGAACTTTTTGATGAGGTCCATTTTTATCCTGGCATGCGCGAGGATAAACCTGTCCTTCGGTCCGGAGACACCGATAGAAACCACGATGCGATTACCGCCGCGATTTTCTGGCGCGCTTGCTCTCTAGTGTAGTCTGTAATAGGTTTGGGCACATTTCGTCGAGATCATAGAAAACGAGGAATTTCCCCGGGTGTGGGGAAGAGAGCGGGAAAGATGGAGGGTGGAGAAAAACAGAAATGCTGACCAAGGTAGTACGATTCCACGAGTTTGGCGGGCCAGAGGTTCTGCGGTTTGAATCTCTTGAGGTTGGCGAGCCGAGCGCGGGCGAAGTGCGCGTGCGAATCGAAGCCATTGGAATTAATCGCGCTGAGTCTGGCTTTCGGTCGGGCGGATACATCGAGAGGGCAATATTGCCGGCGCGTATCGGCTATGAGGCTTCCGGAGTCGTCGAGGCTCTTGGTGAAGGGGTCAAGAGTTTTTCGGTCGGCGAGCCGGTTTGTGTGTTGCCGTCGTTTTCGATGAACAAATATGGCATTTACGCCGAGCGCGCCATCGTGCCAGCTTCTGCTCTTCTAAAGCGCCCGACCGGATTGGGAACACATGTTTGCGCTGCGATTTGGATGCAGTATCTGACAGCATACGGAGCGCTCATCGATATTTCCAAGATTGGTAGTGGCGATGCTGTGGTCATTACCGCGGCTTCGAGCAGCGTGGGCCTTGCCGCCATCCAGATCGCGAACCATGTTGGCGCTGTGTCGATTGCGGTGACGCGAACGGCGGCGAAAGAGGCGGGATTGCGAAACCTCGGGGCGGCGCACGTAATCGTTACGGAAAAACAATCTCTTGAGACGGAAATGTTGCGCATCACCGGCGGCAAAGGCGCAAATGTTGCGTTTGATCCGATTGCAGGCCCTATTGTCGCGTCGCTTGCCGCGGCGATGGCTGCTGGAGGCAGGTTGATTCTGTATGGAAATCTCAGCGGAGAGGCGATAACTACGATTTTTCCCTTTGGATCTTCCATGGTCAGAGGATTTAGCATGCGCGCCTATGTTGTGTTTGAAATCTTAAGCGATGCGGAGCGATTGGAGCGTGCGCGACTGTTTGTCGAAGAAGGTTTGCGCCACGGCTGGCTGACGCCAATTATTGCGAAGACATTTCCCTTCGATCGGATAGTCGAGGCGCACCGCTATTTGGAAAGCAATGAGCAAATCGGAAAAGTTATCGTCACAGTCCCCTGATCGGGATTGGCCTTGTAACGCCGTGGAAGCGCCAAGCGTCCTTCTCAAGGTGATATGCTGCTCAGGCAGATAATCGCCATGCGGAATTAATGCAGAAAATAGACTCACTATCTCGGCGCGCATTTTTAGGAAAAATCTCGGTTCTAACGGCCGGTGGATTCATGGCAGCTAGCGCCCTCGGCGCCGCGCCAAATCCCGATCTCGAACCGCATATCACTTTTCCCACCCATCCTCGCGAGCGCATCTGCATCGCATCGTACCCGTTTCGTGCATACATTCTGAGCCCCGACAATCGCGACCGCGACACCACGCTTCCTGGAATGAATCTGCTCGAATTCCCGGCCCACGTGGTCGAGAAATTCAATATTCATAATATTGAACCGCATAGCCGCCACTTCACATCGTTGCAGCCGGACTATCTCGATGATTTCCGTCAGATTTTGCTGAAAACCAAAGTGCGCGCCGTGAATATCGCCGTCAGCACAGTCAACAGTTTCTACGACGCGGATGCCGATGCCCGGGAAAAAGCTGTCGGCTTCGCGAAGAAATGGGTAGATGTCGCTCTGCGAATCGGCTCTCCGGGAATCCGCGCGCACATCGCCACGGCCAGGAATTCTCCGCCGAATGTTGACCGCGCCACGGAGAGTTTGCGCCAAGTGGCCGAATACGCTGCAGAGAAAAATATTGTCGTCACGCTGGAGAACGATGATTTGGTCAGCGAGGACGCTTTCTTCCTCGTCAAAGTCATCGAGGCTGTCAACAATCCCTATCTTCGTGCCCTACCCGATTTTGCAAATTCCATGCTGGGCGGGGATGCCGATTTCAATTACCGCGCGCTGCAAGTGATGTTTCAGCATGCCTACAATATTTGTCATGTGAAAGACGGCGAAACCAATGATGACGACAAGCAATTCAATGTGGACCTAAAGAAATCGTTCGATATTCTGAAAGCCAGCAACTATCGCGGCTATTGCTCGATGGAGTTCGACGCGCCCGGCGATCCCTATGCTCCCACTTTGAAGCTGATCGATGAAACCATTAAATACCTTTCCTGATTGCGCCAAATCGCTTTAGGAGATTCCGCACTGCCGCTGGGCGCTCAAGTTTCTCCCATTCAACTGACTGGCGCCCGGTCGCTAAATGTTTCGCTAGCCGCATCCCAGTATTGCTTCTTGCCAGACCAGTAAGACTCCGTCGACATCATGTTTGCAACCGAATGCGCGAACCCATCCTGCACGGTGCAGTGAGGCTGCTGCCGCGAGCGCATGCACTGGAACCAGTTCGCCATGTGCTCCAGAGTTCTGTCATCAATGCCCATTGGCGGGAGTTTTGTTTCGCCTGGCGGCAGAATATATTTCGCCGGCCGCTTTTTGTCGATGTCCGCGTCGTCTTCGTGATTCCCCTTTTCGTCGACCAATTGGTATCGCGGGCTTCCTTCCCCTCCGATGTTGGTAAGCGTTGCCTTTTTTCCCATATACCGCGTCGACGATGGCGCATCGTTTCCGAAACTCGTCGCATAGCTCACTAGAAACCCCTTTGGATATTCGAGCAACGCTTGGAACGTGTCTGCATTCTCCCTGCCATCGTGCCACGCAAAAATTCCACCGTGTGCCATCGCCGAGCGGGGGAAGCTGTCTTTCATAAACCAGTGCACGAGATCAATCGCATGGCTCATCCATTGATCGGGAATCCCGCTGGAAAATTCCTTGTACAAACGAAACTCGCAATACACTTTCGGATCGAAAGTCCTATTAGGCTTCGTCAGCAGCCACTTGCGCCAATCCGTATCCTCTTCGCGGAGTAGTTTTGTTTCTTCGCGCCCGCGCCATCGCGGCCCGTGATAATTCCAGACGATTTCGATTTTGCTCACGTCGCCGAGGACGCCCGTCTGCACCAGGTCGTGAGCGGCGATTTGGTATGGCTCGCTGCGATGCTGCGTGCCGACCTGCACAATCCGGTCGCTTTTTAACACCGTGTCACGCGCCGCCTTTGCTTCGGCTAATACATTGCCCATTGGCTTTTCAACATAAGCGTCTTTGCCCGCCTCGACAGCCATCTTGAGAATCGGCGAGTGTGCATGTTCCGGCGTGGAAATGATCACTCCGTCCACATCTTTCAACGCAAGCACGTCCTCTAAATACTGATAAGTCCGCGGCGCTCTCCCATAATATTTAGCGTTGGTGGCCGCCGCTTTCTCCCGATTCATCTTCCACAAATCGCAGATCACCGTCATCTCGGCGTTCTGGCTTGTCTTCAGTTGCGCCACTATCCAGTCCAGATCGCTTCCGCGGCTTCCCGTTCCAATGTGCGCTAGCGAAATGCGATCGTTCGCGCCAACAATTCTTTCATAGGAAAGCGCGGTACTCGGCAACACCGCCCCTCCAGCGATCAACGCCCCTGTCTTGCTCAAAAATTCTCTGCGATCGATTGTTTCGTTTGTGTCGCTCATTGTTCGACCTCCCGACCGTGATGTTCCACTCGCTCTAATTGAGTTTCAGCGGAGGCATTGTGTGGTTCGCGTTGCGGCTTGTCAATCAGGCAGCGAGTTACTCAGGCAACGAGACGCCGCGTTGACAAGCTCACGCCGCTAGTCTTAAATGTCCACCGTGAACGTTCACGGAGCCCGCTAGCTCGATTCTTTTTGGCCGGCTCCTGGACCCAATTTCCCATCAACTAAGGGCGCACGGACGGGCATCTAGGGCAAGTTTTGTGTAAGAAGGAGGCAGTATCCCAACCCTCGGCATCGATGTCGGAACAAGCGGAACCCGCGCCTTAATCCTCGATGAGCACGGCACCGTCCTAGCTTCGGGTACGGAAGAGCACGCAAATTTCGCCAGCCCGCAACCGGGCTGGGCGGAGCAAGACCCGCGCGACTGGTGGCGCGCCGCGGCGCTCGCCGTTCGCAAAGCGCTACAGGCCTCAGGCCTCGCGTCTGGCTCCATAGCCGCCGTCGGATTTTCCGGCCAGATGCATGGCGCCGTCCTGCTTGACGAAAACGACGAAGTCATTCGTCCCGCTCTGATTTGGTGTGACCAGCGCACCGAAGCGCAATCCAAAGAACTCGAGCGCACAATCGGCCTCGACCGTCTTATCCAGTTGACCTGCAATCCCCCGCTGACAAATTTCACCCTCACAAAACTTCTCTGGGTCCGCGAGCACGAACCGAAAAACTGGCAACGAGTCCGCAAAATCATGCTGCCGAAGGACTACGTGCGCTTGCGCTTGACCGGCGAATCCGCCATTGACGTAGCCGACGCGTCCGGAACACTGATGCTCGATGTTGCGCACCGCACGTGGTCGAGCGAAGTACTCTCCAAAACTGGTATTGACGTGAAACTGCTTCCAAAGCTTTTCGAATCCCAGGATATTTGCGGGAAGCTTTCGCAAGCCGGCGCAGACGCGACCGGTCTCCGCGCAGGAACTCCGGTGGTTGCTGGCGCAGGCGATCAAGCTGCCGGTGCCGTCGGCATGGGCATCACGCGCGCGGGAGTGGTGAGCGCCACCATCGGAACCTCGGGAGTAGTCTTTGCTACCACCGATCACCCTTCGCTTGATCCCAAAGGCCGCCTGCACACTTTCTGTCACGCAATCCCCGGCCGCTGGCACGTTATGGGAGTGACGCAAGCTGCCGGACTTTCACTGCGTTGGTTCCGCGATCGCTTTGGCGCGGGGCCCGATGACGGCCGCGATCCCTACGAACGCATGTCCGACGAAGCCGCTACCGCTCCGGCCGGCTCCGAGGGCGCCTTCTGGGCACCCTACCTGATGGGCGAGCGCACTCCGCATCTCGATCCATTCGCTCGCGCCGCATTCGTCGGCCTCTCCGCTTCGCACACCCGCGCCCACCTCATCCGCGCAGTGCTCGAAGGGGTGGCTTACAGCTTGAAAGATACATTCAGCATCTTTAACGAGATTCAGGTGCCCGTGGAACGCATCCGCCTAGGCGGAGGAGGCGCTCGCTCGCCCCTGTGGCAGCAAATCCAAGCAGACGTCTATGCGCACGAAGTCGAAATCTTGAAAGCGGAAGAAGGCGCAGCCTACGGTGCCGCAATTCTCGCCGGAGTGGGTTCTGGATGCTGGAGGAGTGTCGATGAAGCGTGCGACGCTGTGGTGCGTATTGCCAAGCAGGTCAGCACAAACAAAGAAGCCAGCTCCACTATGCAGCGTGGCTATCAAACCTACCGCCGGATTTATCCGGCCCTGCATTCCATCTTCGCTGAGGATCAATCTACATCAGCCAACTGAGCGGCAAACCCAAACAATCTCAGGCGAAACAGACGCGGCAATTCTCTATCAAGAGGCTTTTTTCTGCCCCGGCTTGAAGTGATAGCAGTACCACGCTCCGATCACTGTCATCAGCGCGCCCCACCAGATGCTCGCGTGCAAATTAAAGAGCACGACCTGCTCCGCGGGTGGATGCCAATACTCGTACAGGCCGGCGCCGAAGATCAGCACTCCATTCACGAGCAATGAAATTCCGATAAAAAACCAAATGGAAACCATGCTGTAAGCCTCCGCCTAAAGAACTACCAGAAAATGATGTTCAGAGTAAAAAACACGACAGCAACCACACCAGCCCAGAAAATAGGCTTCTGATACAAGGAAATATTTCCGACTGACGGAACGGTAGTCAGACCATAAACCAAACCCGTCAATTCCGCGTCCGTTTTTGGCTTCGTTGCCAGACTCACCACTACGGTCACGATCACGCATACGAGAAAAGACCATAGTGCCTGAAACATATCCTGCGCCAAGGCCTTAGCGTGCGGCGAGAGCGCCACATAACGCAATGCCGATGGGTCTGCTTTCACCCACGCCCACATGCCGATGGAAGACAAAGTGCCGCAGAGCAATCCCAAAAATCCGCCCGCGCCCGTCGCTCGCTTCCAAAGCATGCCGAGAATGACGGTGCCGAACAGCGGCGCAATGAAAAAGCTAAACAGTGCTTGTACATAATCCATGATGCTTGCGAACTGCATGACCAGATAAGCAGTGCCGACGCTAATCAGCACTCCGATCACCGTCGTCCAGCGACCCATGTTCACATAGTGGTGGTCCGTGCCCTTGCTATTGATCAATGGCCGGTAGATGTCATACGTCCAGACGGTCGTGAACGCGCTGACATTTCCCGCCATGCCAGACATAAATCCTGCGATCAACGCGGTAATCCCAAGGCCAAGCAAGCCAGGCCCGCAATAGCGGGCAAGCATGAGTGGAAGCACGTCGTTGTAGCTGTGCATTCCCGTAGCGGCGGCCACCGATTCAGGCACAAGTTTCATTGGAAGCACGGCCAAGCCCAGCAGTCCCGGCAAGATCACGATCAGAGGAACAAACATCTTGAATCCCGCTCCGATGATGGGCGCCATTTCCGCGCTGCGAATATCCTTGGCGGCGAGAATGCGCTGAACTACAAGAAAGTCCGTCGTCCAGTAACCCATGGAGATAACCGAGGCCAGCCCGAACACAATGCCGACCCAGTTGATTCCCATCGGGTTGTCCGTAAACGAACCCAAGTTGGACCACATGTGAACGTACTGGTCTGACGCCCGCTGAGCAATTTGCAATTTCAGATTGGTCCAGCCGCCGGCTTCATAGAGCCCAAGTATCGGAATCAGCAGTGCGCCCGCCCAAATCAAAAAGAACTGCAGCACTTCATTAAAGATGGCGGACCTTAGCCCGCCGAGTGTGACGTAAACAGCCACAGTAAGAGACGAAACCCAAATGCTGAAGTTGATGTCCCAGCCCAAAACAATTTGCATGACCTTGGCCATGGCGAACATGTTGACGCCGCTCATCAGCACGGTCATGAACGCAAACGAAACTGCGGAAACTGCACGCGCCGGCTCTCCAAAACGCAATTTCAAATAACCGGGAACGGAGTGTGTTTTGGAAATGTAGTAGAACGGCATCATCACCAGCGCGAGAAACAACATCGCCGGAATGGCCCCAATCCAATACCAATGCGTCGCCAGAATGCCGTATTGATACGCCGACCCCGCCCAGCCCATCAACTCCAAGGCGCCGAGATTGGCCGAAAGAAAACTAAGCCCGGCCACCCAAGCGGTCATTTCGCGCCCGGCCATGAAGAAGTCTTCGCCGGTGTTCGCGCGCCCGCGCAGGTAGAAGCCGATGGCCAGCACCAGCGCGAAATAAAATACAACGATGACGACGTCTACAGCGGAAAGATGTACGAGGCGAGCGGGTACGATAAACGCGTAAGGAATAGTCATAGTGTTCCGAATCGCTTCTCCTCTGCGTGCGTCTTACAACTCCAGACAACCAACAATCTCCCAGCCAAGAAAATCCAATCCGAACGAAGCGTCACTTTGCCGAGAACTTGTAAATCGTTTCCGAATGAAATTTCATTCCAGGCTTCAACTCCGTCGACGGAAAATTAGGCCGGTTCGGCGAGTCTGGATAGTGCTGCGTCTCGAGACATATGGCGCCGTATTTTTGGTACGCGACTCCGCCTATCCCCTTGATACTTCCGTCCAAGCCGATCGCCGAATAGAACTGCACCCCCGGCTCGGTCGTCCACACTTCTATCTGCCTTCCCGACGCAGGGTCGGTCACCCGCGCGGCAATACGCAACGTTCCCGCCTTCCCGTTAAGGACAAAGTTGTGGTCGTAACCACCGATCCCTTTGATCTCCCCGATGTGCAGCCCGATCTCCGTAGGTTTCCGAAAATCCAGAGGTGTATTCTCAACGCTCGCGATTTCGCCCGTTGGGATAAGCGTCGAATCCACCGGGGTATATTTGTCCGCGTTCAGATAGAGGATGTACTTCAGAATGTTTCCGGAGCCGTCGCCCGAAAGATTGAAATAGCTGTGGTTCGTCAGATTAACAACCGTGTCTTTGTCGGTCTCCGCGGAATATTCCAATTTGATCTCGTTCGAGTTCGTCAGTGTGTAGGTCACGCTTGCCGTCAAGTTCCCAGGAAAGTTTTCCTCGCCATCCTTGCTCAAATACGTGAATTTCACAGCCGAACCGTCCTTCACTTCCACTGGCTCCGCTTTCCACACTCGCTTGTCAAAACCAGTGGGTCCTCCGTGCAAACTGTTCGGACCATTATTTGTCGCCAGTTGATACTCTTTGCCGTCCAGCGTGAATTTCCCTTTCGCAATCCGGTTCCCATAACGCCCAATCGTCGCGCCAAAGTAGGGGTGGGGACCCTGAACATAGCCTTGCAAATTGTCGAAGCCGAGCACCACGTCGCCCATCTTGCCGTTCCTGTCCGGAACGTGGAGTTCCGTCAGCGTCGCGCCGTAGGTGATAATCTTTGCCGAAGCCCCCTGCGTGTTGTAAAGGGTGAATGCCTCAATCACCGTGCCATCCGGCAACTTCCCAAACT
>Ga0265354_1000062_pt1 | contig 17972 bp, 11 predicted proteins | sample NZE1metagenome_FD_189074 | JGI IMG/M metagenome (GOLD analysis project Ga0265354, IMG submission 189074) | Rhizosphere microbial communities from Maridalen valley, Oslo, Norway - NZE1 | ecosystem: Host-associated > Plants > Roots > Rhizosphere > Soil | place: Norway: Oslo | collected 2017-09-14 | reverse complement strand
GAAACTGAGGAAAGAGCATCCCTCGTCGGCCTCGACGGTCTCGCGTATTACGGATACACGATTATTGAGGCACGGATTCTCGCTCGAATAGCGACCGTGAGGAGTGCCCATTGAATCCCAGTGGGGCTGCACGGCACCCGCTCTGGCATAGCCGCCCCACTTCCTCAATTGCCCACGTATTAACATTTCCGTGCGGGCAACGGAGATTAGGGGAGCCAGCTTCGAGCCCTTCAATGCTAGATCTGCCAGAGTATCTGCGTCGGTGGAAGTTCCTGGTGGTAGTCCCAACGCCTTCCGGCAATCTTCGGTACTGTTGGGGCGGAATAGTTCGTCTTTCGCTTCTTGCTGGCAGGTATGAATCCAGAATCGGGCAGACTCTTCGGCCGCGTCGAGATTCCTCTGCCAGGTCGCATGGTTTACCCGCAGGGGATAGGAGTTGAGTTCGCTGGTGGATGGGATCAGGCGTTGTTCCAATGCCTCTGATTGGCCTGTTAGTTCAACTATGGAGTCGTATCTCGGACTAATGCACGGGACTAGCACGGCACACCCGTCTTTAGAGCCCAGCGCAATTCCCGCGAGATGCATGCCCAGCTTTCTCTTGCTTCCTCCAGCGACCGGCCACCTTGAGATATGGCGTGGCAGTCGAGGCAAGTCGCACCGCCTTCTGGATGAATCACAAAAGATTTCCTTGGTTTCTTACAGGTCGGGCAGGTAGCTGGACTCGCGGATTGGACGGTAATATTATGCAGGACAGCGTTCATCGAATCACCTTTCGACTGACGTTAGGGGCGGGCAGTGCGCAAACACTGGTCCGTCCCGATTACTGACCTTGTCAGTTACTATTATAACATAGTTCCAAAGGGGTGTCAAGTCAGTAAAATATGCAAGGCCGAAAAGTCCATACCCATCTAAGAGCTAGAGGCAAGAAAAAATACATTTTGGAGGAATCTACGGGAGTTTATACATTTTCCTGCGATGCTTGGTCTATGGAATCTGGAACGGAATTCCACCATGCTATCCTTTCAGACTCGTAAGCTGCAAAGAACAACTCACACTTCGTACGCTCTGACTCTCGACACTCCCAATGCTTACACCACGCCTCACGCCAAGTCCCTTCGATCCAAAGGTTCCACACTTCCAGGCCGTAAAAACAGATAGGGCAGGACTCCGACTTTACCCCTCTACCGACGCGCCAGATGTGATCTCTCTTGTGCGCTACTGACCTTGCTCCACCAGCACGGCCACTCCCTGGACCGAGCTTAGGACGTGATTCATCCCGGATTTTGCATTGGCGCATCCGAGCGAGGTACCCCGCGTCGATCAAAGACTCCTCCTCCGGTACTTCGTAAGACTCAGAACCAAAGTGCCTGATTTTCCTACGACCCATGACTCCTCCAACTGCGGATAAGCTGACAAACTTCCTCGTTTTATTTCTCACGAGCCTGACTGCATTTAGATTGACAGAATGCGTTTTGGAGTGGGTTGACGGCCTTCGGTGCGATTGATTCTACGGCACTTATATTTTGAAATCGTTCTCATAACCCGAAGGTCGTCAGTTCAAATCTGACCCCCGCAACCAATTTTTAGTTTAGATACAACGGCTTAGAGGATGCTCCCTCTGAGCCGTTTTCCTTTTTGGGCGCATTTGGGCGCAAAATTCCGTCCAACTGCTCCGCAAACCGTTCGTCGTCCTCGCTCGCAATGTGCGTGTAAGTGCCCAAGGTAAGCGAGGGATCACTGTGCCCGAGACGTTGCTGGCGTAGTTTCAACGGCACTCCCAAGCGATCCATGAGAGTGCTGTTCGTGTGGCGGAAGGCATGCAAGCCGCCTCTTTCAATTCCTAGGGAATCGAGCAAGGGGTACAGCTTCCGTTTCACTAGCAGGTTTGAGTCCCACGGCGTGCCGTTGCGTGTAGCGAAGAACAATCCCTTTTCGTTTGGCTTCCATCGCTTCAATGAATCGGCGATATGCGCTAGCAAACGAGGAGAGAGCGCAAAGCACCTTACGGCGTTCTCGCTCTTCGGGGATTGAAACTTTCCACGCCACACACTTTGACGAACACTGACCAAGCTGCGCTCCAAATCGAAATCATTCACGCGAAGCCCGCACAACTCTCCCGCGCGCATTCCGGTTTCCACCGCCAGCCAGTAGAACGTGCTAAGTGGCTCGGGAGCAGAAGCAAGAATTCTTTGGACTTCTTCGATCGTAAAGAAACGACGCGACACGCGATGCCTCTTTGGAAGAACGACATCGGACACCGCATCGTGGGCAACGTAACCCCAGGAGCGAGCCGACTTCCAAAGCATTTGCATTGTTGCGAAGATATTCTTCACGGTCTTGCCGCTAAGCTTGACGGAAGCGACGAACCGTTGAACTTCTTCCGGTCCGATCTCCCGCATCTGATAGCGCCCAAAGTATGGAACGAGATGTTTACGCAGGTGACTTCGAATTGTGACTTGGGTTGACGGCTTGTGTTGGGTGAGCACTATTGACTCCCAACGAGACGCGAATTCCGCAAACGTCGCGGTAGGCCGAGCGCGGTAACGAGGATCGTTAACAACCGTAAGCCGCTTTTCCAACTCCCGCAGTGCCAGTCTCTTGGTCGGAAGGTCCGACTTAAAGCCGAGCACTTCAGAACGTTCAGGTCTGCGGATTCGGCCATTTTCAATTACATCCTCGCGCCAACGTCCAACCCATACTGGATTCTTGATGCCTCGGAGAAAAACCCTCCCTTTCTGATATCTTCGGCGAGCCAGACTGCCTCCTCGCTCGCCGATCTGTTGCCCTCGGGCCGGGAGATTAGCACAGTTAGTCGTAATAGAAGCATCTGGATCGACGCCGCTCAGGCAGCTAAACTGCCCAGCGAGCGCTTTAACAATCGACGACAACGCCAAAAGGCCGGGCGAAGATTGGCTGGGCTGATTTTCCTCACCCACTACCGACACTTTGGCGCTGTTCCCGTTATCGAGAAGTGTGCCACCCGCGATTTGTTTCAACTGCTTCACGGTGGTCCCGCTCCCGTGAGAACTTTTGTTCTTCCAGCTTCAATGCGAACAACATCGGCGTCGCGACGGCCCTCGCGCTCCAATTCATCGAGAAAGTGCCATCCGGGAACATCCAGAAGTATGTCGCCGCAAATCGGGCAATGCCCTGCCGAGGCTGGCCCTTCCTCACCTGGTTCTCGCTCAATTTTTGGATTGTAGAAACGAGCAAGCGCATGGACACGACGAACGCGGTCAAAAGCGACTTCCAGCTCGGCAAGCCGCGCCGGGGGAGCCTCGAAAAATTTTGATGGATACTTCAGCGCGTGGCCCAGCGCAGCTTCAAACGAGCGTGCAGCCTTGATTGAAAGAATGTATGAACCATCCTTGCGAATTGTGGACCAGAGGTTTGACAGTTGACGGCTACGTTGAGGGAGCAGCGGACCTACATATATTCCGTGAGCGTGCAGATTCGTATTTCCCCTGCCAAACTCACAACACCACAAAACTCCATACTCACGCCTCGAAATTCCGTATAGCTTTTCAAGTGCGCGAAAGAATCGCCGAATGTCTTTGTTGAACTTACGAACATCATCTGCGCAAGGCATCTCCCCTGTGTTAACAGTTGTGAAGTCAATCTTCGCCAACACCCGCGTGCTATGATCACCCGGCTTATGTTGTAGCAATTCCTCCACGAGAGTACGCAATCGGGAATGGGTGTTGAACAAATCACGAAATGATCGCGGCCCGCATGTGGGACAATACCGGTTCCCACAAAAGCATTTCGTAAAAAATCTGTGTTCAAGATTTCCCGAAAAACAGTCTCGACGGCGAGCGACTAGAGAACACCAAGCTTGCCTGCGCGCCTTACCTGAAAGCCCCAGCTCCAAGAGCAAACGCGCTTGGTTTGCTTGGCGCACCGGAATTTTCCCAATTAGAGGCGGCAAGAAGTTGCCAGCCTCATCGAAGGCCAGTGGTACCGATCGAGAGGGGTCTCCTGGCTTTCTGTTTCGTTTCTGGCGTATGAGGGCGGGGCGTTCGCGCTCAAAATCTTCCTCACGTTCTGGCGAAAGATATGGAGACTCTTCTCGACCCCGTAGGCGGGCCAGTCTGAGGTTTCTTCTCCGCTGACGAGGAGTAGTTAGAGTGATTTCATCGAGAACGTTCGGCTTGCGATACGGCAAAACGGCGTTTTCAGGAGGAATAATCGCCCGTGGCACGCTATTTCTAACGGCGAATTGTGGAGCATCTGGCACAGTTATCTTGTTTCCTCAAGTAAAGGGGGCGGCGCACAGTCACAGCCTTCACGACGCATATTGGCCTGGACACAAAGATGAGGCTCTACCCGAGCGTAGCGATAAATGGCGCGCAGTTTGCCGCTATGCCCTGGCACTGCCGCGGGTTGCGCTTTTCATTTCACTCAGTTCTTCCCTTTCGCTTCAGCACACCTTGTGGAATCAAGAATGATTCCTCATCACCCTTGCGTCCCGGTCTACGCCGACGCACTCCGGGTCCTCCGTCGTAATCCAGCGTTATCAAACCGCATGGACCTTCTGCCACGCAGCTTCTGGCACAACCATGGAATTCCCCATGACGGCCGTGCGCCGACTCCAGCCAATGGCTGAATTGAAGTCTGTCCTTATCAATTATTCTGTTTCCTCTGGCAAAAGCGCTCCAATCGCGCTTCGCTGCCCCTCTCCCCTCGCCCTCTCCCCCCGCCCTCTCCCCGCGCCCTCTCCCCGCGCAATACCGGCGCGGGGAGAGGGAGCGCGCACGATGACGGCGATCGGTATTGGAGGCCGGCGCCTGTCCGCCGTTTAGGTCGCGGGGCGCACGCCTGCGTTGCCCGCTTTTTGTGCGCAGCAGCCGCCGGCCATCGTGTTGCTTACGGGCGAGTGACTTCGATTTCGAAGTTCGCCCGCGGCGAGCCTTTGGTAGTGCTCTTAAGGCCAGTGCATTCCAGGTGGACCACGTCGCTGACCTGCAGTCGATCAATACTCGCTGCCTGCAATGCCATTCGGAATCCCGTCAGGTTTCCAATGGAAACCTGTTCAACGGATTCACCATCGATCTGAACTGGGTTCACCAGATCCAAAACGTAGCAAGGACCGTTCTCGCTTTCGAAAGTACGGATGACCTTTCCGGCGATCCGCGCACCGGGCTTCCAGAAATCAGCGGAGAGGAATACACTGTCTGCGTCTTCGGTTCGACCTTTAAATTGTTTGTTCATCGCTTAGCCTTCCTTTCGTTTTTCAGCACTCCGCGAGGTAGATTTGCAACCACCCGCGCAGATTGAAGACCCCGTGCAACCAAGAATCATCTCCCGTGGCGATCCCGACTGTTTCGCGTCGAAACGGCAAACCGAATTGACCGATCGCGCCTCCAAGATGCCAATTTTGTCGGGCCATACAATCGCAGGGGGCAAGCAGACAAAAACTCCTCCGCGAGAGTCTTAAAGACAGCAGCTTGGCGCGACTCTTGAAATCCTTCAGGTACCAAGATTTGGTTACGAAGAACCAGGCGGGCTTGACGCCGGTGGGAAAACTGAATATCTTTGAGGTGTAGAGACTCAAAGAATGCACCGGCGGGCGTGCTACACTGCCCGCTTTTTTTCTGTCCAGTGCTCCTCCTCTTCTCGCCTCAAACTCCAGGCGAAATCTCATTCTTCAAGTTCTTGCTGGACCACGGCCTTCCAGCTCTTCCTGTGCCCTCAGCAATTCCTGAAAACACCTGGGTTTGAGGCAAGTTCAGGAGGCGAGCAACCATCTGTCTCTCAAGCCTGGTAGGGCGAGCACGTCCATGCAGCAACCGCCAGAGGCGAAACTCGGAACATCCGATCTTCACCGCCACCATCCTCTGGGTCAGCCCAAACATCACAATGCGCGCTTTGAGTTCGAGAAACATTTCGCTCCTAATGTGCAACATTATTTACAATGTCCTAGTGAGCGCCGCACCCCACAAAGCAGGGCGGAGAGTTGACCCCAGAAAGTGGGAAACGGAGTTACGTCAATTCTTCGACTGGGTGGAGTGCCGGATTTTAAGTAGCGACAACCAAGCGCACAACCTTGTTGGCAACAAAAACATCAGACGGAAGATCGCGCGAGCCTGCAGGACCTTCACCATTCAGATGGAGAAAGCATTTCCCCACGCGCCAGCACTTCAAAGTTCTATCGCAGACATTTTGGAGTTGGTTCGGGATCTATCTACTTGGACTAACGGCTCAATGGTTGTAAAGAGTCCCATTGGGAACATGCGTCTCTGGAGAGATCAGATTGGGATAAAACAATCGATGTCTGTCGACTGGGATAGGCACGCAAGGGAGCAAGAACAGGAACTCCTCCTCGTGGCCCGGATAGTCGCTCCAGTTGTCGGCGCTAGGCATCGTTTCGAATCCATTAAAAAGCATCTCAGTTTCAAACAAAGTTGTGCGGTGAGGTCGGTTGACGAGATACTCAGGCGCGCTCGCCGGGAAATTGAAAAGGGCGGAGGACTAATAGCGCTCATCGAGAAGTACTTCGAACAGTTCAAGCTGGCGAACTTCTATGGAAGCCATCCGGGTAAGAGGTACAAATATCCACCGATGGAGAAACTCACGCGAATCACTGCTCTTACAGATTGTGAAGTAGATTCGATCTCGAGATTGTGTGAAACGCACAGTAAGGTCAAGATCGCATCGGCGACATCAAAACCTCGTCGAGCCACTCGTCCACAGACTGCCCCATTGGTTCGCGTCCAGAAGTTGGTTCCAGGGGCAGATCCGCAATCCGGTCCGCCCTGATCTCCCGAGGCAGATATGCGGAGAGAGTCAGCGAGGCCAGGACTAACCGCTCCGTGTACATCGCCCACGCTTGTGGCGGTCCTCTCGTATTCCGGGCCTTGCGCTAAGAAACTGTGGTGTCGGTGCAGAACGGTGCAAATTGGGTGCACTACGGTGCTGCACCCAGGTGCAGCACCGTGATGGTACAGCCGGGTATTGCTGAGTACAGGCCTGCGCGTACCCCGGGTATAGTACCCAAGAATGCCCCTCGGTTATGGTAGGCAATCGCCGCGCTGCAGAGGCTCTCCTGCCCAAAAACATATGATTTCTGTTTGGTGATCTCCTTAACTACAACTGTTTCGTTTCAGGGCGAATAGTTGATTCGGGGTGGGTTTGTGGGCAGTTGTTTGATTTAAGGCGCTTGGATCGAGCCCTGCCAATTCAACTCCGGGGCGCGGCACACACGAATTCCCTTCACGCTAAAGGTTGCCGTATGATCCGCGCCACTCAAAAACACAGCACTAGGAATTGGGAGGAGGCGCGTAGTATTTTGTTCCACTCTTTAAAGTCAACGCGGCGAAGCGAGAGGTTCGCGGCGGCATGGCAGAAGAAGCAAAAGGTAAGCCCGACGCGATTTTCGACTACGCGTTTTCCTGTACCACAGAAGGTTGACACAGGGACGGTTGACAAAGATGCTACAGAAGAACAGGGTCAGAAGACTAAAAGGAAGCTGCAAGCAATTGCGGCCCTTAGGTTTAGAGCGCAAAGGACTTCGTCCGAAATGATTGCGGAATCACTGATTCCGTCCGCTTCACGTCAACGGGCATTCAGAATCGTTCAAATTGGGAACTGATTGACTGTATCGGGTCCGACATGCCGCTACAGCAGATATTGCACAACACGGTCCCGAGGCACGAACGGAACATAAACTTGCTGATAACCACCGATGAAAACCACGTTCTTGTTCTGTTCGTGCATCAGGCCTGCTTTGGGCGAAAAAATTGGCTGCGCTCCTACCTGACCAGTAATTACTGGAATGATTCCGCTTGCTAACTTCATGACCCACAATTGCGTGAAATCATTCCAGTCGTAACAAACCGCCAGCATTGGACGCAGTGATTCGAGAATACTTGCCCTGCGATGCTGTCTGGGCATCGAAACGGGATAGACCTTCTCCCATCTTCGGACCAGGTCACCGTCAAACCACCACGAACCATAGGGATTATTCCTGAGGCTGACTGCGCGGAAAAGTTCCTTTTTGTAGTTTTCTGCCGAGGGTGTTTGACGGGAACCAAATTCTCTCACGCCGCCACTTTTCTGAACGTCACGCACTATCTCAGCTGCCGTATTTCGGCATCGAACTGGGTCCGGGACACCAGCCACAAGTAGTTTCTCGTATTCTCGAACCTCTCGGAGTGCCGAATAAGTGTTGCTCTGAAGCAATCCTGCTAGGTCCTTTTCAACTTTCGCCCACATCGCCTCTCCTAGCTTAGAAGGTTAGTTATTAAGAGCCATAAAAACTTCCCGTTCCTACTATCTGCAGGCCAGATATAACTGCCGGTTCTGACAACTGGCAAACGTATTCCCTCTGGAGGTGAATGGCAAGGCCGAGTAATCGCGCGAGGCCGCAGAACTGGTAGTACGGGCACTCTTCATCGATCAGACGCGGCAATGTCTTACTTTAATTTCACTTGCCTTTTTATTTCAGACAGCATAGACAGTTGTAGCTACATTGTGCCTTGCTCGATGCAGTACCTCACTGCTATTCAGCGTGTGGTAGAGGAACAGGCGAATTTGCAACCGCGCTCTTGAGCAAAAGGAAATCTTTTGTGGGGGTTCCAAGAGGTTTACAGAACTTTTATCGGTAAGTCAGAAACTCAAAACGGAAATCGAGGTTTTGGAGGTTTCGTATGGTCCGCTTATCCCAGCTCAGGGCCCCCATCCTTAATACTTTTCTCTGCATGTTTGCACTTGCTACGGCACAGGCTCAGGTTCCCACGATCTCCACATACGCGGGCGGAGGATTACCGACGGCGGGGCCGGCAACAGGCACAGGCCTCTCTTTACTTGGCGGGATCGCGCGCGATCCTGCAGGGAATCTTTACTTTTCGTCCTTTACTGGAGTCATTTTGAAGATGGACTTGGCGGGCAACTTCTCGATTTTCGCCGGGACTGGCCCTTGCTGCTTCAGCGGAGACGGCGGACTTGCCACGAGCGCGCAACTTTCGATCATGCCGTATATTCCTACCTCTCCGGTCAAGACGGATCCGGCTGGGAACGTGTACTTGGTGGATAACTCTGGGGTGATCCGGAGAATTGATCATGTCACGGGGATTATCACCACAGTTGCAGGGACTCCAAACAGTACAGGTTTCAGCGGCGCAGGAGGACCCGCGACCAGCGCGCAGATGAGTCCCGCCGGTCTTGCTTTTGATGCCGCCGGTGACCTCTTCATATCGGACTTCAACTATGTGGTGTGGCGCGTGGATCACGTCACGCAAACCATAACGATTGTTGCGGGAAACGGAACGCCTGGCTTCAGCGGCGACGGCAAACCAGCCACAAGTGCGCAATTGAGCGGACCAACCGCCCTTGCTGTGGACGCTGCCGGCGATCTCTTCATCGCGGATGGGGACCTCATACGCAGAGTGGATGCCGTCACCCAGGACATCACCACGGTCGCCGGAGGAGGACTCATGTACCCTCCGACAGGGATCCTTGCCACTCAAGCTGCGCTAAATAATCCCACCGGTCTGGCTTTTGATCCGGCAGGCAACATTCTTATAGCGGATCCTGGACTGCCCGCAGTTCTTCGCCTGGATGAAACTACACAAAACATTACCGTCATCGCGGGCAGCTTTACGCAGGGAGCCGGCTTCTCGGGCGACGGTGGCGTGGCCACGTCGGCGCAGTTGGGTCAGTCCGGAGCCGGGTCGCAAGGTATGGACCTCGCGGTGGACAGTGCGGGGAACATCTTCGTCACAGACACAATCAACTACCGTGTGAGGCGGATTGACGCCGTGACCAACATCATCACCACTGTAGCTGGAAACGGAACGGTGGGCGACGGCGGACAGGCTACGAGCGCCCTTCTGTTCACGACGGGTATTGCCCAAGATAGCGGCGGAAACATCTATATTGGTGATCCCGTCAACCGCAGAGTCCGCCGGGTGGACAGTACGTCTGGGCTGATTTCAACTGTAGCGGGAAGAGATGTTGAATCTACTCCCCCTTCCGTTAACAGTGGCAACGGTGGGCCCGCGATCGCCGCACAACTAAGCCAGCCGGGGGGCCTGGCGCTGGATAGTGCAGGAAATATTTTCTTTCTTGATAATGCCTCCGTCGTAAGAAGGGTAGACCGTTCGACAGGAATCATAAGCCTTTTTGCTGGTTCTACCGGTGTGGGATCCCAAGGCTTCAGCGGCGATGGCGGCCCCGCGACAAGCGCAAAGTTGAAAATCGCGAGGGGCCTAGCCACGGATGCCGCCGGTAACCTTTTCATCGCAGATACGTTTAACAACGTTGTACGCCGCGTGGATGCTTCGACGCTGATCATCAACACAGTGGTAGGCAACGCTTCAATTCTAACCAATGGCAGACCCACGGCTGGGTATAGCGGCGACGGCGACCTCGCGACCTCGGCCCAACTTTCCGCTCCATGGGGTCTATTTGTAGACTCTGCCGGCAACCTGTTCATCGCGGATAGTGCCAATGGTGTCGTCCGACGAGTGGATGCCAAAACGCAGATCATCACAACAGTGGCAGGAAACAACAGCCTAGCTGGTGGATTCAGCGGCGATACTGGACAAGCTTTGGCGGCAGCGCTGAACGAACCAGTAGGCGTGACAATGGATGCTTTCGGAAACCTGTATATCACTGACCGGGGCAACTACCGCGTGCGCATGGTGAATGCGGTCACTGGGATCATCACCACGCTTGCGGGCAACGGGAATCTCACATTTGCGGGTGACGGTGGGCCAGCAGCAAATGCAAGCCTTTGGGCCTACCAGACAGGGTTAACGGCTCTTGGCCCCGGGACAGGAGGCGATATCGAGGTCCTTGTCATGGATGGAACCAGCGGTCGGGTACGGGTCATCACAATACCGCCCGTCCCAGCCGCGTTTCTAACACCGGCAGTTGGTTTGACCTTCGGTAGCCAGGTGGTGGGGATATCTAGCGCGCCTCAATTCGTCACCATTGCCAACAGTGGTACGGGGACTCTCAGCGTGGCGAATGTTGGTTTGACTGGAACGGATACCACAGACTTCACAATGAGTTCAGGTGGTACGTGCTCGGGAACGAACTTCAGTCTTGCTCCCACGACGAGTTGTACGATTGCGATCACGTTCGTTCCGTTCGCCGCAGGCACCCGGCTCGCCGCAGTCACTTTCACCGACAATGCCGCGCCGGGGACACACTCGATTCCTCTTTCCGGTGCGAGCACCGGCGCCGGTGGGCCCACGGTCCTGCTTACGCCCGTCGGACCGCTCACTTTTGCACCGGTGGCTCTCGGTACAGCAGCCGGGCCGCAAGCAGTAAACGTTCAGAACGCGGGCAACGCCGTGATGAGCTTTAGCAACATCACGGTCACTGGAAACGGCTTTAGCCTAGGCCCAGCCACAACGTGTCCCACCGGGGCCGGCTTGCTTGCTATCGGTGCGAACTGCACTTTGAGCGTGATCTATACTCCGCAAGTTGCTGGCACAGGCGCTGGCCAAGTTACGATTACGGACAACGCGGCGTTCGGGCCACAGGTGATTGCACTAACGGGGATGGGTACCACTACTCAAACCATCACTCAACCGTTGAGCCCGACGGCACCGAACCAGTTCAATTTCGGACCCCACAATTTCACCGTTCAGTATCCTGCGGGGACCACCTTCACTGGCGTGAACATGACTGTCGCGGCTGTGCAAACACCTGTGGCCAGCTTCCGACAACGCGTGGCTGGCACTTCTTTCGCCAACGCGGTCTGCATCGTGTATGAGGGTGAGGGAGGCTATTGCGAGGATTATCAGGTGACCTGCACGGATATGACTGGCAACGGTATTTCGTGCCCGAATGAATCGACCCCCACTATCGACGTCAAGACGAGTTACGACACAACCCAATCGATCATCAATCCAGGATTCTTGACGGCTCCAATCGGAACGAACAATTGGACAAATATTTTCACCGCGTTCTTTCTCCAGCGGATCGATCCAACAACCAAAGGTCACACCACCGGTTTTTCGGAATTTTTCGCCGTGGATCTGGGAGCCAGCAACCCTCAAGGTGCTGCGCAGTTGACCACGCTGGCTCCGCTTCAGCAAAACGACGCTCGTATATTCCCGGTAGGCACGCTAATCCCGGTCGCGTTCCAATTGACCTCGACCTCGCGCCCGGGACAGCCAGTCACGGATTCCGTCGCGGGGATTACCGTGATGTTGATGAGCGGTACGAATGGAAGTTCGACACCGAGCATCATCTTGGAAAAGTCCTCGGCGTTTCGATACGAAGATGGGAAATATGTCTACAACCTGGACACAAGAGGGTACGCACCGGGTACGTATAACTTGACTGTATACGGCAACGCTTTCGCAGCGTACCAGGTACAGTTTACGCTTCCGGTTTCTACCTCTGGCGCAAGGTTGCAAACACAGATTCAGGCGCTAACGTTCGACGCGAGCGCGCGCCAGTACCTCGCAACCCTCACTGTGACCAACACGGGAAGGGAAGGGGCGAATGGCGTCATCGTTTTTGCGTCGGGACTGGACTTCGCCGCTACGTCAACGATAATGCCGATCAGTCTGGGCGATATCGGTCCCAATTCGTCAGTCACCTTGACTTTAGGCTATCCCGCCTCGGCCGGAAGATTTGGTGACCGCGCATTGTTAATTGTCCTTGAGGCATACGCGGGCGGGTATGGCGATGGGCTCTTCCTGGTGAAGCTGCCGTAGATACTTAGATCAATGGGAAGATTCACAAGAGGCACGTAGGGCTGCGATTGGTGCGGGCACGAGCGTCTATTTACTCATGGCAGTGGAGGCCTTGAGGGCGATTAGATGAAACCCTCTCGCGTTTGCGTCAGCTTCTAGCTTCACGAGTTTTGCGCGAGAAGCGGCGCTGTGGGTTGACCTCCACGCAAGCTCGTTCAGGGCTAACTCTGATTCCAATTCGTATTGAATAAAGCCGGTCTTCTTGGATTTCGTCAGGGCTGAATTTAGAATGCTTACGGCTGCTGACACGTTGCTTGATCCGGCGGAAACTCGGCCGCTCACGATCGCAAAGTCGAGTCGGACGCTCAAGTCTTGAGTCTTTTGGGCCGTGGCTGCGATTTCGTCGAGTGCGTGCCGCGCGTCGGGGACCTTTTCTTGTGCGAGGAGAGCTCTGGCAAATTGAGTTGTGACTGTGATTTGATTGTCGAGCTCTTTCTCCTTTTGAGCAGTATCGCGAATCTCGCGGAGCGCCGTTACTGCTTGATCTAAATGGCCTTCCTCTATGGCTACTCTGGCAATTGCAACACGTGTCGCTGCGATATTGCTCTTCTCGTCCAGTTCATTCCGCAAAGCTAAGGCTTCATGGAAGTACTGGTTGGCTCCGGTGAAATCTGCGCCCGTAAGGGCTAAGTTACCAAGTCCTAAAAGCGCATAAGCAGCCATACTCTTGTCCCCGGCGCTACGGGAAAGTTCCAATCCATCATGATAGTTCTTGGCTGCGCCCGTTAAATCGCCCTGATGCTGTAACAAATCACCTAAGTCTATAAGCTTGTCACCGGAAAGAGCCTTGCGGCCTCCTTCTAGATCAATCGCAAGCGCCTGATCTAGCATCTTCTTTGCGTTTGGAAAATCACCCTGAGCATCGAGGAGAGTCCCGAGGTTACTTAGCACAAGAGCGATCCCGTTCTTGTCGTTGACTTCATGAAACATGTCTAGAGCCTGCTCGTAACTGCTCTTGGCTCCAGCCAAATTGCCTTGATCTTGGAGAACGGTGCCTATGTTGAGTAAGGTCATTGCAGAGTTATTTTTATCGCCGATCACTTGGAAAGTGGCAAGGGCTTGTCTATAGGCGTTTTTTGCGCCGCTGTGATCGCCTTGCTGATCCAACACCGACGCCAAGTTGGTGAGGGCTGAGGACTCCGCTCGCTTATTGCCAACTTTGCGTGCAATTTCGAGTACTTGATTGTAACTGGCGATAGCACTCACCAAATCTCCCTGTGCTACTAGCACCTCTCCTTTCACCTCCAAGGTGCTGGCCACGCCAATACGATCCCCAGAAGCCGCATATATGGCCTTGGCCTCGTCGCTTGCGGCCATTGCATCCTTAGTTTGTCCCAGGTTTTCGAGTGCCGAGCTCTGTAGGTAGAGCGCGCGTGCGACGACTAATCTTGCCCCTGAGGCCTTTGCCTTCTCCGCCGCCCTAGCTGCAAACGACTGCACGAGTTTGAAGTCTCCCAAGGAGCGTGAGGCATCGGCACCTGCCAAATCTATCCGAGCATCATCTCCCGCCGGAGGAGGTAGGTTGCGCAAGGACTCCACCGTCGCGATTGCGTCCTTGCCCTTGCCTGCACGAGTCTCTGCGTTGGCGAGGAGGATTCCGTAGTCGAGATTGTCAGGGAAGAATTGAAACAGAGTTCGGTAGATTCCCACCGCCTTGTCCCATTCAAACGCCATTTCCCGGTACTGCCCTTCCACGGAGAGCCGATCTTCCCTCCCGAGGTTAATGGAGAGATCAGAAGCTTTCTTTGCTTCTTCTTGTGCCTTCGCATCATAACCCAGACCTTTCCAAGCTCTTGCCAGGGCGGAGTGGGCGAGGGCGAAGTTCGGCGCGATGGCGACTGCCTTTTGCAGCAAGTCCCGAGCCGTCACGTTGTCAGATGACCGTAATTTAACCAGGCCTTCCGAATAGAGCCGCGCTGCTTCAGAATTCGATGGGAGCGTGGCTTTTGCCGCAGCCATGGCGGCCTCGGAGGCCACCACGACCCCTAGCTTGACTCGCAGTTCTACTCCAGCTCGGCTGATCAGCTCATCAATGTCATCCTCGCTTCCTTTTTCAGAAAACTCTGCCAGAGTTTCCCCACGCGAGGCGTCCTGTAGCCGCAAATCGAGACGGATTTGGCCTTTGCCAACGGGACCGTACGAGCCAACAACCACTTTATCGGCGTTAAGGTTTTTGTGAATTTTTTGAAGGGTATCGTGGCCATAGCTATCCGCATCGGGTAAAGACAGATTGATCCTCATCTCTGCAACATTCTCTCCTGGGACCACCCGCACTGCTTCCCCTGCAGCCAATTCCGTCGTCAACATATTAGGAAGCCATGTCGAAAGCCACGCTTTATCGGGACGTCCCGATACATTCTTGAATTCAAGTACCGCCACGGACGGCCGCGCAAGCCTCGGGCCACTTGGCGAAACCGATGGCGGATGCTCGGGATACTTTCGGCCCAACAACCTATCGCGCAGGCCACCTAGATTTAATCCAAGTGTCAATCCTAGGAGTAGCACGGTCAGAAGGATGCCTCCAACCTTCGCTACAAGCGGCCAGCTCGGAGCCTTAGGTGCAAATGTAGGTCGTATGCCAACGCTTAAACCCTCTAGTAATACAAGAATCTCACGAGCCGACTGATAGCGACTTGTAGCCTCTTTTTCCATCGCTCTTTGGATGATCGCTTCTAGACCTGGCGAAATATGCGGATTCTGTACCCTTGGGGAAGGTGGTACCTTATGCAAGATGGAATCAATCAGTCGCATTGGCTGAGATTCCGAAAATGCACGTTTCCCCGTGGCCATCTCATACAACACAGCGCCTGCCGCGTAGATGTCAACTCGAGGATCAACCGGATAGCCTCGTAACTGCTCTGGTGCCATATACGGAACAGTGCCCGAGACACTCGCGGCTTGTGTAATGCTCCGCGTCAAATCAGGATCGATTGATGTGTCGACAAGCCGCGCCAAGCCAAAATCCAGGATTTTGAGGCGCCCTCCGGACGTGACCATCAAGTTGCCTGGTTTCAAATCGCGGTGCACTACTCCCTGATCGTGCGCTGCGGCCAGACCTTCCGCAAACTGGATTCCGAGTCGCACGATTTCTCTTTCTGGGAGAGGGCCCTCCTGCAGTTTTTGAGTTAGTGAAAGTCCCGTTATCAACTCCATTACGAGGAAGTCCACACCATCTTGCGAGCTGAACTCGTGTACCGTTTCTATATTGGGGTGATTCAATTTAGCGAGCGCCAGGGCCTCTTTTCGGAATAGCTTCCGTGCGGCTTCATCAGCAACGGTACCGGCGGGGAGTACTTTTACGGCGACGTCGCGGTCGAGCTGTTCATCGTGGGCGCGATACACTTCGCCCATGCCGCCCGCGCCGATTTTCGCAACGATTTGGTAGTGGCCGAGCGTCTGGCCAAGCATGGGGAAGGAATCGCCTCTTTGCGCACATCTTAGGTCGCATGCTTTGGCAAGTCAATCCAACACGTGGATCCTCCCCGAGCATAGCCGGGCTGTAGATCACTCCGGTGTTCAAAAAACCACACATCTCAGCTCAATCGTATCAGCGAGACATTCCGGTCCCCATCGATGATGCAGGAGTTTGCAAGCGCGCTAGAAGAACTCTCTTGGCGCGAGAGAAGAAGGGAATCCCATCGTTTTCGAATGAGACTCGGCTGACTGGATGATGTTGTCGACTCCTTCGACCGGACGGAACACGGGGATAGACGGAATGTTGTCCGGTTTTCAGCCTTTCGTCGCATTTCTGCGGGCCACAGGAGTATGTAATGAGCCCGTCAAAAAACATCTGTTTCTGGGCAGCCATATCTGCAACTTTTGTGCGAATAGAATCAGTTATTTGCGGACAGCGCGAACGCAAGATTTTCGGGCAAATCCGTTCCGTCTTCTTAGATGGCTTCCGACGGCAAAGTTCTTTCACACTCTGCTTGCGCGACCCCGGCGGTCACATGTCCGTTTGAGCCGACAATCCGCCTAATCTTAACTGATCACAAGTGATGGCGCGGGCTTACCAGCTAGCACCGCATCAATGTTGTCCAATGCAAGCATGCCCATTGCCGTCCGAGTCTCGATTGTGGCGCTGCCGATGTGCGGTAAGAGGAATGTGTTCTTGAGGTCAAGGTACCCCGGATGAAGTTTTGGTTCGCCTTCAAAAACGTCCAGCCCTGCCGCAGCAACCTGACCACTTTTTAGCGCGGCGATCAGGTCCTCGTCCACCACCAATCCACCCCGAGCTGTGTTGATAATGATTGAACCCTTTGGCAAAAGCTTGATTGTTTCGGCGTTCAGAAAATGATGGGTTTCAGGCGTCTCCGGAGCATGTAAGCTCAGAAATTGACTCGCTCGAAGCAAATCCCGAGAACTTTCGTGAAATATGGCGTCGCCTGCCACTTCGTCCGGCAATCGTGATGGATTCGAATAGTGGATCTTCATCCCAAAACCTCTCGCCCGTCTCGCTACGGCTTGGCCCACGCGTCCCATACCAAAAATGCCTAGGGATTTTCCGCCGACTTGCCAGCCCAGCAACAGAGTGGAACTCGTCGGTATCCACACTCCCGTGCGAACGATTTCTTGCGCCTCGTAGGCTCGACGTGAAGCCCCGAGCATGAGTAAAATCGCGATGTCCGCCGTAGCTTCGCTGTTGATGCCCGGAGTATAGGCGATCGCAATCTTTCTACGGGCAGCCCCTGCCAAATCGATGTGGTCAAACCCAACGGAATAAGTCGCAATCACTTTTACCGAAGGCGAGACGCTTTTGAAAAACTCCGAGTCGAGTCTGTCAACGGGCGTGATGAACAGGGCGTCTGCTCCATCCGATGCCGCGAGCAACGCTTGCCGACTGAATAGAGCTTCGTTTGGATTGCGGCGGACGTCGTAATTTTGGTCTATCCGCTCCTCTACCTCTTTAACGTGGTGAGTTGTCACAACAAGAACGGGCTTCTTCATAGTGCCTTCTCTTCTTAAATCTATTTTTTCAGTCGAGTCTTGCCAGTCAGTCTCGGTCAGGTTTCGTTGAAGACATTCCCACTACCTTCCGGAGTTGGATCCGTTTCGCAACGCTTCGGCCAGGCCTCGATTCCGCCGGCCCGGGTGATTCTGCCGCTGTGCGCAATATGCGTACGGTCCCTTCAAAGACGATCTGCAGGTTGATTTCTCGGGACACTGAGGGAACCTCAAGCGCTTTCGCGACTAATCCCTCCGTCAAAAGCTCTCTCAGCGCGCGATCCATCTCCAAGCCGCCGCCGTCCTGCTTGT
>Ga0265354_1000061_pt1 | contig 17996 bp, 15 predicted proteins | sample NZE1metagenome_FD_189074 | JGI IMG/M metagenome (GOLD analysis project Ga0265354, IMG submission 189074) | Rhizosphere microbial communities from Maridalen valley, Oslo, Norway - NZE1 | ecosystem: Host-associated > Plants > Roots > Rhizosphere > Soil | place: Norway: Oslo | collected 2017-09-14 | reverse complement strand
CATCCTCGTCCACGACAACATTTGCGCGATTGTAAATGTCCGCGCACCTCAGGATTTTTTTCTGCTGCGCGCTGTATAGATAAAACCAGCCGGTTTGGTCAGAATCCTCAAACACAGCGAAAAAACCCTCAGGACCGGGCGCGTACAGCATGAAATTGCTGGCATCCTGCGCGGCTGATGCTGTGCCCATTTCCGGTGGAACAATGCCCTTCCCGGCGCTTTTCGCTTCTTGCTGCCAATGCAGCTCCCGCGCGCGAACAAATTCCTCGTAGCTTAGTTCAGAAAGTTCTTCATTCATCGAATCGCTCAAGACGCAAAAGAGTTGAGCATCCCTGGGATTTCTTTGAAAAGGCTAATTCGATTCTCACGCCGTCGCCTTCGCAGCGCCTACGAGAGCTTCCACCATCGATTTGAAAATGACCAAGCCATCGTCGGACCCGAGAGCCGATTCGACGGCGCGCTCGGGATGCGGCATCAGCCCGGCGACGTTGCGATCGCGATTGCAAATGCTGGCGATATTGTTCATCGAACCGTTTGGGTTGCCCGCGGCGTCATCCGATCCGTCCGCCGTGGTGTAGCGGAAAACGATCTGGCGATTCTTTTCAAGGTCCGCGAGCGTTGCTTCATCGCATGTGTAGTTGCCGTCGTTGTGCGCGATAGGGACGGTCAGAATTTGGTCGGCCTTCGCCGCGTTTGTGAACGGCGTGTCGGTTTGCTCGACCCGAATGTGAACGGACCGGCAAATATAGCGCAGTCCGCTGTTGCGCATCATCGCGCCGGGAAGCAAACCCGCTTCGAGCAGAATCTGGAAGCCATTGCAGATGCCAAGCACCATGCCGCCGCTCTTGGCGAATTTTTCGACAGACTTCATTACCGGGGAAAACCGCGCAATGGCGCCGGTGCGCAAATAATCGCCGTGCGCAAAACCGCCCGGTAAAATAACTGCGTCGCAGTTCGCGAGATCCTGCGACTGGTGCCAGATAAATTCGACGGGTTTGTGCAGCACACTGCCGATGGCGTAAAACGCGTCGTGATCACAATTTGATCCGGGAAAGACTACGACTCCGAATTTCATTGCGCGTTGGCTCCGTAGGTCATTCGGGAAACTCCCATTTTAGCACAGGGTGGCGATTTCAAACTGAAGGTGAAAAACAAGACATAAAGATACCGCAGAGACGCAGAGGAACTAAGAAACCGCAGACAGCAGGAGTATCTAACGACGTTTCTTCACGCTCTTGCGGGCTTTTGCTTTTTTGCGTGGCCGTTTCGTTTTCTTGGGATTTTCAGCGGCAGCCAGCTCGCGCCGCTTTTTAGAGGCCCAGCCCGGCTTGTTCACCTGGCGTCCGCGTGCGATGGCCAGCGCGTCCCCGGGAACGTTGTCCGTAATTGTGGAACCGGCCGCGACGTACGCGCCGTCTCCAATGCGTATGGGCGCAACCAGCGCGCTATCGCTTCCAATAAACACTTTGTTGCCGATTGACGTCGGAAACTTGTGAAAGCCATCGTAATTGCAGGTGATGGTGCCAGCGCCGATATTTGATTTTGCGCCGATCTTCGTATCGCCCAGATACGTCAAGTGCATCGCTTTGGTGCCTTCGCCGATGGTGCTTTTCTTCAGCTCGACGAAATTGCCTATGCGCGCGCCGGCCTTCAAGTGATTATCCGGGCGCAAGCGCGCAAACGGCCCGATGATCACGCGATCGTCCAGGCGGCTCTGCGCGACGACGCAATGTGGCTCGACGGTCACGTCATCCCCAAGCAGCGCATCGCTCAGTACGCTACCGCTGCGAATCATGCATCGCGCACCAATCTTGGTTTTGCCAAGAAGCTGCACGCCGGGGTCAATCACGGTGTCTTCCCCTACGGTCACTTCCGGATCGATCAGGACGGTCTCGGGCAGCTGAATGGTCACGCCAGCATCCATCAGCGCAGCGCGTTTCCGTTCGCGAAACACACGATCCACTTCCGCCAAGTCCGCGCGCGTGTTGCATCCAAGAACTTCGCGCGGGTCCGGGGCGACTTCCGCAAGTACCGAATCGTTCTTGGCGGTCATCACGCCAATGGTGTCTGTGAGATAAAGCTCGCGATGATGATTGTTGGGCTTGACGTGCGCTAAAGCCGGCCAAAGCTTATCCAGCGTAAAACAATAGATCGCCGAGTTGATTTCGTTCAGCTCGCGCTGATCCGGAGTGAGCTGCGACTCTTCCACGATGGCCGCGACGGCCGTCTCGGATTTTCGCAAGATGCGGCCGTAGCCTGACGGGTCGGCGAGCACAGCGGTTAATATCGTGGCAGCGGCATCTCCGGCGCGATGTGCAGCGATCAAAGCCTTGAGCGTTTCCGTGCGCACCAGCGGGGCATCGCCCGGCAAAACAATGGCAAGCTTCGCTCTACCCAGAGCGCGGCGCGCGACCTGCATCGCATGCCCAGTGCCGTGCTGCGGCTGCTGCAGCACAGCCTCCGCGCCAAGCGGCTCAATCATGGACGTAACCTGCTCGGCTTGGTGCCCCACGACGACGAGCGTTTGTTTTGCCCCGAGGGGCGCGCACGCGCGGACGACGTGCTCGATCAGTGTGCGTCCCCCCGCGCGGTGCAATACCTTCGCGAGGCTCGATTTCAGCCGCGTGCCTTTTCCTGCGGCGAGGATGACGATAGCGAGATCATGGTTGGACATGGTTTCAGCCCATTCTGCGGGAGCCTCGGAGATTTCGCAATTGCGGGATGCGTTAGGAGGGGCGAATACCTAATCAGTGGCCGGTGCAGGAGTAAGCGTGGTTAGACGAACTTCGCGTTCTACCGGCGCTGTTTCTGCTGTTGTTATCGTCCAAAGCGAGGCGTCGCCAAGCAGTCTGCTAACAAGCTGGGTGTGAAGGGCGTGACCCGCCTTGTAAGCCTCGACCCGAGCCAGCAACGGCAAACCCGCCAGAGCCAAATCGCCAATCAAATCCAGCGCTTTGTGCCGGCCAAACTCATCCGGAAAGCGCAGAGGCCCATTCATTACGCCCTCATTGGTCAAGACGATGGCGTTTTCCAGCGAGCCCCCGCGAATCAAGCCCATGGAGCGCAGAGGCTCTATATCTCGCTCGAAGCAAAAGGTGCGTGCACGCGCCAGGAGGTGCCGAAAAGTCTCTGGGTTTACCTCCATCTCGACTTCTTGTTGACCGACAAGCGGATGAGGGAAATCGACATAGCAGCGCACTCGAAATTCGTCTGCCGGGTAGATACCGATGCGCCGGTCGCCTTCCTCCACTTCCAACGGCTTCAGCACCTTCAAATAGCGGCGCCTGCGGCGCAGTTTGCGAACGCCGGCATGCTCCAGCATCTGCATAAAAGGCTCGGCTGAGCCATCCAAAATGGGAATCTCGATCGAGTCGATGTCGATAAAAATGTTGTCGATGCCGCAGGAATAGATCGCTGCGAGCAAATGCTCGGTGGTGGAGAGCAGCACGCCCTGTTTCATCAAGCTGGTGGCATAGCTGACGCGTGCTACGTTGTGTCCCTGCGCTTCAATGTGAAAATTGTCGAGGTCAGTGCGGCGGAAAACAATGCCAGTGTCGGCAGGAGCAGGAAGCAGGCGTACCTGTCCGAAAACTCCGGTGTGAAGGCCCACACCTTCAGCAGACGCCTCTCTCGCTATAGTAGTTTGGAACATTGCCCCTCACTAAGATACCATGTTGTTTGCCATGGTTTCCCGGCTTTGTCCATGTATTTCAGTAACTTATAAGAACACGAACGCGCAATCTTAGTTTCAGTGTGTCAATTCTGCATCATTTTCTCTACTAAGCGTGTCTTACACCCAACCCGACCCCACTGCCCTGCACACAAATCGAAATTCCCAGGCTTCCTTTATCATTCCCGGCGCGTCCCATCTTCTGTGAGTGCTATAATGGAAGGTCTGTTTCTGTGGGTAGCTTCGCGAATTCAGAAGGGGACAGGTGAGGCATGAATCGTACGGCTCGCATCGGAGTTCTTTGCGCATCGGTGGTTATCTTCTGTTACGCCGGGCTGGGCCACGTCCTCGGCCGCACGCCGGACGACAAGGCCTATAAGTCGCTCACGGTATACAGCGAAGTGCTCCAAAAAATCCAGCAGGATTATGTCGACGAGCCGAATCTCCATTTGGTGACGTCGGGCTCGCTCCACGGAATGCTGGAATCTCTCGACCCGCAATCCAGCTACCTCACCGCGCGCGAATACACGGAATACAAACAAAAGCAGGCGGCGAATGCGACCGGTGATGCCGGCCTCACCCTCAGCAAGCGTTTCGGCTACATCATTGTGGTTTCAGTTTTGCCGGATAGTCCCGCACAAAAAGCGGGCATCCATAGCGGAGACATTTTTGAATCCGTCGCGGGCTTCACGACGCGCGATATGTCCGTTGGCCAAGCCATGAACTTCCTGCACGGCCAGCCGGGCACAGGCGTAAAAGTTGGAGTCATCCGCCGCGGCAAGGCCGATCCGGACGAGGTCGACCTTGTGCGCGAAAAACTCGGCGTTCCGAAGATCATCGTTGAAAAGGTAGACCCGGATTTCCTCGTCCTTCGCTTACCTTCGCTTGATCCGGGACGCGCCGACGAAATTCGCGCCAAACTTCAAGAGGCGGAAAAGCAGGGCATTCACAAAGTGATCCTGGATCTTCGCGAATGCGGGCGCGGGCCGGTTTCAGAAGCGATTGCTGTCGCCAAGCTATTCGTTCCCTCGGGGACTCTCACGACGCTCCGCGGCCAAACGGTTTCCACCCAGGTTTTCTCCGCAGATCCGAGCAAAGTAGTTTGGAAAGCACCCGTTTCCGTGCTGATCGATGCAACGACCTCCGGCGCAGCGGAAGTGCTCGCTGCCTCCATGGTCGCGAATCATCGTGGCGACGTCGTTGGTGAACGCACCTTCGGCATGGCCTCAGAACAAAAGCTGATTTCTCTTGATGACGGGGCGGCTCTCTTCCTCACAGTCGCCAATTATTACAATGGGGATGGCAAGTCCATTCTCGAAACGGGCGTTGTGCCCTCCGAGGTCGTGCGCGCTTCCGCAGAAGACGATGCCGACGCTGGCGATGACGATAGTGGCTCTGCCGACGCGCAGAAAGAACCTGCGCTTCCTCGCCCCTTGTCACCCGAAGATCCGATCTTCCGTAAAGCCCTCGAACTCCTGAAGGCTCCGCAGAAAAAAGCAGCCTAGGGTTCTGTGTTCGTTTGGCGCTGGGCAACAACTCAAATAACTGTGTCCCGACATCAATACCTCGCGCCGCGCCGAACTGCGTTCCCGTCTGTTTTCTTGCTTCTAGTGGCCCTTTTCGCTTGGGGCTGCAAGAGCGAACATCCCAAAGGTCTCTCGCCCAGCCAGGTCCACGGGATCACCCGCGATATGGTGCATGCCTCCACTGGTTTCGGCAAGAAATCGGGAGACATCGCAACTCAACTTCAATTTGACGGCACGCATGCGGATCGCGTCGATCATCTTTTTGTGGCGCTGCCCGCAGGCGCTACCGAGCAATCCCAGCGAGAATCGATGGCCCGCCTGATCCAATCGTTGGACCGTGTCGCCACTTCGCACAATCTTACGCGGGACGAGGGAACAAGCTCTGGAGCACTTCTGCGGCTGGATTATCGCAGTGCCGGCGTGATCACGAATTCTGTTCACATCGTAGCTCCGACGGCCAGGGCCGCTTCTTCGCCGGCTCCGCGGCAGGGCGAGAAGAACAACGGCGCGCGGTTAGCTATTATCCTTGACGATCTCGGCAGCGATCGCGCTGCCTCGGACGCGATTTTCGCTTTGCCTTATCCGCTGACCGTTTCCGTCCTGCCGAATCACGCGCATTCCGTTGAGATCGCAGAAGAGGCGCACCGCCGGGGCTACGAAGTCATGCTGCATCTGCCCATGCAATCCGTCGGAAACGAAACGCCCGAAGCGCAGGAACTCCATCCGGGTACGCCCGCCGGTGATATTCCAGGGCTTTTTGAGCAGATGATGCAAAGCGTTCCAAACGCAGTGGGCATCAACAACCATCAAGGCTCTCAGGCCACCGCCGATGCTGCACTCATGGAAGAGCTGATGCCCGTACTTCAGAAGTGGAATCTTTTTTACGTGGACAGTCGCACCACGGCGGCGACCGTCGCGTACGACACAGCGCAGCGACTCGGCGTGCGCTCCGGTTTCCGGAATGTTCCGTTCCTCGATGATGTCGCCGAAGTTTCCGCCGTGCGCAAGCAGCTCGAGTTGGCGCTCCGCGGCGCGAAGGATAAGGGAGAAGCCATCGCCATCGGACATCCCCATCCAGCGACCCTGCGAGCGCTTCGCGAAATTCTGCCGCAAGCGGAAGCGCGTGGCGTGCACCTCGTTTACGCTTCCGATCTTGTGCACTGAAACTCTTAGTTCGCAGGCGGGACGTATCTCTGTACATGTCTTGCGGGATACAAACGGTCAAAGACAAAAAAGAAAACAGCCAAAATCAAAAAATCAAAGACGCTGCCTTCGGGTCCAGGTGTGCCGCCCGTCAGCCAGTTCGGCCCATGCAGCGTCGCGTTTGAAAGATGGCCCGGGAAAATCATTCCGCTGTCCGGAACGGAGAAGAGAAACGTTTCTCCGAAATCGAAAGTCGCGTGCATGCCGAGCGCGAACCACAGGCTTCCCGTGCGTTTCAGTGTGAAACTCCAGAACAAGCCCACAAATAACACGCCAGCTACGCCAACCCAACCTTCACCAGGGTTCCGGAGGTGCACAGCTCCAAAGGAAACCGCGAGAAGTATTGCCGCCGGCCAAAAGCCGATACCGTCGGCTAGGGTGTAAAGAGCGTAGCCGCGGAAGAGGAATTCCTCGAACAAAGCGACCACAACAAAAAAAATGGCCCAGAACAGCGCCCACTTAGCGATCGCACCACCCCGTTCGGACAGAGTGCCGAAAGAATATCCTCGGAAAGCGGAAATGAGCAAAATCAACGCCGTAATCTCACAGAGACCAAATAAACATCCGAGCCAAAACTGATTCCCGAATGCGCCTCGCGCGGGCAGTCCATAAACGCCCATGGGCCGCGATTCTAACTGCGACATAATCCAAGCGGCGAGAAATGCCGCGAGAAAGCTCCCCAGCTCGCCGAAGAACTGAAAGCTAAGCGAAAAAACGCCCCATGCCGGCCGCAAAAACAGTCCGAGAAAATAAATGGAAACTGACCAAAATATAAAGAATAGGGCTGCGTAAATTAGGAGCCGCCATCCTGCGCGTAGGCCCGTTTTATTCAGGAACACAATTCCAGGAAATCCGCTTATGGACGAATTTGCTGGCCTTTGCGGCTCAGTCGGCGTGCCGAACGACTGGTCATCCATTCATTGCTCCAACAAAACTCGCACCAGCCGCTTTACTCTCTGACGCTCGCGTGAGCAGCCGGTAAGCAGGTGCGAGTAGGGTACTTGCTGAACGCAGCGGCCAGAACTCAATCTTGTCACTTTGATGGGAAAACAAAATAGCACAGTGCTGCACAGGTGTTCGTGTATCTCTTCGCTAAGTCTGAATTCGTAGTCGTTTCATTTCCTTTAGCCCGATGTCAGTCTCGCTATGTAAGGTGAAGCACCGCAGCTGCCAGGATCCGCCGGCTCTCTCTTTCTTGCACGAACACGATTGCTCGCAAATTCCCGGCGTTCCATTTCGAATCTAATTTCACGTCAGGTTGCGCGCTGAATCCTTCCTGACCGTTCTTTCCGATAACCCCGATCACTTTCAATTCTCGCAACACCGGCGAGTGCTGCAATTCTTTTCCGACGTTCTCTCCGCCTTTGACCGAAGAGTGCAGCCCGCTCTCCGTGATGGCCAGGACGACCTCCTCGGTGTCTTTGGGGGCAGCGCTCACGGGCTTCTCTACGATTATCTTCAGTGCGACCGAATTGTTCTGCATGAGCGAAACTTCGCTTATCTCCACCTTAGCTTTTCGTGTTCCCGCAGCTTTTTCAATCTCCTGGCGAGCCGTTCCTCCCCGGCTGCCGGCAAACCCGGCTGTCCCGTCCACCACCATTTCCGGGGTGTACGGGCTTCCAGTATGGTGCGCGCTGGCATAGTCATACTGACGGGTAGTCCAGTCAGAGGAAGAGAAGGGATCCTTCCAGCCCAGTTCATCCCAGTACGTCACATGCTCCTCAAGGGCGATAATCTCCGCATTTCCCACCGGTTGTCGGCTTTGAAGCTCGGCCAGGAGGGCGTCCGCAGGAGGGCAACTCGAGCAACCTTCCGAGGTGAAAAGCTCCACAATGACGGGCTCACGAGCAACCGCGCCTTGGGAACTCTGGGCTTGCGCGGCCACTGTAGCTTTCCATCCCCAACTCAAAGCTGTTGCGAAGACCACCAAGACCGCCGCGGCCAACAATCTCATAAGCACCTGCTCCGACTGTTATTTAGGCCTGACCAAATACAGACTGACACCGCCTAACTTGTTTGTTATAGTTAACCGGTTATCCAGAATTCCATTCCAAAGATCGTCTCCTAACCGGTTCATGGAGGTAAACACCATGACTGACACGCCCGCTTCCTCTAGCCTTATCGGTGGCCGTCTTTCTATCGATTTCGTCAACGAGCTAGGCTCCTCCTCCGATTTCTCCTGGGAAGCGCTTCTTCGTTTTCTCCTGGTTACCCGAATCATCTCCTCGGAACGCAGTGCTCAACTGCTCGCGCTACCCCAAAATGACCCTCAAAGCGCTGGCGCTCTCCTCGGCAAAGCCCAAAGGCTGCACGCTTCCCTTCACGATGGCTTTGGTGCGCTTATCTACAAAGATTCCCTGTCGCGCGACTTGGTCGGGCCCATCAACGAAGTATTGCGCATTACAGAAGGACACGACGAACTCCTCCATCAAAACGGCGCTTGGGGTCTGGACTTTGTCGCCCGCGAAGGCGGTTTGGACTGGCTCCTCGCCGCTATTGCGCGTTCAGCAGCGGAACTCATTGCGGAAGGCGTAAGCGCCCGTCTTCGCGTCTGCTCCAACACATCGTGCGGTCTCTTTTTCTATGATAACTCACGCACGCGGCGCCGGCGCTGGTGCTCGATGTCCAGTTGCGGCAATCGCCATAAGGTCGCAGCTTTCTCCCGCAGGCATGCCGCAGGCCGCCACTGACCCAAGCGCGCAAACGGTCAAAATCCTACCGCGGCTACTTCACATATTTCGGCGATTCGCCCTTTGACCACGGATCGTAGCTGTGCGCAAAAACCAGACGGTCTGCCAAAGGCGGGTGCGAGTACAGCCAGAAGGTGATGAATTCGGGCGGATTAGGGTCCGCCAGATCAATCTCTCCCAGTATTTGAAACGTTTGCGCCGCGACCTCGGATGAATTCGGCACGATCCCGTGCGTAACTTCCAATCCGTAGACGTCCGCGGCATGTTCCTGCATCCGTGAGAACCCATTCGCCACTGGCGACACCAGAAACATTCCTATCTCCACCAGTAACAGCAGCACGGCGAAGGAAGCCCAATCTTCAGGTCCGTAGATCCTCCACTCCCCGCCCCAGCGGCCTAGCGTCCAGTGCAGAGCGCGAAATAGCGCGTAAAACCCGATGAGCAGGAGAACGGCCGCAAACAAAAATCCTTTCCAGACATGCCCGAGCACATAGTGTCCCAGCTCATGACCAACGATAACGAGCGTCTCGTCGGTCGTTGCCTTCTGAATCGTGGTGTCCCACACCACCACGCGCTTCGACGCTCCCAGTCCGGTCACGTACGCATTGATCTCATTGGTTTTTTCGCTGGCCTTCATCAAGAACATGCGCTCCGGCGGGATCGGAACACCCGCATGTCTCGTAAGATTTTCGATGGCCGCAACCAAATCCGGATTTGTAGCCTGCAAGGGTTCAAATTTATTGAAGAGCGGATCAATAAACCACGGGCTAATGAACACAACGAAGAGCACGATAGGCAGTGTCGCGACCCAGAAGAGCAGCCACCATCGCCGCGGGCTCCTGTGCATGACGGCCGACAGAATCAGCGCAAGAATCAGTGCGAATGCCATCATCAGCAACTCGCCCTTGGCCCAATCCAAGGCCCAGGCTCCCCAACTTTCCACCGACATTTCGTACCGCAGCGAGAGCACGTGCCCGTAAATACGCAATGGCAGAGCGACGAAATCTACTGTGAATACCAGCATCGGCACAAATATCAGCGCCTGAATCCACCTCTTGTCGCTAACGCTCTCCGCCCAATCCCGATATTTCGCGGCCATTCCCAGCCGCAAGAAGACGACGAGCGCCAGGACATCGAGTCCAACCGAAACGAAGTACATGATGTAAGACGAGCGAGAGTACGTGACCGCCTTTTCATAACGGTCGCGCGAAAGCACATATTCCCCGCTCTTTGCTTTCTGCGGAGCCGCCGGTGAAGAGGATTGTGTTTCAGTACGAAGCAAAGTAGCCGTAGCGGTTCGCGCGGTGAACGGTTGCGCACTCGCGGTTACTGTCGCCTGCGTAACTCCGCAAATTCCGGCGGATAGACACAAGCTCAGACATAACCACACGCCGAAACGGTGAAAACAAAAACACCGCTCCATTCGGACCTCCTCGCAAACCACTCAGCAGAACCACCCGTGCGTTACCGACCAAGGCCGCACGCCGCGGGAGTATGCCCCACGATGCGCCAGCACGCAAGACTTGAGGTAATGAATGAGGGATTGGGAACCGCAACGCGGGCGGCCTCTCCAGCCCACCCAGAGGCTTTAAGACATACCAGGAATTGGCGCGGCATGTGCCGTCTTCAGGCAGTAATTTCGTACGGCACCCGTCGTAGTCAGCCCAATGTGCGCGATCGATGTCCAGCGTTCCAGTTTGTGATGGCCGTAACGATGGAACAAATACGACGCTCCGATGGAAACTCCTGTTGCCGACGCTTCAATCATCGCGAATGCCGCATGATTATCGACGATATCGTTCGTGAGAAAAATTTCTTGCCGTCCACGGCTCCGCATGTTCAACGTAGAAAAATAATCAAGCGTTCGCGACGCGCCGACACCCACAAACAACCAGTCGTTCTCTTTATCCCAAAACCGGTGCGAATTCTCCGGCACTACATTCTTTTCTTTCTCTGAAATCGACGAATCAACTACAGCTGACACCCCGGCTGTTGGTGCGGGCGACTCTTGCCCAAACGTCGGGCGTGCGCAAACGCAAACAGCTACTACAAGCACTAGTATCAACCCGACTCTAAGAGCTCTGCTCATCGCTTTTCAATCCTTGCCCTTATTCATCTAATTCCTGAATCTAGTATAATCGCAAAGTTCTTAGCCGATTCGCTTCGCCCATCAAGGAGTTCCTCCATGTCACGCTGGCTTTCTCTCTTTCTGCTTCTCCTTGTCGGTTTTTCTGTGGTGGGCACCGCTGCAAATGCTGACCACGGCACGGCGGATAACTTTTCGTCACAAACCGCCACGCGCTCTTTCGAATTCACCTACCAGGTTCATTTCCCCGCCACGGAAAATCCCGCCGGCCCCGTGCGCCTCTGGATTCCTTTGCCGCAGACCGACGGCTACCAGGATGTGAGCAGCCAGCGCATCGACAGCCCCGTAGCCTACTCGCAAGGCCGCGACTCTGAATACAAAAACACGTTTGCCGAGTTTAAGCCCACGGCCCAACAGGCCGCGGCCGGCTTTGAAGTCACTCTGCACTTCACCGCGACGCGCCACGAGCATAAAGTCGCTCTCGTTGGTGCCACCGCGAACAATGTCGCCGTCTCTTCCTCCGATCCGATGTTCGCTCGTTACCTCGAACCCGACAAACTCGTTCCCCTGAACGGCACGATAGCCGAACTCGCCAAAGAGCACACCGCCGGCGACACCACGCAAATCGAAAAGGCCCGTCACATCTATGAGTACGTCGTCTCCACGATGCGCTACGACAAAACCGGCGAAGGCTGGGGCCGTGGCGACGCCGTCTGGGCTTGCACCGCGAAGCGCGGAAACTGCACAGACTTTCACTCTCTTTTTATCGGCATGATGCGCTCTTCCGGTGTTCCAGCGCGCTTCGAAATTGGTTTCCCTATCCCAGAAGGCAAGACCGAGGGCGATATCGCCGGTTACCACTGCTGGGCTGAGTTTTATCTGAATGGCGTGGGATGGGTGCCCGTCGACGCCTCGGAAGCCTGGAAAAATCCCGCCAAGCACGATTATTTTTTTGGCGCGCACGACGTAAACCGCGTTTTTTTCACGTACGGCCGCGACATCCGCCTCTCGCCCGACCAAAAAGGCGATCCGCTCAACTATTTCATCTACCCCTACGCGGAGATCAACGGGCAGCCAGTGAAAAACCTTCAGACCCACTTTTCGTTCCACGACGTAGCCCCCACACAACAGGCGTCTGCCCGCTAAGCTCGAGCCTCTACTCCGGCGGGACTCCTATCCACGCCTCAACCCACCCAGGACTGGCGAGAACACTTGCCGTTGCTCTATATAATCCCCCCAGCTCCTACCAGTTGCCATATTCGCATCATCGGGCCCCACAGGAATTGTCGGTAGCCAATTGAGGAGGTATCCTTGGGGTTGACCCTCCCCGTAGCCTAAAGAGGTATAAAACCATGTCACGATGCATCTCTTTGCGCTTGGCCCTTGCCGCTCTGATTGCCTCTGCCATCATTCCGCTGGCAGCGCGCGCTCAATCGCAGGACTCGCAAACTCAGTCGGTTGCGGATGCCGCACGCCGGGCGCGCGAGCAAAAGAAAGCTGCCGATAAGCAGCCATCTCCGGTCATTACCAACGACACTTTGAAGCCAGCCGCTCCCGTCGCCGACACACCGGCTCCCGCGACTGCACCCACGCAATCCTCGGAAGCAGCTCCAGCACCTTCGTCGGCCGCTTCAGCCCCATCTGCTGCGGATTCCTCCAGTTCGGCAGACGCCAAGGCCGCGCTCGCTCCAGGTTCACCCGCCTCGGATGCCGACCCAAAAGCCAAGGATTCCCCGGAGGTAGCCCGCGAGAAGCAGCAACTGGCCGATGCCCAAAAAGAGTTAGACCTCCTTCAGCGTGAGCTCTCGTTGGAACAGGATAATGTTTATTCCAAACCCAATTCCGCCAGCGACACCGCAGGCAAGGCCAAGCTCGACGATCTTACGCAACAACTTGCAGGCCAGCAGCAGACGGTCGAGGCTTTGAAAGCGCGTCTCGAAGCGCTCTTGGGATCGGCAGGCACCGCTGCTCCGGCAAAGCCACCAGCTCCGCCGCAACTCTGATCGACAATAATCTGGAATCTGGATACAGGCCGGCCCGCTTTTCTCCCGCTACTCTCATCTCTATTCGCTATTCCCGTAAACTTTTTGCCCCTTTTCCGCGTATTCTCTCCAGAACAAGCGGCCGGTTCTTTCCGCGGGACGGATTCCCATGCAATTGACGATTGAAAGTCTAAGCAAGAACTATCGTGGTGGTGTGCAAGCGCTGCGCAACGTGCAGCTTTCGCTAAAGCCAGGCGTCCTCGGACTGCTCGGCCCCAATGGCGCCGGCAAATCGACGCTCATGCGCATCCTTGCCACGATCACGCAAGCTTCCTCTGGCCGCGTTATGTGGAATGACAAAGACATCGCGCGCGATCCCGATGCCCTTCGCGGCGTACTCGGCTATCTTCCGCAAGACTTCGGCGTATATCCCAATCTCAGCGCCATCGAATTTCTCGACTACCTCGCCGCAGTCAAAGGCATTCCCGCCGCTGCAGCACGCGAGCGCATCTCTCAGCTGCTCGCACTCGTAAATTTAGCCGACGTCGCCAAACGTCCTCTCGGTGGATATTCCGGCGGCATGCGTCAGCGTGTCGGCATTGCGCAAGCGCTTCTCAACGATCCGCAGCTACTCATCGTCGATGAACCCACCGCGGGCCTCGATCCCGAAGAGCGCGTCCGCTTTCGCAATCTGCTCTCCGAGCTTTCCGGCGAGCGCATCGTTATCCTCTCAACCCATATCGTCTCTGACATCGAAGCCGTTGCCACCGAAATCGCTATTCTCGCGCACGGCCAGCTTCTCGCTCACGCCGCTCCGGAAGCTCTCCTCTCCCAAGTTGCAGGAAAAATTTGGGAAGTCGTCGTCCCCAGCGCCGAGCTTCCCGCGCTTCGAGAAAAGCACCTAGTCAGCAGCACGGCCCACCGTAGTGACGGCGTACACGCGCGTGTCGTCGCCGGTGCTGCGCCATCCAACGCGGCCCGCCAGCTTGAGCCGTCGCTCGAAGACGCCTACTTGGCCGTCCTCGCCACGCAACGCAGCTCTGCCAGCACCGCTGGAGCCGCTGCGTGAACGCTCCGCGCGCCATCTTTGCCATTGCCCGCGCCGATTTTCTCGAGCGCACGCGCCGCTACAGCTTCCTTCTCACTTTGTTGTTCGCCGTCTTCCTCGGCTATGCCGCCGCGACCGGCAGAATCACCCTCCATCTTGGTGATTATCGCGGCGTGTACACCTCCGCATGGATCGGCGCCCTAGTAGCCGTCGTCACTACATGTTTCGTCTCGCTCGTCGGCTTTTACATCGTCAAAAACGCCATCGACCGCGACCGTCAAACCGGTGTCGGCCAAATCCTCGCCGCCACCCCGCTTTCGAAGATTTCCTACGCTCTCGGCAAGTTCCTCAGCAATCTCGCCGTTCTTTCCTCCATGGTCGTTGTCCTCGCCGTGGCCGCGGTCGCCATGCAATTCTTCGCAGCCGAAGATCCCCACCTGGACACCATCGCCTTGCTCGCTCCTTTCATCGTCATCGCTTTACCCGCCATGGCCCTCGTTGCTGCGCTCGCGCTTTTGTTCGAGACGCTTCCGCTTCTGCGCGGCGTCTTCGGCAACGTCGCGTGGTTTTTTGTATGGTCCTTTCTGGGCCTCGCCCTTCCGGAAGTGACCGGCAAGCATTGGCTCGATCCCATGGGCTTGATGACTGTTGCCGACAGCATGATGGAAGGCGCGCGCGCCTACATCCCGGGATATAAAGACGGTTTTTCGCTCACCATCGCCGATTCCCCCGTCAAGATCATAGACACGTTTCGCTGGCACGGCGTTCCGTGGACCAGCCAAATGATTCTCCTGCGCGTAGACTGGACAGTGGCTGCCGTCGCTATCGTTCTGCTAGCCGCGCTGTTCTTCGATCGCTTCGATCCTGTGAGTTGGTTCTTCCCCGCTGGAAGAAAATCGAAAAAGGCTTCGCCCGCGCGTCTCGCCGAACAATCTGACGTCGGGACATCAGCCGCAGCGAAACCTCGCGGCGCCGTTCATCTCACCCCGCTCGCTGCAAATGCCCATACCACCGCGTTCAGGCGTATTTTCACCGCCGAACTCCGCCTCGCTTTAAAAGGTCTCCGTTGGTGGTGGTACGCCATCGCCGCCGGACTGCTCATCGCACAGTTCGCATCACCGCTCCAGATATCCCGCGGTCCTCTTCTCGCCGTGGCGTGGTTATGGCCGGTCATGGTCTGGTCGGCGATGGGTTCGCGCGAATCTCGTTTCAGCACACGCTCGTTGCTCTTCTCGTGCGCCAAAATTCTCCCACGCCAATTGGTGGCATGTTTTCTAGCTGGTCTCACGGTCGCCGCCCTCACCGGCGCTGGCGCCGGCGTAAGGCTGCTCCTCGCCCGCAATTTCGCCGGCCTCTTTGCGTGGAGCGCAGGCGCGCTTTTTCTCCCCGCTCTCGCTCTTGCATTAGGCACCTTCAGCGGCACAGGCAAGCCCTTCGAAGGACTCCTCACCGCCATCTGGTACGTCGGCCCGATGAATCACACGCCCGGCATCGATTTCACTGGCGCCGCCAGCGGCGCACACACCGCGTCTTACGCCCTGATCTACATCGCCCTCGCCGCCGCACTTCTCGTCTCCGCCTACGCCATACGTTCGCGCCAACTCCGCTCGATCTAGCTGAGTCGCCGTAGACTATCCACTAGAAGTCAGCTCATAAATACTTTCTAAGGGGTCGGAGCTTTAGCTCCGACATTAACGTCCAGAAAAACGGGGGCTTCCGCCCCTGAGGAAACTCTTTGTTCCACGCCTTAAGTCATTATGAGACAGATTCTACCCACTACTCTCTACTCACCTCCCCTGCAACCCCACCACAATCCATTGTGTTCAATTCTCTTGACACCACAGCTCGCTAACGGCAGAATCCACGCCAACAAGTCTGTCTGGGCCGCCCAAGGGAGCTTCTGTCGCACACGCGGTATGTGTGCCGCAGAGCTAGCGGCCACTGAGGGAGCGCCAATGCAGTATCTGCCCGGTTTCACCGTGCAATGCATCAATCCTATGTGTGAAGCACGCGGCCACTGGCTCCGCGCCGATGCCACCGGCCCCATCGCCGACGACGGACGCTGTCCCTGCTGTGGCGATTTCCTCCGCAATGTTCCTCCGCCACTCAGCCCGCGCTTCCGCATGCGCCCCCGCCCGCTAACCGCGCGCCCGCCCCTTCGCCCGCGCCCTCGCTAGATTCGACATCTTGGGCCACTACAGCTTTCACAACATGACTTGTGCTTGGCTATCGTCAAAACTTGCCAAATATGCTGTTGCCGTACAAAATGCGGCCGTGATCGCCACTTCCCGCGCAGCTTTGTTCCTCGCGATTGCGTTCCTTCATATAGGCGTGGCTTGTTCGTGCGCCCAAGTGACTGCCGCCACGCAAACTCCCACGAGTCCCACCAACCCCATGAAACTGGACTTTCCCGACTCAACAAGCGGGTTGGAACATCTCGCTAAGGAAATTCTCAAGGCACAGAAGGATGGCGACTCCGCTCGCGCGTCGGCGCTGGCTCAAACCATGATTCTTCCCGATCCCGCTGCGTGGTACCTGCAGACCTTTGGTCCTGGCATCGCTAATGACGAAGGCGCAAAATATGCCGCCGATCGAAATCGTCTCCCGGCGGAAATCCTCACCTTTTTCTTCGGAGCCCTCCAAAATCACAACACGGATGTAGCCGCCGCCCGTTTCACCGAAACTTGCGACGACAATGCTGGCGAAACCGCCTTCGGTACACTTCAGTTACGCATCCAGCCCATCCCGCTCTATGAACTCCGCTTCCGGAACGGCGACCATTTCCTGCGCATGTTTGCGCTCGTCTATGTCGACGGCGGCTTTCGTTTTGTTTTGGCCCCTAAAATACCAAACCACTTTCCGTATAGTCCGCGCCCCGCTCGCAATCCGGATGCGTCAGGTGGTTCGAGCGATTCCGATCCTCCTGCTACGCGCATTCGCCAGGGCGGCAGCGTGCAGGCCGCTAAGCTGGTGAACAGAGTTCAGCCCCAATACCCGCCAATCGCGCGCGAGGAACATCTTCAGGGAACCGTCCGTCTCCACGCAATCATCGACAAAGGCGGCTTCGTCAGTCATTTGGTCGTTCTGCAGGGCTATTGCTCACTGGCCAAGTCGTCCGTGGAAGCGGTCAGTAAATGGCGCTATACGCCCACACTGTTCACGGGTCAGCCCGTTGAAGTCGACACCACCATCGAAGTCACCTTTACGCTCAACCATTGATTGCGTTTTTCGCTGCTGTGCTACACTTCCGCGGATTTCACGCCCCCCCAGGCATCGCAGTTCGCAAAGGCGCTCGGCATCCTCTCCAATTTTCTTGACTCGGTACTACCCGTTTTGGTAATCTTTGCCTTGGAGATTTCTGGACTGCGGCAGCTCTGCTGCCGCTTTTTTCTTTCTCCCCTGATTTTCCTGCTGTGGCCCCAGCTGCAAACTCGCTGCTCTCCGTCTGCTCTCTCAGCGAGCAAAAAGAGAGCAAACAAATCCTTTGTTTTCTTATTCTTACAAACAATACGGGGCGAGGAAAACGCTCGCAAGTCTTTCACAATCAATAGGTTGCGTGAATTTTGCAAAAACAGGGGGGGGTATTTTCAGCAGAGCAAAAAACGCCGGAGACTGGCAAGTCCTCCGGCGTCTCTACGTTCTTGGGCGTGGGTCTGGTTCTTTAGCCCTCGACGAGTCCTTTTTCCAGCATCTCCTCGTCGCTGAGCCACAGATCCGGGATATTGGCTGAGCCGAGCCGAAGTATGTCTTCCAGCGCGCCGCGCACTTCCTTAAGGTGAAAGTCCACTCCG
>Ga0265354_1000060_pt1 | contig 18207 bp, 15 predicted proteins | sample NZE1metagenome_FD_189074 | JGI IMG/M metagenome (GOLD analysis project Ga0265354, IMG submission 189074) | Rhizosphere microbial communities from Maridalen valley, Oslo, Norway - NZE1 | ecosystem: Host-associated > Plants > Roots > Rhizosphere > Soil | place: Norway: Oslo | collected 2017-09-14 | reverse complement strand
CGTTAGACAGGAGTACTCTCCCGCTTCTTTCCGCCACCCAAATGGGTATTTTGGTCGCTTCGAGCAACGCCTTAACAAATCCAACCGGCAAGTCTAGGACTTTCCGGTGATCGTTAGCCGTAGGTGTGGCAATGATGCCAGGCATTTTGGGGGTTCAACTCTCCACTACAATAGGAAAAAATTTTCCCTTGCCGAATTTCCATGCTCGCAGAGGACTTTCGGACTGTCAATGGCAAAAGCGTTCCATTTGCACATTTAAGGAAACCCAATGGAGTACGCATGAAGAAGATTGGATGGGCGGGATTACGTCTACCTGCACTTTCTTGTAACCATATGTAATTAAGTATCTTATTCTTCCTTTCTCCCACGTGAGAGTGGCACTCGATATGCTCAATTCCGTACTAGTTCCCTGGTACTAAGCGAGATATGGCACACACTGGGCTTCTCAAGGATAATCAGCGCGTGGATCCCTCTAACCTAAGACGGTCCCCTCGCATTCGGCTGCAGATGCCGGTCTTTCTGCGCGCCGCTGACACGTCCGGGGCTGAATTCATCGAGCTAACAAAAACGCTCAACATCAGCTCCACAGGCGCTTGTGTGGCCTCCGCCCATATTTTGCGCCCCGACCAGATTGTCCATCTCACCATACCCGCCCCGTCCTCCGCTTCCTCGGGCGTCGTTCCGAGCGAAACTCCTCCAATCACCGCCAGAGTCCTTCGCCAGGATTCCGCGGGGGAAATGCGCCTCTTTGGACTGGAATTCCTTAAGCCACTTGAGTAAAGTAATGCCGCTTTAGTAGACGGTGTCCCTTTGATTTGGGTAGAAACGTTACGTTTATCTAAACGGTTCCTAATCCGTTCTCGAAGACTCGGCCCTATACTTAAGTTACTAAAGGACTTATCCAGGGATCGAAGTTTGTCCGAATAACCCCGGAGCTGCTTCAGACCGATTTCGATTGGTCCCTTGCTTGCTCCTTATAGAAAGCGAAAGCCAAAATGTGCTTTCCCCAAACCCCGCGGGGATAGGCTAGATCAGGTGTACACCGGATATGCCCAGTCCCGGCGCCCCTGCGCCCCCGCGTTTGCCGATTGAGGATTCTTATCTCGAGCTGCTAGCTGACACGCTCGAAGGCCTAGATACACCTGCGCGTGGCCAGTTCCTCCAGCGCTACTTCCGCACCATAACTCACCTCGATCTTCGCGAAGCTCAGTGTGTACAGCTCTGGGACGACATGCTCACCCGTCGCCGTGAACTCAGCGAGCATATGGACCAGCAAATCTCCCTGAAAACGGCTCTTATGGATGTGCTTACCTCTGCAGGACTTTTTCGCGTTCCCATCCTCATCGAATACGACGAGCTAAAGAAGTTGCAGCTGAATGCCGTCACCGATCCCCTTACCGGCCTCTACAATCGCCGCCTATTCAGCGAAGCCTTCGAAAAAGAACTAAATCGCGCCCGCCGTTACGGCTCGCCCCTCGGACTGGTCATTCTCGATTTACACCGCTTCAAGGAAGTTAATGACAAGCACGGCCATCCGCGCGGTGATGAAGTCCTGCGCGCCGCTGCTACCACGCTGAAAAAAGCTTTGCGCACCTCGGACTCTGCATTTCGTATCGGCGGCGACGAGTTCGCCCTTCTACTTCCGCAGACCGATGCCGCCCAAGCCCTGGCTCTGAGCCGCCGTGTCGGAACCGTTTTTGAAGAATCCATCGCGCACTTGCAAATGGGTGTAAGCGTTAGCATGGACCACGGCGTCGCGACGTTTCCCCAAGACGGCGATCACGCTGAACAATTAATCCGCGTTGCCGATGAGCGCCTCTACAGGCTGAAGCACGCGAATCACGGCAAGACTCCCGCCGGCGGCTCTCGCACCGAACTTGCTTCAGATCCCGCCCTGGAACCCACAGCGCCAGCTCATTCCGAACGCCAGTCTCCCGCGCCGAAGCCTATTCCGTTCGAATCCAAGCGCATGCCGGAAAAACCAGATACCGCGATTTCCGCAGCAGCGTCTACGATTGCCTCGGAAATCTCAGGCAGCCACGCTCTCGCCGTACCGCCGCCCGCGCGCGTCTATACCGTGCCGCGCAAGGCCGAACGTGTCACCATGTCCGGCACAAACGCTTACGCAGTTCTCGGTGATCAGGGAATTCGTCGCGCCCGTGTCTTGGATCTTGGGTTCGGTGGTGTGGCTCTGGAACTGGAATCGCAGGAAGAAATCCCGGAAAGCATTCTTGCCGTCCTGCACGTGCCGATTCTTCCTCCGGTACGCGTCAACCTGAAACCCGTCTGGTTCCAGCGCACGCCGCAAGGCGCCTACCGTATCGGCTGCGCGTTCGTCTCCTGAGCATCGGCTTTCTTAGCTATCATCTGAATCTCGCGAGTCACTCTTCAAGATTAACCGCCGTTTTCGCAAGATGCAGTCGCAGAAATCGTGAGCTAAAAAGCAACGCCTGCTGTAGGTGTGCAAGCCCCAAGCCCCAGCGCAGCACGGCCTGTTCCGGCGATTCCCCTTTTGCCGCGAGCCTGATCCACAGTTCGAGTTCCTTCAGACTTGGCTTTTCTTGCATGCCCGAGCTGCTTCCCAGAGTGCTTGTAGACCTTAGGCAGAGTGTCGCCTGAAGCGTTTCCTTTGACCCCGCTTCCTTCAAAAGCTCGATCAATTTCTCTATCAAGACAAAATGCAAACTCTTCTGGCACTTCAGTTCGGGTTGTCGAAACTCCAGTACAATATCTTCAGAAAAAACTCGCCCGCTCGGCAATTCCTCCGCGGAGGGTCCAGTGAGCGGCTGCGCAACACAAAATAAAGAATCGTCGCTTTCAATGGCCGCGATAAAACTCTTGATCGCAAGGCCGGCGGCCGCATCTCCAGCCACTGCTCCCGCCCCGCTAGCCCGTTTCGGAATGTCTCCAACAGCATCTACGCGCATGCCTGCGAAGCTACGCGAAGGCAATCCCCCCTGCAAGCGGAAACCCTCGCGAGCGCCGGCACATCGCAACCGCTCACTCTACCTCTCCAATTCCCGCAGGATTCCGATCCTGTTAGAATTCCGCCCGTAAAATTGCCGAGCACGGAGGCACTTGTGTACGAACCCACTCCAAGCCGTCCCTACTGGCCAGATTTCGCCGACATGCCAAAGGATCCGTCCAAGAGTCTAAAGCCTTGGAGTTGGGCCCTCGAGCGCCTGGAAAAATCTCACAACTATTGGATCGCCACCACGCGCCCAGGCGGCCGGCCTCATCTCATGCTCGTTTGGGGAGTCTGGTGGGAGGATGCCTTCTGGTTCAGCACCGGCCCAAATACTCGCAAAGCAAAAAACATTGCCGCGCATACCTACTGCTCGATCGGCACCGAGCAAGCCGACGAAGCCGTCATACTCGAAGGCGTCCCGCAAGAAATCGAAGAACGCGCCGTTTGGAAGCGCTTTGCCGCCGTCTACAACAAAAAATACGGCGGGGATGTCGAACCCATGCTCACGGGATCCGGCGGCAACGTCTATCGTGTCGAGCCGCATACCGCTTTCGGCCAGGACGAGCACGCTCCCAACTTCGCTGAATCCGCCACCCGCTGGCGTTTTTCTAAAACTTAGATCGGTCGAAACACAACCTTATCTCGAGAAAAAAAGCACGGCGCATTCTTCCAACTCAGTGTGCGCAATTTCTCGATCCACTCACTGCTTCGGCGCTTGATTCCACATCTCCTGCTTAACCTTCTACTCTCCGTTTGGCTCTCGATGTAACACCAGTGCCATCTTTCCTCGAGAATCGATGGCCGGCTTTCCACCCGGCGGTTGAACAATCTGACGTTCCGTAGCTCATGCCGATGCCCAATCCCCTGAAATCTGTATGTCGTGAAAATCAATCTCTTCCTTCACGATTTTGTATCCAGTCATTGGCGAAAGAACATTTTCGACCCACGCCACAATCGCCTTCTTCCCAATCAGCGGCGCTTCCCCGGGCATCAAGCTCACGCCATCCTCCGCCCACGTGCCGTAAATTCCCGCAGTATCCATTTTCAAATGCAGTTCCACGTATCGCTTGTTGAACTCGTCGATTTCTTCCCTTGGGCTGGCCGCTCTCGCTCCAAACACCCCATCGCGATCCCCCCAACCGCAACAGCCCATGCTATCCCTCGAATCCAACTCATCGCACCTCCAGTCCGCTCTGTCTTGAACCAAAAACCTAGTCCAATTCCAAGCTCAACCAGAGGAAAAATGAAGTCCCGAGGAATCGTATCGCTCACCCAACCTCGCCCCGGTCTTCTGGCCTTATTTGGAAAACCTGCCAACTTCCCCTATAATAGACGTTCCTCGCGACCTAGCGACGCGGCTGTAGGTGCACCCCTTTAGGGATGCAGCCTTTCTCCAAGAGAACAAGCCAGCCGTGCAGACCGGACGCGAACGAATGGAGCCTCATGAAACCCGGTATTCATCCCGATTATCACGCCGTAACAGTCCATTGCGCCTGCGGCCACAATTTCTCAACACGCTCGACCATCAAAGGCGACATGCTCAAAGTCGAAATCTGCTCCAATTGCCACCCTTTCTTCACCGGCAAGCAAAAGCTGATTGACACTGCAGGCCGCGTCGAACGCTTCACCAAAAAGTACGCCGACGCCGCCGCAAAGGTCGAAGCCTCAAAAACCGCCGCCGCAAAAAAGTAAAAGCGCGGTTTATCTCAGCGATTCTCTTCAAAGGGACAGACTTCAAGGTCTGTCCCTTTTTCTTTACCTCTTCTCTGCGAATCTCTGTGTCCTCTGTGCCTCTGCGTTATCTTTTTCCTTCTTCTTTCCCTTCAACTTTCAACTTTTAACTTTTAACTTTCGACTTCCGTGTAAAATGACTCACCAACGTGGCCACTCAATCTCGCATGTTCGAAGGCGTCCCGTCCGGCACAACAGTACAAACCTCCGCCCCCCGCGTCACTCTCCGAAACTCTTTCGCCCACCCATTTGACTCCGCAATCGCCGCCGCCCGCACCTGCTATGCCGACCATCTCATTACTCCCGAAGAAATCACCGACAAGCAGCGCCTCAACATTGGAGCCGCCACCTTCAACAGCGGCCATCACACCGTCTTTCAACACGCCACTTTCGAGTTCGGCTTAGAAAACGTCAGCCGCCAATTTGTCTGGTCCTTTCTTCACGCCCATCCCTTTTACAATTCCGAACAGCAAAGCCAGCGCTACGTTCGCATGGACCACGTCCAAGCCTACGTTCCGCCAGTCGATCTATATTTCAGCGAAACGTGCAAGGAAATCTACGAACAAGCCGTGGTCAAAGCCTGGGATTATTACCGTCAGCTTTCCACTCTCTTGATCGCTGACGCGCGCGCAATTCTCGCTGACATTTGGCACGTTGGCCCGAATTCCAGCCCCAAACACATCCAAAAAATCGAGCGGGCCGCGGAAAAACGCGCCATAGAAATCGCCCGTTACGTTCTCCCCGTCGCCGCTTTCACCACGATGGTCCACACCATCTCCGGCATCGTCCTTCATCGACTCTGGCGCATGAGCGCCGCTTCCGACACTCCCAGCGAGTCTCGCGCCGTAGTCAAAGACATGGTCGAGGAAGTAAAAAAAATTGATCCGCAATTTTTCGAACGCTTCGGAACCGAACCTCTCGAAGAACGCCCAGAATGGGCGGCAGACGCAACGAACACGAAAGCCGGCGAAGCCTTCGCTAAAGAATTCGACGCCAAGCTCGAAGGAAAAACTTCCAAGCTACTCGACTATTCTCCCAACGCTCCGAGCGTAATGTCCGAAGCCTACCGCGCCGTAGTCGGCCTAACTGAATCCCAGTGCTCCGACGCCGAAGCTATCGACCGCCTTCTCAACCCCGCCCGCAATCCCTACCGCCTGGAAATCCTCGACATCGGCGTCCACGCCCCCATGATGCGCGCTCTCCAGCACGCCAATTACACCTTCGCCAAAAAAATCAGCCACACCGCCGACTCCCAGGACCAGCGCCACCGCATGGTACCCGGCTCCCGCCCTCTCCTGACTCTCGCCGACACGCGCGATCCCGACTACATCACTCCCGCCCTCCTCACGCAAAATCCCCGCGCCCAAGAACTCTACGATCGCGCCATGCACGACGCCTGGTCGGCCAAAAATAAACTCATCGACGCTGGCGTCCAGCCCGAAATCGCTCTCTATCTCCTCCCCAACGCCAAATCCATTCGCCTCGTCGAGTCCGGCTCGCTCCTCCATCTCCTCCACAAATGGACCATGCGCACCTGCTTCAACGCCCAGGAAGAAATCTACGCCGCCAGCATGGACGAAGTCGCCCAACTCCGCCAAGTCCATCCCCAACTCGCCAAATACATCGGCCCCCCCTGCCACCTCCGCGCCAATATCACCACCCCCATCTGCACCGAAGGCTCCCACTTCTGCGGCGTAAAAGTTTGGCTCGACTTCCCCAACACCCCCCGCCGCATCTGACGATTCTCATGTCGACGCTACCAGTCACACCTCAATACCTCATGTCCGCCCTCGAAGACGGCCACAGAGCAGGAGAGATGACGTTGCACCACCACACCGTCGGAGACCTAGTCCTGCCCAGAGGTCAGCTTGTGGCGTGCGACCCGTTCATGCTCCCGGATACTCCACCGTTTAAGCCTTCCATGACGTCCGGCAAGTTCCCGGTGACGTTGAGCATCGCCCACACTAAGACCGATCAACGCGTTGCGTTTGCAACATTGCGCCTCACTCAAACCGTTCCGGCCTCGTGGGAGATGTTGACGGTCGGCAACCAGGAAATTTCGACCCTCGAGGAAGGAGAGCTTTTTGGTTATGGCGTAGACACGGGCACTGGCTGCTTCATGGATCTATCAACAAGTCATGCCCTCGTTGAGCGGATGGCCGAACAGGAAGATTTCTACAAGACCCTGATGGCCGAGTTGGACAAGACATACAAGAACACCTGGAGCTGGCTCGATGCTAAGCTCGGCGAAGGCAATCTAGTTGCTTTCTCTTCAGGCTATGGCGACGGTGTGTACGCGACATATGCGGGCCGTGACTCCGACGGGCGGGTTTCGGTCGTCGTTACGGATTTCGGAGTTTTGCCATTCGAAAAACCTCCGCAGAAAGCCAGCCGCAAAGGTTTTTCCTCCTTCGTGATGGGCCTGCAAGGGAAAAAGTGAGGCCCCATCTCCGCAACATCTGAAACCGCTAATGCGCTATCGTCCGTCTTACTACGAGGAGGGCATCAGCTTCCTTACCCCGTTCGCCCTCGTCGCCCAGGAATCCAGCCAACGCACCATGAACTACAGCGCCCAACAAGCTGAACAGGACCATCTCGGCCAGCAGGAAATCGTTCGCATAGTCATTCAGATCCAGCTCACCGGAACCTACGGCGCACTGATTGCTACTCCAACATGCTCGAGCTCCGGCTCACCCATCGGGTACGTCAAACGCCCCAACGATTTCTGGAAAGACTTCGAAATCCAAGTCCTCGATAAAGAGAAGTCCCTAATCCCGCTAAGCTCCTCGGGAGATTCGGTCTATTCCTGCGACAGCAACGGCGGCTGCATCCTCAGCGGCGCCACTGTCCAGTTTGAATTCCGAGCCAGCGCCTTCACATCGGACTCCCCCACCGTCCAAGTCACCCCGCCCGAAGGCGACGCCGTCTCCGTAGACTTCGACCTCACGCGCCTCCGCTAGCTTGCGGTTCGCAGGCGCGCTTAGAGCCTTCCCTTCACCCGGCCAGCCCCCATTTCTTACTGCCGCCACCGTCACCCGTTCCGCGGATCGCGTCTCGACAATTCTTAACCCCGCCCTTCTCAATAATTCATGCGCCGATTCGAACGGTTACTAACAATTTACTTGACACTTGCTTTATTCTTATGCTAAACTCTTCCATGTTCACTGGTAGAAATCCCCGCCTTCACGCTGACCACCGCGAACTCTGTATTAAGAAAACCTGCCACCCCTTCCTAGTTCTATTCAACCGCTCGGGGAACACCTCCGCACGTCCTTCTAACCCCCATAAAATGATATTCTTAGCACACCCCAAGCACCTAACCCCCATAGAATCATATTCTTCCAAAAATAGGGGGAGGGGGGCCGTCTCTTCCGAAGCTGGCAAGTGTGCAACACACACACAAACCCGCAACCTCAATCAACTCATAGGCTTACTTCATAACTTGCGGACACCCGGGAGGTGCGGACTACGACCAAACCAAGTCTGTTGGCCCCGCTTCGATTTTCGTGTTTCGATTTTCGACCTTCTCAAGACCGCCAGTGCAAAGTCACCGGCCCATTCATCGGATGCACCATCGCCGCACCCGTCCGCTGCGACTCCAACAAATTCGCTTTCAACCCGAAATACCACTTCGCCGGCCGGTCGGCATCATCAATCAGCATCAAACGCGGATTGTGTTTCAGTCCCTCGGCCTGCAAAATCATCGTCTCCTGGTCCTGCCGCAAAAATTTCTGCGCAAATATTCGAAAAATCCAAACCGGCAGCAACAAATTCCAAGCCGCAACAAAATCAATCCGGCAAAGATCGCGCCGCACCGGCGTCACTGTCGCGCGGCTCGAAAACCACAGCTTCCCGCTCCGAATCTCTTCCGTCCGGATATTCGGCAAAACAAAATCAATCGTCGTCGTCACCGGCTCGCCCGTATATTTCTTCAGCATTCGGTACGGCGCGCTGTTCGAGCTAGGCGTGTGCGGGCTCATCCGAAAACCATTCGGAATCGGCTCGAACTTTTTTTCCTTCTCGTGAATGCTATGCCGACTCCGCCAGTACCACGATTGATGCACAAACGGCCCGTGCGCCGGATCCATCAATCCAATAATCCCCTGGTCCACATGCGAAGGCAGCTCGCAAGCCAAATGCGTAATCCGATATTTCTCGCTGAACGTCGACAATTTCGGCGCGGCCAAGGAACTATCTGTAGCGGAGGGGCTCGCCCCTCCCTCTCGACCTTGCGCCTCTCCACTCTGGGAATTCTCCGCGAGTCTCTGCGTTCTCTGCGCCTCTGCGTTATCTTTTTCTTCTCCCCGACTTTGTCGCGCACGCGCTGGCTGAGCCGTGATGCGAGAACCCGAATTCATGTACACCCAAAAATATCCATCCCGCTCTTCGCAAGTATAATGCCCCGCAAAAATGCGCTCCACCTTCAATTTGTCCTGGCTAGTCAACGAAGGAATCTCAACGCACTGCCCGCTGCATGCCTCAAATTTCCACCCGTGATAACTGCACTCCAAATTCTTCCCGTCGAATCGCCCGTAAGAAAGCGGAATGCCCCGATGCGGGCAAGAATCGCGCATCGCAAACGCTTTGCCCTCAGCCGTGCGCCCCAAGACAAGCGGCACTTCCAGAAGCATTGCCGTCTTCAAATGGTTGCCGGTAACTTCCGTGCTCCGCAGCGCCGGATACCAGAAATCCCACAAAAATCCAGCATCGTTTTCGGCAACAGTCTCTCGCGCCGATTCGCCGTTCGCCCGCAACAAACTTCGCACCGCTTCGCTCATTCGTTCTTCCCGCTGCTACCCTGGGTCAATCCTTCGAGCCAGTTCAACGTTCCGCAACACAATCGTAGGGTCCACCTTCCGAAGGGGACCGCTTGCGTCAACGGCATCGTAGTATATCGCTTCGCATCGCGGCAACGCCTGCGAGCATCCAATTGCGTGATTCTGATTTCGGCGGTATTCTTAGAGAAGAGCAAATCGATGTACGCCGCTTTCTATTAGCCGATCCCGCCTCGCTCGCCCCAGTCGCGAGCTCGTTGTTCTTTCTTCGCTACTCACTATTCACTGCTTACTACTCACTTTCTTTCGAGGACTGCCATGGCCGTAATGACGTTGTCAGATAAATTGGATCAGCTGGGCACTCGCTATGACGAGTTGACGCAGCAGCTTTCGACGGCGGAGGTCGCGTCGGATTCCGCGCGCTTCCAGAAGATCGCCAAGCAGCATGCCGAGCTGGAAGAGATCGTTGCGAAGCACCGCGAGTTCAAGCAGCTCGAAAAAGATCTCGCTGGCGCGCACCAGATGGTCGTCGAAAACGAAGACGCCGAGATGAAGCAGATGGCGCTCGACGAAGAAAAACAACTCATCGGGCGCAAGGAAATTGTGGAGCGCGAATTAAAACTGCTGCTTCTGCCGAAAGATCCCAATGACGAGAAGAGCGTCATCGTCGAAATTCGAGCTGGGACAGGCGGCGACGAAGCCGCGCTCTTCGCCGGCGAGCTCTTCCGCATGTATTCGCGCTACGCCGAAACGCTCGGGTGGAAAGTGGAGGTCCTTGAAAGCTCGCCTTCCAACCTGGGCGGCGTCAAAGAAATCGTCGCTGCCATTCAGGGCTACAAGGTTTATTCCAAGCTGAAATACGAAAGCGGTGTGCATCGTGTCCAGCGCGTCCCAGCCACGGAAACGCAGGGCCGCATTCACACTTCGGCGGCAACGGTCGCCGTCCTTCCCGAAGCTGATGAAATCGACATCAAGATTGAAGCTAAAGATTTGCGCATCGATACCTTCTGCTCATCAGGCCCTGGCGGACAATCGGTGAACACTACTTATTCCGCCGTCCGTATTACACACATTCCCAGCGGCCTGGTCGTCTCGCAACAGGACGAAAAATCGCAGATTAAAAATCGCGCCAAGGCTATGCGTGTTTTGCGAACGCGCTTGTATGAAATGGAACTTGAGAAACAACAAGCCGCCATCGGCGCCGAACGCCGCGGCCAAATTGGAACCGGCGACCGCTCCGAAAAAATCCGCACCTACAACTTCCCGCAAAACCGCGTGACCGATCACCGCATTGGCCTGACGCTTCACCAGTTGACGGACGTCATGGAAGGAAAGCTTGGCGCACTCGTCGATGGCCTCGTCAGCCACTACGAAGCCGAACGCCTTGAACAAGAGCTAGGCGCCGCGTAATAGCGCATTGCCTGGCGGACTTTTAGAAATGCAAGACTCTTTCCTATTCCGGCCGTTTTTTCTCATCCCACCTCTCTGCGTCTCTGCGTTCTCTGGGTACTCTGCGTTAATTCCTTGTATGCCGGCATCCGATGGGCGTCGATGATCGCGGACCCGGAGCACGTCGACGTTCGCACGGCGCTCAAACGAGGCATCGCCGAGCTTCGCGACGCGAATGTTCCCTCGTACACGCTCGCGGCAGAATTGCTGCTATTGCACGTGCTCGGTCGCGACCGCGCGTGGCTTTATGCGCATCCAGAAGAAGTGATCCCCGGCAACGACGCTCACCGATTTCTTTCGCTCATTCTGCGACGCGCCGAAGGCGTGCCCACGCAGTACATCACCGGCAAACAGGAATTCTGGGGGCTCGAGTTTGAAGTTACTCCCGACGTGTTGATTCCCCGCCCCGAAACCGAACACGTGATCGAAGTTACGCTCGACCGTCTGGCCGTAAGAGAAATTCGCGCAGGCCGAAAACAAACTTTGACAGGCCAAGACCTGCAAATCATCGACGTCGGCACTGGCTCCGGTTGCATAGCTATCGCGCTCGCGAAAGAACTTCCCGGCGCACGAATCGTCGCGACCGACGTTTCTGCAGCGGCACTCACCGTCGCCCGGCGCAATGCGGCCCGCCACGCGTTCAGCGATAGCATTCAATTTATCGAATCAGATCTGCTCGATTACCTAGCCGGAGGGGCACGGCATGCCGTGCCCCTACTCGGGAATACTTCAACGCCGGACGCGGCGCATTCGCGGCCGTTCGATCTGATTGTCAACAACCCGCCGTACGTGGGTCGCAACGAAAAAGAAACATTGATGCGCGAAGTTCGCGATCACGAACCGGAGATTGCGCTGTATGGGGGCGAAGAAGGCTACGAACTCTACGCCGACTTGATTGCGCAAGCCGCGCAACATTTGAAGCCCGGCGGTATTCTCGTCCTCGAACTCGGCCACAACAGTCTCCCTGCCGTGCAATCGCTTCTTGATTTGCCCAACTGGACAAACATTGGCGTAACCAAGGATTTGGCCGGCATCGACCGCGTTATCGCTGCCGAGCGAATGTAGACAAGGGCGAAGTTGTGGCGAAGATTGAATCGGGAGTAGGCTAGCGGCATGCCGGAGATGGCACGATTTCGGGCGAAGCATGGGCCGTTGGAGGAACGGGCGTCGGACGCGGTCGCTTCGATTTTGCATGTGGACATGGACGCGTTTTTTGTCTCGGTGGAGTTGCTGGAGCGGCCGGAGCTTCGCGGCAAACCAGTTGTCGTCGGAGGTCAGCCCGATCGACGCGGCGTCGTTACGGCAGCGAGTTACGAGGCGCGCAAGTTTGGCGTGCATTCCGCGATGCCGTTGCGAACGGCCGGAAAGCTCTGTCCGCAGGCAGTTTTTCTTGATGGCCATCATGAGAAATATGGAGAGTGGAGCGACCGGGTCGCGACGATTCTCGCGAAGTTTTCCCCCATCGTCGAAATGGTTTCGATTGATGAAGCCTATTTAGATCTCTCGGGCACAGAGCGTCTGCACGGGCCGCCGCTTGCTGCTGCGGACAAACTTCTTCGCACCATCACGCGCACCACGGATCTTCCTTGTTCTGCTGGGCTCGCGACAACGCGACTCGTGGCCAAGGTAGCTTCGGACCAAGCCAAGCCGCGCGGTTTGGTGTGGGTTGCACCCGGGCAGGAAGCGCGATTTCTTGCGCCGCTCCCTGTGCGGAAAATTCCGGGAATCGGCGAAGTCACTGAACGGGCGCTGCGAGCTCTCGGTATCGAAACCGTGGATCAGCTCGCCGCAGTCGCGCCGGAAAAACTCGAAAAGATTTTTGGCCAGTGGGGCGATGCGCTCTATCGCAAAGCGCGAGGAGGCGATTCCTACGAATTCGTGATTGATGCCGAGCCGAAATCCATCTCCCACAATCACACATTTGGCGAGGATACGAACGATACGGAAGCGTTGCACTCGTTGCTCAGCCATCTTTCGCAAAAAGCGTGCAAACGTTTGCGCGAAGCGGGACTCGCTACGCGCACGATTACTTTGACGATCCGCTATGCCGGTTTCGATACCCACACACGCGCGAAAACTCTATCCGAGCCCACGCAACTCGACGCCGACATTTTTCGTGTGTTTCAAAAACTTTTTGCTGAGCACCGCGACACGAAACGCAAAATCCGTTTGCTAGGCGTGAGCCTCGGCGGCCTGACACACCGCGGCGAGCAGCTTGATCTGCTTGACGCTGAGAGGCGTGAACGGCTCGAAAAATTGACGCGCGCCACGGACAAGTTGCGCGACCGCTTTGGATTTGGAAAAGTGCAGTTCGGCAGTTCGCTGCGTGCGGAAGGCTCCAAGGACAAGCGCGACGACCCGAGATTGTCTACTTTAGCAAGGGCAAACCTCAAAAAGTCGAGTGAGTCGTGATGGTAGTCACGACGAATTGGAGTGGATGCCCTATACTTCTCGAATGAGCCCCGTAACACCTCCTTCCGAAACCACGGATCGCATCCGAGGCGGCAAACTTTCCGGATTCTGGCAGCGCATCAGCGAAGGCCGCCGGATTGACGAATTGTGGTCGCAGTTTTCGGCAGACGCGCGCTCCAGCTATGGGTTTTACATGACGGACGCCGTCGCCGAAGACATGGTGAACCGTCGCGGGCGGCCTCGATTCTTTCGAATTGCCAAGACTTTGTTCTGGTCGCTGGTGATGAAGTTGACGCCAGCGCGGCGGGTGCTTCTGATTCTCGCCTGCGTGCTGCTGGTGGTTTCGGGCTTCCATTTTGAGTTCAGCAACGATGTGAAGGGTGATTTCAATTTCACTTTTATCACTGTGATGCTGCTTCTCTTGTTGCTTGCGCTGGAACTCGCGGACAAAGTGACGATGAAGCGCGATCTGGAAATCGCGCGAGAAATTCAGACGTGGCTTGTTCCATCCAAACCGCCGCAAGTGACTGGCGCGGAGATTGCGTTTGCTTCGCGACCGCAGAATTCCGTCGCGGGCGATTACTACGACGCGTTCTATCCCACATTAAGCGCTTCGGAAAATGGAAAGCTGATGCTGGTGATTGCGGATGTTGCGGGAAAGAGTATTCCCGCCGCGCTGCTGATGGCCACGCTGCAAGCCAGCTTGCGCACGATCGCTGGCGAGGGAGTTCCGCTAGGCGAGCTTGTCTTGCGGCTAAATCGGTACGCTTCCGCGCACAGCCTGGATGGGCGGCGATTTACGACAGCGGTGCTTGGCGAATACGACCCCGCGACACGGCGTCTTGTCTATGTGAACGCCGGCCACAATCCGCCGATTTTGCGCCGCGCCGGGGGAGAGACCGAAAAATTGGAGGTCGGAGGTTTGCCGTTCGGGATCGACGGCGCTGCCGTTTACGATACGGCCGCCATCGAATTAAAATCAGGGGATGCATTGATTTTTTACACGGATGGAGTGGTCGAAGCGTTCGATGAAAAAGGTCAGGAGTTCGGCAATGCCCGCTGGATCGAGGCCATTCGCGCGCTGCCCGATTGGGGCGCCGCGGAATCGCTGCAATTTCTCATGAAGCGCGTGGATGATTTCGTGGGCTTGACGCGGCAGTCCGATGACATCACTTGCCTGGTGATTCGGACTAAATAACCTCCCTGAAAGCTTTGGAACCTCGTCAAATATAGGGTTGTGCGCGTCGCCGAGAAAAGCGGCAGCAGAGCTGCCGCACTCCATACCGCTTCTACTGGATTCGCGTTGGCGTGCCGAAAGTCGCATAATCGCGTTGTGACGCCTCGCGAACTCGCCAAATCGATTTGTGATGAGTTGCAGCGCAATGGGCATCAAGCGCTGCTTGTAGGCGGGTGTGTGCGCGACTTGTTGCTCGGCCGCCAGCCTGCCGATTATGACGTCACGACCAATGCGACGCCTGAGCGCGTCATGGAATTGTTTCCGGAGAGCATTGCGGTCGGGGCGCAGTTTGGCGTGGTGCTTGTGCCGCGCGATGGATTGAAGGTGGAAGTCGCGACGTTTCGGTCTGATGTGGGCTACTCCGATGGACGGCATCCTGACCGCGTGGTTTATTCGAAAACCCCAGAAGAGGATGTGCAGCGGCGCGATTTCACGATTAACGGTTTGTTGATGCGGCATGACACCGGCGAAGTTCTTGATTTTGTAGATGGCCGAGCGGATTTGAAGGCTGGAGTGATTCGCGCGATCGGCGAACCGGACCGGCGCTTTGCGGAAGACAAACTGCGAATGATGCGCGCTATCCGATTTGCGGCACGATTCGAATTCGAGATTGAGCATGCGACATTTTCGGCGATTCGGCGCCATGCTGGTGCGGTTACGGATGTTTCGGCCGAGCGGATTCGCGAGGAACTCACAAAACTTCTGACGGAAGGTGCGGCGCGAACCGGTTTTGAACTGCTGGAAAAATCCTGGTTACTCTCGATTGTGCTCCCGGAGATTGCAGCGATGAAAGGGATCCCGCAGCCGCCGCAATATCACCCCGAAGGCGACGTGTGGACTCACACATTGCTGATGATCGAGGAACTTCCGGCAGGCACTTCACCGACGCTTGCCTGGGGCGTTCTTCTTCACGATGTTGGCAAGCCTCCGACATTTAAGCCCGCTTCGCAAACGGGGGATCGCATTCGCTTCGATCATCACGTCGATGTGGGCGTTCGCATGGCGGAAGCGATTTGCCGGAGGTACCGGTTTTCGAACGAAGAGACGGAGCAGATCGTTGCGCTGGTTGCCAACCACATGCGATTCATGGAGGTCGGACGCATGCGGACCTCGACGCTGAAGCGATTCGTGCGGCTTCCCCATTTTGAAGAGCATCTGGAACTACACCGGCTTGATTGTCTTTCGAGCCATCGCAAGCTGGATTCGTATGGCTTTGTGCAGCAATTCCTTGCGGAGACGCCTCCAGAGGAGGTTCGTCCACAGCGTGTCCTAACGGGTACTGATTTGAGCGAAATGGGCTATATCCCTGGACCACTATTTAGCGAAATACTGAGAGCCGTGGAAGACGCTCAGCTCGAGGGACAGGTCACAACCAAGGTGGAAGCTGAGGAATTGGTACGGAAAAAGTTCGCATTGAAGTAGTCAAAGGCCTGGAGTAGAAGAATTTCAGGCCGGTGACCAGTGCAACGGCTAGGAGTTGATCGATGTGCGGGAATTCATCGTATGTGTTTGATAAAAATAGAGTTATGTAGGAACTGGCAAGAGAAAGCGACAAGTGTTAGAATATGAGCATGTCATGCTAAGATTTCATGCTACTTGTATTCTCATCTCGACGCACCTTTTAGCTTTGACCAGCATCTAACCTTTTTAAGCGCGGGACATTCTTCCCTGCGCCCGGATTTAGGGGACACTCACTATGGCTGAGAAAAAGTACACGGTGCCAGAAATACTCGCGATCCTGCCGGTTCGGGATACGGTCCTGTTTCCAGGGGCCGTTCTGCCCCTGACGGTAGGACGGGAGAGTTCTCTGGCCCTGGTTAACTCGCTGGAAGGCGAGGAGAAATTGTTGGGGGTTGTGGCACAGCTGGACCCTCGGATTGAAGACCCTGCCGCTGCGGACCTGCACAAGGTAGGTACGCTGGCGAAGGTTCATAAGACGGTCAAAATGCCTAACGGGAACGTGGTCATCTTCCTGGAGGGCTTGCAGCGCGTTAATGTGCTGGAATTGATCGGCCTGCGTCCGTTTTTGCGGGCACGGGTGGAAGCGCAGCCGGAAATTACCGGTGATGTGGATGCGGAGCTCGAGGCATTGCAGCGCAATGCTCAGGACCTTTTTCGCGACGTTGTAAGCCACTCGCCGCAACTTTCGGACGATTTGCAATCCGTGGCACTAAATATTGACGATCCAGGCCGCCTGGCGGACTTTATCGCCGGGACCTTGCCATCACTTTCGACGCTTTTGCGGCAGGAGCTGATCGAAACACCGAGCGTGCGTAAGCGGCTCGAGATGTTGATACGCGAACTCTCGAAAGAGCTGGAAGTGCTGGAGCTGCGCTCGAAGATTCACGAACAAGTTCAGGAGCAGGTGGGCCAGAACCAGCGTGAATATTTGCTGCGCGAACAGATGAAGGCTATCCAGAAGGAACTCGGCGAATCGGACGATTCTTCGCAGGAGATGGACGAACTGCGGAAGAAAGTCGACGAGGCGGGGATGACCGCGGAAGCGAAGAAAGAGTGCGACCGCGAGTTGAAGCGTTTGGCGAAGATGACGCCGGCCTCGGCGGAGTACATGGTTTCGCGCACATACCTGGAGTGGATGACTTCTTTGCCATGGGCAAAGTCTTCGGGTGTAAGCGAGATCGACATCGCCAAGGGAAAGCAAATTCTTGACGAAGACCACTACGATCTGGCGAAGGTCAAGGAACGGATTCTGGATTACCTGGCGGTGAAGAAGTTGCAGCCGGGGATGAAGGGGCCGATTCTTTGCTTCGTTGGGCCTCCTGGCGTGGGAAAGACTTCGCTCGGGAAGTCCATCGCTCGGTCACTGGGCCGCAAGTTCGTGCGCATCGCTTTGGGCGGGATGCACGATGAAGCGGAAATCCGTGGGCACCGCCGGACATATATCGGCGCGCTGCCGGGGCAGATTATTCAAGGGCTGAAGCGAGCGGAGTCGAACGATCCAGTGATGATGCTCGACGAAGTCGACAAACTGGGCCGCGATTTTCGTGGCGATCCGTCTTCGGCGTTGATGGAAGTGCTCGATCCGGAGCAGAACAATGCGTTCCGGGATCATTACCTGGACGTGCCGTTCGATCTGTCAAAAGTGCTGTTCATCGCGACGGCGAACTGGATGGATCCGATACCGGAACCGTTGCGAGACCGCATGGAGATCATCGAGCTGGCCGGATACACGGGCGAAGAAAAGGTTCATATCGCGCACAAATATCTGATCCCCAAGCAGGCCCAGGAACACGGGTTGAAGGTGGGAGAGCAGATTGAATTCTCGGACGAGGCACTGCGGGAAATTATCCACAGCTTCACACGGGAAGCGGGCGTGAGAAACCTGGAGCGGGAAATCGCGACGATCACGCGCAAACAAGCACGGAAGATCGCCGAAGGCAGCTTGGAGAAGATGGAAGTTACGCCGGAAATTGTGCGCGAGTACCTTGGAGTTCCCAAGTTCCGAGCGGAAAAAGAAGTCGTCGAGCGCGTCAAGCAACCTGGCGTAGCTGTTGGGTTAGTGTGGACGCCTGTGGGCGGAGACATCGTGTTCATCGAAGCCAGCCGCATGCGCGGAGGGAAGCAGTTCACGATGACCGGACACCTGGGCGAGGTCATGCAAGAGTCGATGACCG
>Ga0265354_1000059_pt1 | contig 18336 bp, 8 predicted proteins | sample NZE1metagenome_FD_189074 | JGI IMG/M metagenome (GOLD analysis project Ga0265354, IMG submission 189074) | Rhizosphere microbial communities from Maridalen valley, Oslo, Norway - NZE1 | ecosystem: Host-associated > Plants > Roots > Rhizosphere > Soil | place: Norway: Oslo | collected 2017-09-14 | reverse complement strand
GACGAGGCGTGTCGACTGGAAGCGCGGCTTTCAGAAGATGCAGACCTTGGGTAGCAAGAATAATTCCGAGCGCACCTCCCATCAGAGCGAGCAGAACGCTTTCCGTGAGGAGTTGACGGATGATGCGGCTCCGTTCAGCGCCCATGGCGGTGCGCACCGCTATTTCTTTTTCGCGCGTGGCGGCACGGGAAAGCCCCAGATTGGCCACGTTCACACAAGCGATGAGAAGAATCAGACCGACTGCGCCCAGAAGCAGGAACAGACGGCCGCGCACGTCGGCGACCATGCCGTTGCGCAATTCCACGACACTGATGTCTGCGTTCCAGTCCGCAGGCATGGGCCACGGAAACAATTTGGGTACGCGCGACTGAAACATGCGAATTTCGGCGCGTGCCTGGGCAATCGTTGATACGGGGCGAAGGCGGCCAATGACCGGCATGAAATCGCCAGCCCAATACGCGACGGTGTCGCGAGGATCATTGTGCAGAGGCAACCAGACCTGCGTTCTCGCCGAGGGAAAGGCAAATTCCGCGGGCATCACGCCTACAACTTCGCGATTGACGCCTTCGAGCTCGATGGAGCGGCCGAGAATCGAGGGATCCCCGCCGAAGCGCTGCTGCCAAAGGGCGTGACTCAGGATGACGAAGTTGTCCCGCCCGGCGGTGTCATCACCGGGATAGAAAGCGTGGCCAATCTCGGGACGAGCGCCCAAGACGGAGAAAAACTCGGCGGAGACGAGCACGGCAGACAGCCGGACTGGATCACCACGGCCCGTAAGATTGAATTCGTGGCCTTCAAAGTACGCCGCGACATCGAGCGATTGCACTTGCTCGCGCATGGCGACGAACCCGCCCTTCGGAAAAGTGCCGCTAGTGCCAGTAATGCTGACGAGATTCTGTGGCGCCGCGAACGGAAGTGGACGAAGCAAAATGCCATCGACGAGGCTAAAGATGGCCGTGTTCGCGCCGATGCCGAGAGCGAGCGTCATAACCGCGACGAACGTAAATCCCGGGCTTTTGCGCAGCATCCGCGCGCCAAAGCGCAAATCCTGCAGCAGAGTTTCCATGATTTTGACGCCGCGAGCTTCGCGTCCTTCTTCTTTGACGCGTTCAATACCACCGAACTCAATGCGTGCGTGCCGCATCGCTTCCTCTCGCGGCACTCCGCCGCGCATCAAATCTTCGGCGAACGTTTCGATATGAAAGCGGAGCTCCGCGTCCATCTCGCTTTCCATACGAGCACGCCGGAAAGTTGTCCGCGACCACGAACGAAGCCGGCTCCAAATCGTCATACTTCCTCCGGTTTTCTGTCCGCAATTCCGATGATGATTCGCGTAATCATTCGTTTCTTAGCGCCACCATGGGGTCCACTCGCATCGCCCTCCGCGCCGGAAGATACGAGGCTGCGACCGACACGATGGCCAGCAGCAACAGCACTCCGAAGAACGTAAGTGGATCTGTGGGACGCACTTCATAAAGCAAACTCTGAAGAAACCGCATCAAGACAAGCGCTCCCGCAGCGCCTAAAACAATTCCGATCGCCGTAACGCGCAAGCCTTGACCCAACACTTGGCGGAGCACGTCGCTACTTCGTGCGCCCAGCGCCATGCGCACGCCAATCTCGTGCGTTCGTCGCGCGACCGTATACGCCAGCACCCCGTAGATTCCGATTGCCGCCAGCACGAGCGCCAGCGCCGCAAACGAGCCAACCAATACGAGGCTAAAGCGCCGGCTCGCCGTCGATCGACTGATCACCTCATCCATGGTGCGGACGCTTCCTAAAGCGAGTTGGGGATCCAATCCCCTCACCGCGTCGCGAACCTCGGACGCTAGTCCTGCCGGATCGCCTTGCCCCCGCACGGCAACTCGAAGTGAAAGCGGTGCCCCGAGCTGGGCGTATGGTTCGTAGGTGTGCGCATCGGCTGCCGTCTCGAGCGGCCCCTGTTTCACATCGCCCACCACGCCGACGACGGTCAGCCAAGGATCTGACGACTCTGCTGGCCCCCATTTCAGGCGTTTGCCTAGTGGGTCTTGACCAGGCCAATACTTCTTGGCCAACGCATCGCTGACGATAAGCACGAGCGTGGACTTTGGTCCGTCCTGCTCAGTGAAATTCCTCCCGCGAAGAAGCGGAATGCCCATGGCCTGGAGATAGTCTCCGTAGATGACGGAGTGGTTGTCCAAGTTCAGTTGTGGACCCGGTTGCGGCTGATACCCTTCCACCGTGAAGGCATGTGTCCATCCTCCAAGAAGAGGCAAGTCCGTGGAAGCTCCCGCAGCGGCAATGCCAGGTGTCTGGCGCAGCTTTTCCATCAACTGTTTATAGAAAGACGCCACCTTTTCGTTTTGCGAGTAAGACTCCGTTGGCGGCAGATCGATCGAGGCGGTTAAAACATGCTCTGGGCGGAAGCCGGGATTAGTGCTCAAGACCCTCTGGAAGCTACGCACCAATAGACCCGCGCCAACGAGCAGCATCACCGATAGCGCGACTTCGACGATCACAAATGCGGCGCGCAAACGTTGATGATCAGGGCCTTGCGAATTGCCGCGGCCACTTTCCTGCAGCGAAGAATTGAAATCACTTCGCGATGCCCAGAGAGTCGGCAAGACGCTGAAGACGAGTCCCGCCAATGTGACGAGCAGGAAGCTAAAGAGCAGTACTGTCCAATCGAGTTCGATGGCATGAAACTGCGGAATATTGGCCGGCATATGAGCCGCCAAAATATCCTTCAACCAAACGGCGAGCCCCAAACCGAGCGCGCCTCCTGCGAAAGCAAGCAACATGCCTTCCACTAAAAACTGACGCAGCAATCGAAGCCTGCCAGCGCCAATCGCCAATCGAACCGCTATCTCCTTCTGGCGCCCGACGGAGCGCATCATCAGAAGGTTTGCCACGTTCACGCACGCTATCAGCAGCACAAAGCCCACCGCGCCGAGCAACATCAACAGCATCGGCTTCAGCGGGCCAGTCACCTCATCGCGAAGAGGCACGGAGACCATGCCGAGCCGGAAGTCGCCCAGCGGCGAGTTCGCGTCGCGCGACCATTTTTTGTAGGTTTCCAGAACTCCTTGAGCGACAAGTTGCAAGTCCGCATCAGCCTGCCCTGGCTGTATTCCTGGTTTCAGCTTGCCAACTACGGTGTAAGAAAAATTGTCGCCGAAGTCGGCCAGCTCTTCCTTGGACAACCCCAGTGGAACCCAAAGATCGGCCGCGACTCCCTGCATCATCCCTGGGAGTGGAAAGATGAAGCTCTCCGGCATCACACCGACGATCGTGTAGGGCTTGCGGTCCAGATTGATCGTCTGGCCCAGGATATTGTGTTGTCCACCAAATTGGCGCCGCCAGAAACCGTAACTGAGGATGGCGACTTGATTCCCGAACTGCTCTTCCCGCGGCTCAAATGTACGCCCTAGGATTGGCTGAACACCGAGTACGTCGAACAGATCACTGCTTATGCGGTTAGCGGTGACTCGCGCCGGCACGCCTCTTCCGGAAAACTCATAGGTCCACACGCGGAATCCGTCAACACCCTCAAAGACATGATTCAGTTTTTGAATCTCGGCGATGTCAGGTCCCGAGACGTTGAATGGCTCGGCCGTGATGTTGGGCAAGAGTTCTTTGACCAGCATTAGACGATGAGCATTCGCGTAGGGCAGCGGGCTGAGAAGAACCGCGTTCACCACGCTAAAAATGGCGGTGTTCGCGCCAATGCCGAGGGCAAGAGTGAGCACGGCGATGGCAGTAAAGCCCGGACTTTTACGAAACATCCGTGCGCCGTAACGCAAATCCTGAATCATTTCATCAAGAAGGCGAACGCCTCGCGCTTCCCTGCCTTCCTCTTTAACGCGCTCCATACCGCCAAACTGGATGCGCGCTTGGCGCATAGCTTCTTCACGCGAAGCGCCGCCGCGCACCAAATCTTCCGCGAACGCCTCAATATGAAAACGCAGCTCAGCATCCATTTCGCTTTCCATGCGAGCACGCCGCAGTGCTGCTTTGCACCATGAACTGAGCCGGCTCCAGGGAGTCATATTTCCTCCAGCCTCCTGCTCGGAGTTTCTAAAACAACGCACGCCTTCATTCGTACCTCAACGCGACGATAGGATCGACCCGCGTGGCGCGGCGCGCAGGGAGATAACCAGCAATCAGGGCAACAAGCAACAGTAGTAGCGACGCGGCCGCAAAAGTAATGGCGTCGGTGGAACGCACGCCATAGAGCAAAGAAGAAAGCAGTCGCGTCCCCAGCAAAGCGCCGGCAATGCCAACAATGAGCCCGATCCCAGCCAGCCGCACAGCGAAGCCGAGAACGCCCCAGACAATCTGTCCCTGAGATGCGCCGAGCGCCATACGAATGCCGATGTCGCGTGTCCGCTGCGCAACAATGTAGGAGAGCACTCCATAAATTCCGACCGACGAGAGCACCAGCGCCGTACCGGCAAAGATCGCCAAAAGGTATGTGTCGAAATGCGAACGCTCGAGCGTGCTGGAGATTTTCTGCTTCATGCTGGAGAGCCTGTAAATCGGGACTTCAGGCGCCACTGACGCCACAGTGCTTTGCAATTCACGCAAAGGAACTTCGCTTCCACGAGTCCGTACCACCAGGTCCATGGTTCGGCCAATCCAATCCCAGGAGGCGGGCGGCATTTGAGCGATGGGAATGTAAAACGCGGGCTGTGCCTCACGGTCAAGGCCTTGTGCGCGGATGTCTGCCACCACGCCGACCACTTCGTGCCAAACAGGATCAAGGCGACCCTTTGGCCCGGACTCGCAGCACGCGAAGCGCTTGCCAATTGCGTTTTCGCCAGGCCACATCGTATGAGCGAGAGTTTCATTGATGATGGCAACAAAAGTGCGCTCGCGCGTATCTTGCGGAGTGAAATCGCGGCCAGCTTTCAACGGGACACGAGCCGTCGAGAGATAACTGGGCGAGACAATTTGCAATTGCGAGTTTACGAGATTTGCAAGATCGAGCGCTTTGCCTTCGGCGAGCAGGCCATTGCTGCTGCCACCTCCGGCAAGCGGAGCGCGAGAGACAACGGCTGCAGACACAACCCCCGGCAAGGCACCGGCAGCGGTGATCATGCGCTCAAAAGTCTCTCGAGCAACGGCTGGCTCGCGATAGCCGGCATCAGGCAGACCAATGCGCCCAACGACGACATTAGATGTATCAAAGCCAGGATCTACGTGAGACACGAGCAAGGCACTGCGAATCAAAAGTCCCGCACCAACCATGAGCACAAGCGCAAGGGCGACTTCCGCGACTACCAGGAGACTGCGAACCCGATCGCGGTTGCCACCTACAACGCCGGAGGCCGACTTGAACACTTCATTGAGGCGTGTCGATGCGGAGCGCAGCGCCGGAGCCAGCCCAAACAGAAAGCTGGAAAGAAGTGCAACACCACTTGCGAATGCGAGTGTGCTGGCGTCAATGCGGGACTGATCCAGCCGCGGCATCTCAGCGGGACCGTGGGCAACAATCCAGGAAACAACCCAATAGGCGAGCAATACTCCTACACCACCGCCAGCCAGCCCAAGCACGATATTTTCCACAAGAAGCTGCCTCACAATGCGATTCGGCGAAGCGCCGAGCGCGGCGCGCAACGCAATTTCTTTTTGGCGCGTGCGAGAACGCGCCAGCTGTAAATTTGCAATATTCGCGCAGGCAATCAAAAGTAAGAATCCAACCGCAGCGAGCATGAGCCGGAGGCTCAATCGCTGGTCGCCTAGAAGCGCGCTCGCCAACGGCTGAATGCGGAAGCTGCGGTCGGCGTCATCGAGCGGATACTGCTTCTGGAGGCGCTGAGCAATTATCTCGAGCTCGGATTGCGCCTGTGCCATTGCGACTCCGGGCTTGAGACGGGCCATCACGTCCAAGAAATGGTCGTCGTGTTCCGCAAGCTGCGCCGGAGTATACGCAGCGGGAATCCAAAGGTTGCTATTGCTCAATAACGGATCGAAGCTCTTCGGCATCACGCCGACAACTACGGTTGGCAGGCCGTTGATGCGAATCGGCTTGCCAATGATGGCGGGGTCAGCGTGAAGACTTGTGCGCCAGAATCGCTCGCCGATGACGACGACCGGCGTATGCCCGGGCGTATCTTCTTCGGGTGTGAACACGCGTCCAGAGATCGGCGGCACGCTAAATGTCGCAAAGTAATTGAAGGTTACAATGGCGCCGTCGATGCGTTCGGGAACGTCCTGAGTTTGCAAATTAAAGCTCGCATCGTGCGAGCAGCTGATCTCCGTATAAGAACTGCTCTGCGTTTTGATGTCGTTGAAATTGCCAACGGAGACATCGACACCTGAACCTCTCCACTGCTCCTGCAGAAGCACCACGCGGGAGGAATCTTGAATAGCCAGTGGTCGCAGAAGAACAGCGTTGACCACGCTGAAGATGGCCGTCGTGGCGCCTATGCCTAACGCCAAGGTAAGCACCGCAACAACCGCAAAGCCAGGACTCTTCCTCAGGACCCGCTGCCCATAACGAAGATCTTGCAGAAGTTCATCAAGAAAACTGACGCCGCGGGCTTTCCTGCCTTCTTCTTTAACGCGCTCGATACCGCCAAATTCGATGCGCGCTCGTCGCATAGCTTCCTCCCTCGGCATGCCGCCGCGCATGAGGTGGTCCGCACGTGCTTCGATATGGAATCGCAGCTCCGCGTCCATCTCGCTTTCCATCCGAGAACGCCGCAGCGTTGCGCTGAACCAGGAACGGAACTGACTCCAAAACGTCATATCCTCACCACCATCGTTCAAGAGATTCTCGTGATGACTTGCGCCCTCATTCGTACCTCAGCGCCACCATGGGATCGACGCGCATGGCGCGGCGCGCGGGCAGGTAAGCGGCAAGCAAACCGACCGCGATCATGATTGCAACGGCAACGACAATCGGAAGAAGGCTCGCGACTGGCAGGTCGGGGATCAGGCTGGCAGCTACGCGTTTTCCCCAGAACGCGAGGGGCGCTCCGATAGTGAAACCAGCGCAGACCATCCACAGGGCGTCGCGAAGGACAACGCGCATAACGTGAGTCCGTGCTGCACCGAGCGCCATGCGAACGCCGATCTCATGCGTGCGCCCCGCGACCGTGTACGCAAGTAGGCCGTACAGGCCGATGGCTGCAAGCAGCGCGGCGAGCGCGCCGAACCCTGCGGAAAGCATGGCAATCAACCGCTGCGGAACGATAGACGAATCGATCTGTTCGTTCATCGTCATAATCCTAACGATGGGAACATCCTTCAATACGTCGGCCTCGATTTGGCGAACGGCGCTGGCAGCCCCGTCGGGATCGATCCTCGTGCGGATGGCCAGCTGAGAATGCTCAGAACCGATATAGCCCTGTTGAAGAAGGTCCGGATAGATCGTAGGCGGCGCGGGTTGCTGGAGGTCGTTGTATTTAGCGTCGCGGACGAGTCCGACCACCTCATAGGTCTTTTCGCCTTTCGTAGAGGTGACATGGCTCAGGGTGATGTGTCTTCCGATGGGGTTTTCGTTCCCTAAGCAGTCGCGAGCAGCGGCCTCGTTAATGATTACAACAGGGGAACCGGCCTGATCGCGTGCGGAAAAATCGCGACCAGCGAGGAATGGTGTGGCATACGTCTCGAAATAGTCTGACGCAACGGAATTGATGGAAACCTGGGTCTGCTTTTCAGGATGGTCTTCCGCAGATGCGAAGCTCGCGGCCCCAGGGCCCTGCATTGGACTCATGTCACTGAAGGTAGTTGAGCTTACGCCGGGAATGGCGTCCAGCCGCATCACCAACTCTTGAGACAGCTGCGAGAATTGCGCGGCGTTGTAGCCACTGCGCGCGAAATCGAGCGTGACCAGAAGCAGATGATTGCGCTCGAATCCCAGGTTCAGGTTCCGAAGATGCGACAGATATTCCACAAACAGGGCCGCCGAGCTCATCAGCACGAGGGAGAGCGTCACTTGCGAAGCGACCAGGCCCTTGCCGAACAGCCGGCGGGCCTTGGATTCTCCGATGCGCGATACCTGTTGCAGTGTGGTCGCTGGTTCCGTCTTCGACGCGCTCATAGCGGATGCCGCTCCGCATAGCAGTCCCATAAGCAGTGCGATCGCTAGGGTGAACAGCAGCACGTGTGCATCTGGTTTTGTCAGAGCCTCAAAATTCACCGGCGCTATCATGACGAACCTGCCTGATGCGAAGACCCGGATCAGCGCGTGAATTGCAACGTAGGCCACGAAGATGCCGACGACGCATCCCGCGACCGACAGCAACAGTGATTCGGTGAGCGTTTGTCGCAGCAAGCGAGCGCGAGGCGCTCCCAGGCAGGCGCGCACAGCCATTTCGTGCTGGCGCGAGGCTCCGCGGGCCAAGAGCAGCCCTGCTAAATTCGCGCACGCAAGGAGCATCAGAAGCCCCACCGTTGCCATCAAGACGGTCAGCGGTGTCGAGAGCATCTGGCTTAAAGGCGTCGCAATGCCGTTTCCCGCTGGCTCGATACGGAGTTCCATTCGACGCACGAAAGGATCGGCGTCGGGCCGGTCGATCGCCGCCTGGAACAGCACCGCCATTTCCGCTCGCGCTTGTTCCATGGAGACGCCCGGCTTCAGTCGCCCTAACAGTCCGTACCACATTCCAGAAGAAGGGCCAAGCGATATGGGCCACCAAACGTCTTGTCTCGCATGTTCGCTGATTCCATAAAATCCGCGTTCCGTCACGCCGATGATGGTAAGTGGAGTGTCTCCAACGACGATTTTCTCGCCGATGATTCCGGAATCCAGATTGAATCGGGACTTCCAGAACGGCCAGCTGATGACGGCTACAGGAGAGTGATCCCCCGTGTGAACATCTTCGGGGCCGATCAGGCGCCCGGCTGCGGGTCGCACCCCGAGAGCTTGGAAGAAAGTTCCTCCTACTTGTCCCACGAACACGGTCTGCGGCTGCGGCTTATCGGCCCGGACAGCGATAACGTTCAGAGAGTCGACGATCAGGTCCGAGAAGACGTGATTGCCGTCGCGCATGGTCTGGTAGGCGTCCCACGAGAAACCGTTGAATGCCGGCTCGCCGGGGTATTGATGTAATAGTTCTACGAGTCGCCCTGGGTCTCGTACCGGGAGAGTACGCAGCATCAGGCCATTCGTCATGGTGAAGATCGCGGTGTTTGCGCCAATCCCGAGGGCCAGGGTGAGGATGGCGACGGCAGTAAAACCTGGGGATTTTCGGAGCATGCGGAGCGCCAAGCGTAGGTCCTGGAGAAGGCTATCGACGAAGCTGACGCCGACGTTGTCGCGGCATTCTTCTTTGACCCGTTCGACACCGCCGAACTCGATTCGCGCTCGACGCATAGCTTCCGCGCGGGGCATGCCGTTGCGCACCAAATCCTCTGCAAATGCCTCCATGTGGAAACGGAGCTCTGCGTCCATCTCGCTTTCCATGCGAGAGCGATGCAGAGTTGTCTGAATCCACGAACGAAGCTGGTTCCAAAACCTCACACTTCCTCCGGCTTGGTTCCCAGGATTCCGGCAATGACGTCGGCCATGCTGTTCCAATTCTCGGTTTCTGCCTGCAGCCGGCGCTTCCCTGCCACGGTGAGCGTGTAATATTTCGCTTTTCGCTTGTTCTCCGACTCGCCCCATTCGCTGGCGATCCAGCCCTGGTGTTCGAGGCGATAGAGCGCGGGATAGAGCGAGCCTTGCTGGATTTCGAGGCGGTCCTTCGATATTTGCTGGATGCGAAGAAGAATGCCGTAGCCATGCAGCGGCCCGAGCGATACGGCCTTGAGTATGAGCATGTCGAGAGTGCCTTGCAGAAGGTCGAGTTGTTTGTCCATGCGCTGCGGGGAATCAGGCCGAAGCCTATTCCCCTCTTCTCCTAGATCAACTAGGAAAGTAAACCTACTCTCCTAGGCTGTCAAGGAGAGAATTTCGAGGGGACCACGACGAGGCTGGCAGCCACGTTCGCCAATGCTCATTGGAACAAAGAGCGCCGACATGAAGTTCCTGAATGGAGTAATGCAGAGCGGCGAATTACGCGGTGTCTTCGGGGGGCCACGCCGAGTGGTCTTCGCCAAGTTGGACTTCGAGGTAGCCTTCTGCTGGCAGAACATCCACGGGCAAGCCGCAATGCCACAGGGCGACACCAAGCCTGAGCTTCGTTTGGCCTTTCAGGCTAAGCTCGCTGCGATGGATGGACACTTCAAGTATCCGATCAAAGGAAGCTTCCGCGACGCTCTTGGGATTGAGAAGGCAAAGGCGTCCCTTCTCGACAGCGAATTCCTGCAAATGGCCTCGCATGAGCTTGACCACAACGTTGATTTCTTCGGCTGTGCCAATGGTGATCCGAAATTCGCAATCTTCAAGTTCTCCTAGAAGATCGAGGAACGGGTCCACTCGCACACAAAAGCGGTCCTCCTCGAAACCATAACGTAATTCATGAAGATAGAATGTCCGGCCATGCATGGCACCGCCGCGGCGCTCCGGCGAATACAATCCGGCGCCGAGCCATTCGAAGTAGGAAGTGTCTCGCCCATCCACCGCAATTTTCAGAAAGCTCGTCGGCGCCAGTTGCAATGCATGCTCCGGCTGACGCTTGATGGGCTTTGCCAGCTCTTGCGGAGCGACTTGTCCGAGCGCCAGGTAAACCGCGGTCAAATGCTTTCGATATAGCGCGTCGAACTCTGCATCGTTGGCCGTGCTGTGTTCCGGACCGAACCACCAGCACCAATCGCTTCCCTCCGCGGCAAGAAGCGATTCCATCGCTTCCTTCAACGCAGTCTCAGTCGGCGCTCCGTCGCGGCCCTGCTTCTGCGCGTCGGCGGCCTTTCCGTAGGCTTCGCGGGCGTCCCAAAGCAGTTCCCACGCGGCCACATCTTCGCTGTGGCCGATCCACACATCGAAATTCGCGCTAATCCAGGAAGCGGGGAAAATTCCGGGATTCGTCGGAATATGGCCTGCTGCGGCAATCGCTTCCGTCGCTGTAAGGGCCCGAAAATCCTGGTCACCCTGGATTCGGCCGTAAAACTCGCGTAAGAACTCGCGTCCATTCCCCGGATAGTATTCCCACGCGTTTTCGCCATCGAGAAATAGGCAAACCGTAAGGGGCTGCGAAGTCTGCACGTGTTCGCCAAGTTCGCGAAGACGGCCGTGCAAATCCGCGGCGGCGGCTTTGCCGTCCATGCGGCTATAAACAAATCCGATGAGATCGGAAAGATGGTGATCGCGGAAGAGTCCCGTCATCGGATTTCCGCCAAGCTGCACGCGCAGCGGCTGGTAGAGTCGATCTGCATTGGCCGGAATGCCCTTCGCATCGCGAAAGAATCCCGCGTTCAGCGTCCTGCCGAGTACGCCCTCATCCGTGCCAAACCACTGGAAACCTTCCTCAGCGGCGATCGTCAAAGCCTGATCGGAAACAGAACCTTCCGACGGCCAGAGTCCTGCGGGTTTCGCGCCGAACACGCGCTCGTGATATTCGCAGGCGCGCCGCAACTGCTCGCGCGCATCCTCAGGATGGCGGTAAGCACGGCGCGGCAGAGGCGTGCTGGGATTGGCTACGCGAGCGATATCCGAATCGCAGATCAGCGGAAGGATGGGGTGGTAAAAAGGCGTGGTGCTGAGCTCAATCTGGCCCGTCTGTGCCACCGCGCGGTACTCCGGCAAAACTAAACCGAGCAGTTCCAATTGCTTCGCCTTTAGCGCGGATTTGTCATTTTCCGTAAACTCTTTTCCTTTGCTCGCGAGTCGGCTGACCACCGAATCCTTCTCGAACCAGGTCTCCTCCATCCAAGCCAATTGCGAGAGCAATTGCAGGTCGCGCCAGTCGCGCTGCGTAAAAGAAACCTGCGCCTGCGCTCCGCCAGCCGGCTGCGACCACTCATACAACTCCACAAAGCGAGGCCAACGCGACATCAGACGTTCATGATTTACTTGAAATGCCCGAGCCAGAATCTCGGCCTTGTCTTCTCGTGTTAGGTCATCTGCGGATTTGAACGCCAGCGAGAACCATGGCTCGTTGAATTCTCCGCTGGCGTATTCCTCGAGCTGCATCCCAAGCGAAGGTACAACATTAAAGGTGGCGTGAAATTTCTGGAATTCCTTGAGCATCGCCACCATGCCCCAATAATCCTTCAGCGCGTGAAGCCGCGTCCACGCTAGGACATACCGTCCAGTTTCCGGGTCCCGATATTGCGGCTGATGCATGTGCCACAACAACACCACATGCACGCGATTCATCGTGACTCTCTTTCCGATTCTACTGGCGAGGCCGTGTTACACTCACGGTTTGCGTTATGCGCATCCTCGACCGCTACATTGTTCGTGAGGTTTTTCGTCACGCATTCCTCGGACTCGCCGTATTCACATTCGTTTTCTTTGTTCCCAAACTTGTCCAACTGATGGAGCTGTTTGTCCGTCATAGCGGTTCGGGCGACCAAATCCTCGAGCTTTTTCTTTGCATCTTCCCCGCTGTCTTCACCTTTACGCTCCCCATGGCCGTGTTGATCGGCGTACTCCTCGGACTTGGCCGCATGTCCGCGGACAGCGAAATCATCGCCTTAACAGCGCTCGGCATCGGCCGCCGCCGCATCCTTCTACCCGTGGGCGTTCTCGCCGTCACCGGGGCTCTCGTCACTCTCTGCATGACGCTTTGGCTTGGGCCGATGGCGTATCACAAATACCGCAGCCTCGAGACCGATCTGCTCGCCTCCCAAGCCTCTTTCGCGGTGCAGCCCCGCGTCTTCGACGAGCGCTTCCCCAAACTGGTTCTGTACGTCAACGACGTGTCTGCCAGCGGCACGCAATGGCACGGCGTATTTCTCGCTGAAGCCGGAGGAGAGAACGGCTCGCAACTCACCCTGGCGGAGAATGCGATTGTAATTGCCGAACCGAAAGAGGGCAAGCTGGAGCTTCACTTAAAGGGCGGCAGCACGCACGAATTTTCGCGAGAAGATCCTGACCGTTACTCCGTGACTTCCTTTGGACAAAGCGACTGGCCTCTCGAAGTGAATGGTCTCGTTCCAGCGCAGCCACGCGAACTTAGCAATTCCGAGCGTTCTCTGCGAGAGCTGCTGGACTCCCATGATGCCAACTGGCGCGAGGCGCGCGTGGAATTGCACCGCCGCCTCGCCTTTCCCGTGGCGTGCCTGGCCTTCGCTCTGATTGCCGTACCGCTCGGCGCTCAGCCTCGGCGCGGCGGACGGGCGGCTGGTTCGCTGATTGCGGTCATCATTATTGCCTCGTATTACCTGCTTACGGTAATTGGAGCTGGCCTCGCACGCCAAGGCGCGCTGCCTCCCTTTGCGGGAATATGGGGTGCAAATATTCTGCTGGCGATTCTTGGCCTGGCGTTGCTTCCTCGCATGGAGCAATTCCGCGGCGAAAGTCGCTGGATGACTCCGATGGTGCGCTTTCGAAGCTGGGCCCGGCTCCTTCGCCGCCGCAAAGCCCGCGCGCAGGCGGCACTCGTGGCTCGCATTCCCAACGGCCTGGCAGAGCCCCTTGAAAACGGCGTCCAAACAAGCGGCAGCTTCCCTCGCTTGATGGATATGTATCTCCTGCGGCGCTTCTCTTTTCATTTTGCGCTGCTAATGGCGGCCTTCATCTTTTTGTTCGAAGCCTTTACTTTCTTCGAGCTTCTCGACGACATCGCGCGCCACAAAGTACCCTTTCTCATCGTTGTCGACTATTTCCGTTACCTGACGCCCTTCCTGGTTTATAACCTGGCTCCGCTTGGCGCGCTTGTCGCCGTCCTCGTAACTCTCGGCGTGATGAGCAAAAACAACGAAATCGTAGCCTGCAAAGCGAGCGGCATCAGCCTATACCGACTGGCCGTGCCTCTTCTTTTCGGCGGTCTGGCGCTTGCCGCAAGCATGATCGTCCTGGATGAAACCTATCTCCCCTACGCCAACCAGCGCCAGGACGCTCTGCGCAACCAGATCAAAGGCCGCCCCGCGCAAACATACGCTCGTCCACAGCGCTGGATTTTTGGCAATGATGAAAAAATCTACAACTACGACCTGTTTGACCCCACGCAGAACCTTTTTGGCGGCCTCAGCGTGGTGGAACTAGACCCCGCGACGTTTCAAATGCGGCGGCGCGTATTTGCTACGCGTGCGAGATGGTCCGATTCGCAGAAGGTCTGGGTTCTTGAAGGCGGCTGGATACGAGATTTCGCAGATGGCACCATCACTCGTTACCAGCGATTCCCGGTCACTTCGCTGCCCGAGCTATCCGAGCCGCCCAGTTATTTCAATCGTGAGGTCCGCCAGGCTTCCCAAATGAGTTGGGGAGCGCTGCGCCACTATATCGACGGGTTGCGTAAAGCTGGTTTTGACGTCGCCAACCTAACCGTGCAATGGCATGTCAAGCTGGCCTTCCCGCTCATCGCTCCTACCATCATGTTGCTTGCGATACCCTTCGCGCTCTTGGTCGGCACGCGCGGTGCTATCGGCGGTGTGGCGTTGGGAGTTGCTATAGGGATCGTTTACTGGACAGCCGCGCGTCTGCTCGAAGCCATGGGCGGAGTCGGACAGCTTCCCCCGTTTCTCGCTGCTTGGTCGACAGACATTACTTTCTTTTTTCTCGGCCTCTATTTTTTCTTTAAGATGCCCACCTAAAAAAAAGAAGCCGCCGGGAACGCAGACTTTACTTCAGTTGTCTGCACGCCGACGACTTCAAGCATTACTTCAATTTCAGATTGTTGAATTTACTTGATCACTTCCCCTTCTTTTTCTTCGATTGCTCTTCTTCAACCACTGCTTGAGCTGCGGCCAGCCGCGCAACCGGCACTCGGAATGGCGAACAACTCACATAAGTCAGTCCCGTGCGATGGCAGAACTTCACGCTGTCCGGGTCGCCGCCGTGTTCCCCGCAGATGCCCAACTTGATCCCGGGCCGTGTCTTGTTTCCCTTCGTCACTGCCATCTCGATCAGCTGCCCAACACCCGCCTGATCGATGGTAGCGAACGGATTCTTTTTTACGATCTCCAATTCCTGGTAAGGCCCAAGGAAGGACCCGGAGTCGTCACGGCTCATGCCTAGACATGTTTGGGTCAAGTCATTGGTTCCAAAACTGAAGAACTCGGCCGTCTGCGCAATCTCATCGGCGGTGAGTGCCCCACGCGGAACCTCGATCATTGTCCCGACGAGGTAATTCAGCTTTACACCCTTTTCTTTCATTACCTCGCTTGCCATCCGGTGGACGACCTCAACCTGCAAGTCCAACTCGTTTTTGAAGCCAACGAGCGGAATCATGACTTCGGGATTCACCTTGACGCCGGCCTTCTGAACCTCTGCCGCCGCTTCAAAAATAGCGCGCGACTGCATCTCGGAAATTTCCGAATAGACAATTCCCAATCGACAGCCTCGGAATCCAAGCATTGGGTTAAATTCATGTAATTCTTTAACTCTCTGTTTCACTTTTTCAACCGGCACTCCCATCTTCTTTGCGAGAGCGCTCTGCGCCGAATCATCATGGGGCAAGAACTCATGCAGCGGCGGGTCAAGGAATCGGATGGTCGCAGGATATCCCTTCAGCTCTTTAAATATCCCGACGAAGTCTTCCCTCTGGTACGGCAGTATCTTCTTAAGTGCGACCTGCCTGTGCTCTTTCGTGTCCGCCAAAATCATCTCGCGCATGGCGTCGATGCGATTGCCTTCAAAGAACATGTGCTCGGTACGGCACAGGCCGATACCAACGGCGCCGAACGCTACCGCATGAGCCGTCTGCTCGGGCGTGTCGGCATTCGTGCGGACCGACATGCGCGTGACCTTGGCGCACCAATCCATCAGCTTCTTGAAATTTTGAAATGTCTGGCTCTTGCTGGCGTCGAGAGACTTCTCAATCAGCACTTGAACGATTTCGGACGCGGCGGTTGGGATTTGGCCGGCGTAGACTTCGCCAGCGGTGCCGTTGATCGAAAGGAAATCCCCTTCCTTATATGTTGTGCCATCGACGGTCATGGTCTTGGCCGCGTAATCAATCTGAAGCGCCGCCGCTCCGCAAACGCAAACCTTCCCCATCTGGCGGGCAACGAGCGCCGCGTGCGAACTGACGCCGCCCTTCGCCGTGAGGATGCCTTCGGCAGCAATCATTCCGCGCAAGTCTTCGGGAGAAGTCTCATTGCGAACGAGCAGGACCTTCTCGCCCTTTTCCGCAGCCGCAACGGCACGGTCTGCATTCATATACATCCGACCCGCAGCCGCTCCGGGGCCGGCCGGCAATCCCTTGGCAATCACCTTGGCAGCCGCAACCGCCTTGCGATCAAAGATGGGTGCCAGCACTTGCTCGAGCTGGTCAGCGGGGACTCTTCGGATAGCGGTCTTCCAATCGATGAGCTTTTCTTTCTCCATTTCAATGGCGACACGGACGGCAGCAAGTCCTGTCCGCTTGCCATTGCGCGTCTGGAGCATGAAGACCTTGCCCTCTTGGATAGTGAATTCGAAGTCCTGCATGTCCTTAAAGTGTTTCTCTAACGTCTGGCGAATCTTCTCCAGTTCGTTGAACGCTTTCGGCAGATAATTCTTCAGTTGCGCCACTGGCTCAGGCGTGCGCACGCCTGCCACCACGTCTTCACCTTGCGCGTTGATGAGGAACTCGCCGTAGAAAACTTTCTCTCCGGTCGCCGGATCGCGCGTAAACGCCACGCCGGATCCCGACTGGTCGCCCGTATTCCCGTAAACCATCGCCTGAACGTTTACAGCCGTGCCCCACTCGGATGGGATGTTGTACTTACGGCGATACACGATCGCGCGATCATTCATCCACGAACCAAACACAGCCCCCACTGCGCCCCAAAGCTGCTTCCAGGCGTCCTGAGGGAACTCTTTCCCGCTGCGTTCCTTGATCAGTTTCTTGAAGCGAACAACCAGCTCCTGAAGATCTTGCACCGTCAACTTCGGGTCATCGACATCGGCGTGATACTTCTCGTGCTTCAACTCGTGAATGACCACCTCGAACGGCTCGTGGTCCTCATCGGGGCGCTTCTGCACACCCATGACGACATCGCCGTACATCTGAATAAACCTGCGGTAACAGTCCCACGCGAACCGTTCATTTTTGGTAGCTTTGCCCAGAGTGAGCACGGTCTCATCGTTCAGGCCCAGGTTCAAAATCGTGTCCATCATTCCGGGCATTGAATCGCGCGCGCCAGAACGGACCGAGACCAGCATCGGCATGGCCTTGTTGTCGCCAAACTTCGTGCCCATGATCTTTTCAACGCGCGCGACCGCCTTCCGAACTTCCGCGTCGAGCGACTTCGGGTAGGTCTTCTTGTTTGCGTAAAAGTAAGTGCAGACTTCTGTGGTGATGGTGATGCCAGGAGGCACGGGCAAGCCAATCCGGCTCATCTCCGCAAGACCTGCGCCCTTCCCGCCCAAAAGAGCGCGCTGTGTTCCGTCACCTTCCGCTTTGCCTGCTCCGAAAAAATAGACCCATTTAGCCACTGTGTTCCTCGCTTGTCGTTTTTTTGGATTTTGAAAATTCTGTAGCGATTACCAATTTTCATGGCGGCCGGAAAAACTTGTCGGCACGCCGACTCAACTAGCTAATTCGAAACTTAAAGAAAAAGTTTATCTTCTCTATCTGCGCTCCTCGCCACCCAACTCCGAGAAATCCGCGATCGTCGTGAACTCCCTCAGTATTTCCGAGAGCAATGCCAGCCGGTTTTTCCGCACAGCTTCATTCTCCGCCATCACCATAACGCCCTCAAAGAAGTCGTCCACCGCTTTCCGAAGTCCCGCAATGACTTCAAGTGCTTCTTGATATTTCCCTGCCCGCTTCTCTGCCTGTACTTTTGCCGCAGCCGAACGCACGGCGGAGAACAACTCGCGTTCGACGCCACTCTCGAACAAGTCGGTCTGGATTCCGGGAGCATTCTCCTTCTTGAAATTCGATTTCTCGAGAATATTCCGGATGCGTTTGAAAGATACCGCCAGCGGTTCAAAGTTCTTGGACTTGCGAATGGCCTTGAGCGCCACGAGCCGTTTATGGGCGTCAACCAGATCATCGACTCCTGCGCGGAAGACGGCATTGACCTCGTCGTAGCTGAACTTCTCCCGCTCGCGCAGCACAAACTTTGCGCGATCCAGCAGAAAGTCAAGGACCTGCGTCTCCTGCTCAGGCGTGACTCCTCGCTTCGGAGGATTCGTTAGCAGAGCTTTGGCGGCGGCACCGACTGCCAGCGACATCGAAACCGGAACCTTCCGTTCCAGGATAATTTTCACAATCCCCAACGCCGCGCGGCGCAAAGCATAAGGATCGCTCGATCCCGTGGGTACCAATCCAACAGCGAAGCATCCGACAATCGAGTCGAGCTTATCACCCAAAGCGACGGCACAGCCGGTCAGGTTTCTCGGGATGGGATCCTCAAGACCGACCGGGC
>Ga0265354_1000058_pt1 | contig 18370 bp, 19 predicted proteins | sample NZE1metagenome_FD_189074 | JGI IMG/M metagenome (GOLD analysis project Ga0265354, IMG submission 189074) | Rhizosphere microbial communities from Maridalen valley, Oslo, Norway - NZE1 | ecosystem: Host-associated > Plants > Roots > Rhizosphere > Soil | place: Norway: Oslo | collected 2017-09-14 | reverse complement strand
CATCGTAGTGACTAAGGGCGCGACTGCCATTACATCCTATTATTGCAAAACGGGTGTATACTGCCGAAGCTGGAGGTAAATGCCATGACACAGTTTCCAAGAGTGACTTTGGGCCTTACGGTGGCAGGCCTCCTCGCTGCAAGTGCGACTCTGGCAATTCCCCGGCCTCAGCAGTCTGGCCAAAGCTCGGCGCCAACACAGCAAACGCAACCACCAACCGCGCAGCAGCCGGCCCCAACGCAGCCCGCTCCGACCGCGCCCGCCGGCCAAGATCCAAGCAAAACGCAAACGCCTCCGCAACCCGCCCCTCCTCAACCAGCGGCTCCCGCACCTACGCAGACCCAGGCTCCTCAAGACCAGCCGGTTCAGCAGCAAGATACTGTACACCCCAAGAATTCCAAGGACGACGTAGACGCCATCGGCAACCGCAACGTAGGCAAGGGCCCGAATTTCTATTCGCTCGAACGCGAAATCGCCCTCGGCAAGCAGCTCGCCCAGGAAGTGGAGCGCTCTTCCAAGCTAATCGATGATCCAGTCGTTACCGAATACGTGAACCGCGTCGGGCAGAATCTTGTCCGCAACTCCGACGCAAAAGTTCCCTTCACCATAAAGGTTATCGACTCTGATGAAGTCAACGCGTTTGCGCTTCCCGGCGGCTTCTTTTACGTCAATAGCGGCCTGATCCTTCGTGCCGAGGAAGAGTCTGAACTCGCCGGCGTGATGGCCCACGAAATTTCTCACGTCTGCGCGCGCCACGGCACCAAGAACGCCACTAAAGGTGAGGCGATGCAGCTCGCCATGATTCCGCTGATGCTTCTTGGCCCGGGTGGCTGGGCAGGGTACGGCATTTACGAAGCCATGAGCCTCGCCATCCCCGTAACATACCTGAAATTCAGCCGTGACTCCGAGCGCGAAGCCGATTACCTCGGCGTTGAGTACATGTACAAGGCCGGCTACGATCCCAACTCCTACGTGACTTTCTTCGAGCGCATTCAGGCCGACGAAAAGCGCCGTCCCGGCACGATCCCGAAGGTTTTCTCGACGCATCCTCCCACTCCGGATCGCATCGAAGCCACGCAGAAAGAAATTGCGCGCATTCTTCCGAATAAACCGGAATATATCGTCACAACTTCGGAATTTGATTCCGTAAAGTCCCGCCTCCGCAACATCATGTTCGCGCGCAAGGTTACTAACAACGCGCCGGGCAAGCCGACTCTGCGCACAAAGACCGCGCAGTCCACCAAGCAGCCCACTTCTACCACGAGTGACCCGAACGCGCCGAACGCACCCACCACCGATGGCACCGACGACGATCGGCCAACCCTCAAACGTCGCCCCTGCCAACCGAATAACTAATTCTGACTTTCGCAATTCTTCTTCAACCAGAACAGGCGGCTCGCAGCCGCCTGTTTTCTTTTGGCAGCGTTCTTTTTAAGATCTATATCAAAGGTCTGCGCCGTTAAAAAGGTAGTTGGACCATCACACTCGTTGTCTGCCCACAGCAACCACACCCAAGAACAATGTCCAATATCGCACAGCGCTGAAGATCGGATATTCCTATACTTGTGCCAACACGCCTCAATGACATCGGCGGCGTGAGTGTTCAATTTTCCAATGCGCCTGCAAAACAATTCTTCAGATTGCAGATCGTAGAGGCCGAGTTTAGATGGCCTGATGTATCTCCAGCACGCAAAGAGTCATCAGGCGGAGGGAAACACAATGCGTTTTATTCTGTCTATTCGCTCGCTCATGTTTGCACTGGTATTGCTAGCCATCTCGGCGGCTTCGTCTGCCCAAATTGGCGTAGGAATATCGATTAGGATCGCCCCGCCCGAGCTGCCCGTTTACGAACAGCCCATCGCTCCAGGAGACGGCTATATTTGGACTCCTGGTTATTGGGCTTACGGTGACGACGATTATTATTGGGTCCCGGGGACATGGGTCATGGCTCCCGAAGTGGGCTATCTATGGACTCCAGGCTACTGGGGCTGGGGCAACAACGCGTACCTCTTCCACGAAGGCTACTGGGGAACACAAGTAGGTTTCTACGGCGGAATCAGCTATGGCTTTGGTTATTTTGGCAACGGTTACGATGGCGGCCGCTGGGACAATGGGCACTTCTTCTACAACCAATCGTATAGCAATGTGAACGTCAGCATCAATCGGAACGTTTACAACACAAGAATAGAGAACACCACAGTCGTTAACCATGTCAGCTTCAATGGCGGCACCGGTGGTGTGCAGGTACGTGCCACAGCACAGCAAGAATCTTTCGCAAACGAAAAGCACATGGCGCCCGTCGCGGCGCAGACTGAGCACGTCCAGGCCGCCCGCGCCAATCCTGACCTACGCGCCTCCAGCAATCACGGCAAACCTCCCATCGCCGCCACACCTAAACCTGGCGCTTTCAAGGAAAGCGGAGCTGTAGCCGCCAAAGAAGGTGGCACAGTTCATACCGCCGCCGAGACCAACAATGCGCATCCAGCCACCGAAGCTGCTCGTCCGGCGGCCGAGACCACTCGCCCAGCACCCGTAGTCCATGCCAAGGATATTCCGCCCGCGCAACACGCTGCTCTTCCAAATACTGGCAATGCCAAGAACGATATGAGATTCCAGCAGCAACAGCAAAAGCTGGAAACACAACAGGCGAAGGAGCGTCAAACGCTCCAGACCAAGCAGGACCAAGACCATCAGCGCCTCCCGCAAAAGCCGGCCAATGAACCGAAACAACAACCCCTAGAGCAGAAACATCAGCAGCAGACGCAACAACTGGCGCAAAAGCACACCCAGCAACAGCAACAGTTGCAGCAGCGTCAGCAGCCCGCTTCACACGCGGCTGCGCCTAAAGAGGCCGAAAAAGGAAAGCCAGGCTCGTAGCGCAAGGCCCGTGAATTCAGGCTGGCCGTATCTACCAACCTGATCAATTAACCCGATGCCCCAGGCTTCGACAAAATCGAGACCTGGGGCATGTCTTTGATTGAGCCTTCTTTTTTCGCGTCTTCTCCTCGACCTCTGCGCCTCAGAGTACTCTGCGTAGAAGTCGCTCTTAAGTTGCGCGCAGCTTCCTTCACGCGGCGCCCTCAGCCGATCACTTTGCTCACGCGAATAATTGCATCCGCCACAGTCCAGATGTACTCTGTCGCCGACACCAACTCCCCCTACCAAGTCATCTAAGAGGTCACCATGCAAATTCGTCTCGCCAGCGTAATGGTAGACAACCAGGACAACGCTCTCCGCTTCTACACGACTATCCTGGGCTTCGTGAAAAATAAAGATATCCCCATGGGTCCTAACTTTCGCTGGCTGACCGTCTCCGCTCCTGAAGGCGCCGAGGGGGTCGAGCTAGTCCTCGAGCCCATGGCCTTCCCTCCAGCTCAGGTTTTTCAAAGAGCGCTCTTCGCCGCGGGCATACCCGCGACATCCTTCATCACCAACGACATCCAGTCTGAGTACAATCGGCTGAAAGCTCTCGGCGTCACCTTCCGTGGCGAACCCAAAAACATCGGCCCCATCATTGCTGTTCTTTTTGAAGACACATGCGGAAACCTCATCAACTTGGCTCAGCCAGTGCTCTAGTGCGGCGCCACTCTGACTTTCATTGCCCGCGAGACTTTCCATGGCGATCCGGTCCTCTTGCTTGCCATATTGTCGCTTCAGTGAAATACTCATGAAATGATCATCGGCGATCGGCTCCGCGAACTCCGCAACCAAAAAAAGTTGTCTCAGGGCGAAATCGAAAATCGCTCTGGGCTACAGCGGGCCTATCTCTCTCGGGTCGAGAATGGGCACACCGTTCCGAACATCGAGACCCTTGAAAAATGGGCCAGAGCTCTCGAAGTTCCTCTCTACCAGCTTTTTTATGACGACGCAGAGTCTCCCAAGGCGAGCGATCTCCGCTCGTGGAAATCGACCGAGGAAGCTCCCTGGGGCTCTTCCGGCCAAGACGCGGAATATCTCAAGCAGCTGCGCCGAGTGCTCCGTAAGGTCAACGAGGCAAACCGTAAGCTTCTGCTTCAAATGGCGGCGAGGTTGGCCCGCCGCGCGCAAAAGTCTGCAGCCCGTGAAAAATAAGCCAATGAGTTTCCTCCCGGCCTAGCTTCTCCCGTAGGTGCGCGGCATGGCCCGCCCAGAATCCAAATCATTGGATGGCCAAACTCGCCCAACATTTCGCGCTACGCCCGTTTCAGTTGGCGTTCTCTCCGCAAACAGCCGCTAGAAGCGTCTCACTGTGGCCGGCGTGTGCCCGGGGTAACGATTATTCGTAAGCGCAAAACTTTTGATATTCCGAAGAGAAACATTTCATGAGCATGTCCAGCCATTCATTCAACTCGCCAGTGTGGTACACGATTGTTCTGTCCCAGACCATTGTCTTCTCTTCAATTCCCTTGCGGGCGCCCAGCCACCGCACATACGTAAAATTCGCCGTTATGAGATCCGGGTTCCCGTTCATTTTCCACGGCCGCAGTATCCCGCTCCCGTCAATCATCACCAAGTCCACGCTCTAAAAAAATCATCGAATCATCTCGTTTGTGTGAGGTGTACTTTGACCCACTGTCTAAACTGACAGTATCCGTCCAAGAGCCGAGGTGCTATTTCTCCTGTGTTGACCGAGTTTCTGGCTAGCGAAATAAAATTAGCCTAATTCAAAAACGGTCGAAGGGCGAACGTATGCTCGTGAAGAGCACCGGTGAGAGGAAATGCATGAGAGTTCTTCTTTCCTGGGGCTGTATAGGTATTCTTCTGGCTTTGTTTGCCGGTGCGGTTACTGCTGAAGCTCACATTTGTATCCCTGGAATTTTTTGGCAAGCCCCCAGTGTAGCGGCAGGTACTAAGAACAATCAGCCCAACGATTTACCCCTGCCCGATAGCTTCACGACGGACAGCGACAACCCCGATCTTCCCTCAATACTGCTTTCTCCAGCAGGAGATCGTTTAAAGGGCGCCCCTGAGCAAAACCCCGCGGACACGTTGAGTGGATTATCGAGTGCCTCTTCTCCCGCTAATGACCCTGTTGTGCTTGAGCCGAAAGTGTCATATCCACCACCGAATGGAAAGAAAGAAAACGAGCGTCCAGAGTCAGACCGCTTTCACTGGTGGACTGCTGTTAAAGAGTCGCTTTTATACACCGGAATCATGCACACCTTTAACCTCACGACGGAAGCTGGTACGAGGGATGCTCTGGACGGCCACTGGTTCCGAAACTATACGAGATCGATCTCCGAGCTTCGTGGTTGGAGCGACAGCGACAGATTCATGGCGCCTTACGTGGGCCATCCCATCGAAGGTTCGGTCTTCGGCTTTATCGAGCGGCAGAATGATCCGAAGTACCGCCTGGTGCAATGGGGCGACGGTCGCGACTACTGGGTCAGCATGCTGAGGTCCATGGCCTTTTCCGCGGTATGGCACACTCAGTGGAAGATCGGTCCGGCCAGCGAAGCCTCCATCGGCAATGTCATGTTGCATGCGTCGCCAGGATTTATCACTCTTGTAGACACGCCCACGCTAGGCTTTTGCACCATGTTGGCTGAAGACGCGGCCGATCGTTACTTGATCATGGGCTTGGAGAATCGCACCACCAATCGCGCAGTGATTATTCTGGCGCGCAGTTTTCTTAATCCCGGTCGTACTATGCAGAACTTGATGTCCTTTCAAGTTCCCTGGAAACGCGCCACTCGCATGGGGCTGTTTGGTGCGAACTACGAACTCCGCAAGGAACTCGTGCAAGAATTCAAGGAAGACGGCGGAGAAAAACCCTTCGAGTTCGTCCGCGATGCTTATAAACCCGCTGGCGTGGAATTCAAACACGATTATCCGCGCGAAGCCCCCATCGAACTTACTGCTTTCCCGGAATATGAGTCGTTTTTAGGTGGTGGCAGCTGCATCGGCGGCGGAGGCACGGGAGCGGCTCGCGTGAACCCTGCGTTACAAGTCGTCGCCGAGGTGAACGGGTGCTTGATCATGCACCAGCCCACTTACAATATGAGCGCTGATTCCCTGTCCTATTCAGGCGGACTTCGTTGGACTCCTCTTGCCAGTCACCGCATCTCTCCCTTCCTTCAGATGAAATTCGGCGGAAGAAAAGTCACAACCGAAACCGATGACCTTGAACTCAAAAAGCAGTTGTTAGACGAATGGAACAACGGGAATGGCACTCTTGCGCATTACCCAGTGCGCAGCGACTGGTCAGCGGAGGCGGCAGTCAACGGCCCCATGCTTTCCGTTGGTGGCGGGCTCGACGTAGTCATTACCCGCCCCTTCGCGTGGCGTGTTCTCAACGTCGAATATTCTCACACCTGGATTAACAACATCGGTGGTATCCATCCACAGAATGGCGTTTTGATCGCCACTGAAGCTGTGGTGCGCATCGGCACCTGGTAAATCCGCTTTGCTTTAGCTGAACACTTATTGTGGAATTTTGAAGGAAGGACGACCAGTCAGGCAAGAGTACCTAACTCAATTTATGAGCGTCGGCGATCGCGGTCATCGGGAACGGCGGCAATACCCAGGCGGCGAAGTTCGTCGGCGTAATACTTGCGGTAGAGAACGTTCCACTCTTCGCTGTCTTCAAGAATTTCTTTTTTCTGCGAGGTGATTTTCTTGCGGACTTCGAGGTCGGCCTTCTCTTCTTCGTGGAGCGTCGCAGTCAGGATCTGCACCACCTGCTGGCGGATGGTGTCGCGGTCTTCGACGAATTCTACATCGTCGCTCGAAACCAGCACGTCCGTGAGTTGATGAGAGATTCGGACAATCTTTTCGCGGCTTAGTCGCATTCCGGTTGCTTGCCCTCTAGTATTTCCATTTAGCCGAATACCTGCTCGGTCAAAATGGGCATTGTTGCCGCTAAAAAACAAAACCATACACAGCTAAGAGTGGCTGTACTACCTCAGCACCAGCTTGCGGTCGCGCGCGAGCTGCGCCTTCACTTTCTTGTACATCTCCTGATACGAGACGTTGGTCCGCCGCATTTCTTCTTGATGGTCGGTGAGAATTTGGCGCACTTCTTCGTTCAGCCGGTCCTCGATGGTAATCTCTTCCATCATGCGCTGCCGCAACCGCTGCGCGACTGCGTCCGCAACCTTCGTTTCGATCAACTTCCCTTCCACAAGCCGCTTCACCACTTCCGTTGCCATGTATCCGACGTAATCTCGTGCGATCAGCATCCCAGAGTGAGTCCTTTGCGCATAAGCAAGAGAAAGAGTTTACTGGCTGTACCACCAAAGTGCAAGGCGAGTGCGATTTCGTAGCACAGCCACTCTTGGCTGTGGTCTCTGCCGAGAGACTTAAAAGACAGCACTCATGGGAATGTCAGTGCGCGTGCAGGGGAAAGCCCATAGACGATTGCGACGACGCAAACCACGGGAAGTAACTCAAACAGGCTTATATGATGTTTCAGAAAAAATTGGAGGCGCGGGGCGGAATCGAACCGCCGATAAAGGTTTTGCAGACCTTTGCCTTACCACTTGGCGACCGCGCCCTACTCACGTGCGCCCGTTTACCAGGAGCCGAACAGCTCCCACACGATAGGAGCCTTCCAGCCCAAAGCAAACGATTGACGCAATTATAGCATCGGGGGAGCCACGAACTTCGATGCAAATCTTTGCTCCACCGCCGAAAAATTAATCATCGAAGCACAGCGCGAATCGCCGCCAAAAAGCAGGTTGCGGAGCGCGTTGACGCTGCCTACGGCTTCCTGTACGATTACTTAAGTCAGGGCGCTTAGCTCAGCGGTTAGAGCGTTCGGTTTACACCCGAAAGGTCGTCCGTTCAAATCGGACAGTGCCCACCATTGCAGTGCTTCACTTGGTCGTGCAACACTCGGTAGTGCAGCACCTGTGACGCTTCACCCTTCAGCGGGGACGTAGTTCAGTTGGTTAGAACGCTGCCCTGTCACGGCAGAGGTCGCGAGTTCGAGTCTCGTCGTCCCCGCCATTCATTCCAAAAGAGTTGTACCAGGTTCAACGAAACCAGAGGGGGTGCAAAAGGACACGTTTTTGCACCCTGTTTGCACCCCTTTTCGTCAATTAGAATCGTTTCACTGCGCGGCTGTCGCACTAACTGGTCGCGTTTGCGCTAGACCCGTGGTGTTCGTTTCAGCGGTGAACACTAGAGCGAGAACTGCTGCCTGCGCAGCGTGCTTTGCGGGCGAAATTGCCTGAGTGTAAACATCCAAGGTTGACCGAAAGGAGGAATGCCGCAACAACTCCTGCATCACTTTGAATTCTGTCCCAACGCTGCGTAGCAAAGTCGAATACGTGTGCCGGAAAGTGTGCCATCCGAATTGCTTCCGAATTCCGACCTTCTGAGCGGCGGGACGAATATACTTGCGCAGGATCGCCTGGCCCCAAATTGGCTTCCGACCACGGTGTCGTCTGCTTGCAAACACCCAATCGCTCGATTTGTTGTAGCGGCAGAGTTCTCTCCATTTGTCCAATTCCTCCAAGACAGCTGGATGAGCCGGCACTGGCTTCTGTGAAGATTCTGTCTTGCATGGTCCTACCACACCATACACGATGGAGCGCACCACGTTCATCGTGTGCTGGGCAAAATCGATGTCGCACCACTTCAGCCCAAATAGTTCACTCTGGCGCAAGCCAGTAGATGCTGCGAGGAGTACCAACGTTCTCTCACGCAATCCTAGACCAGTGAGCAACGACTTGATTTCACTGGGCGTCAGCACGCTTGGTACCGTTCGCCGCTTTGCACCTTGGCGGACCAAACGGATCGGATTGCGATCGAAAAGTTCGTGACGGCAAGCATGATTGAAAAGGACCGAGAAGAGATTTCTGATTTTCGCACAACTGCTCTTCGCGAGTGGCAGACCGCGCAGCCAAGACTCCACCTGGATCGTTCTGACTTCGGAAAGACGTATGGTCCCCCAATTGGGGATGATCCATCGGTTCAGGTAAGCCTTGTAGCTTTTCTTAGTCGAATAACTGCGCCAGATATTGTCTTTAGTCAATTCGCGCTGCTCAAAGTGATTGCACACTTCCTTGACGGTCAACGGGAAAGAATCGCGCCGCAGCCCATTTGCGTTGATTTCCGTCAGCAATCCCGTGACCGCTGTGCGGGCAGAATCCGCATCGGAGTACTGGCAGACCGTGCCGATCACCCTTTTTCGGTAAATGCGTTTCCCTTGAGGATCTTTCTCCGCCCATCGAAACTGCCAAACATCGGGACCGCGTTTGCGAATACTTTTGATCAGACTTCCCTGTTGCATTCCTGCCTCCGGCATCGCCGTTGCGACGCAGGAGGATTCTTACCTATGGAGACCCGAAATTAGGAGTTGAGGGAGCGAGAGAACAGCCGAGTGCATTGCTTTGCGGCGGCAACGTTGTTTGGTTGCACGACCTGACGATGATGGCTTCGGGTTTGCCCGTCATCCGTCCAGAGTCGATGCCAAGCGCGGAGATCACTTCCTACAAGCCGACATATCAATACCAATCCGGGCTCGATGAGCGACATAGTGATCTCCAAATGCTTGCGTGCTCACTATCTATATGAAGCCTTCAGAGCGGGGCTCGCCGAAGTTCAACATCCCCAGACTATGTTGAGAGCAGATTTCTTAGAGGATTGGCCCTGAAGTGCTTTGAACTTCGCGTAGGCGGCCATTACCCAGGCCCAGGACCCGGCTCAAGCGCCGGCGAGAGAAAGTTATAGCTTCTGCTTGCCGATGGCCTTCAGGCGCGGCAGGAGCACCAAGTCGGCCGCTTCCTCGGCATCCCTGAGAAGCGTCTTGCGCGGCGTGCCTATCAGCGCACGCATGGTCAGGCCACGAGCAAAATCCGTGACTTGGATCGCGCGCACGGCCACAGGAAAGTCGGACGGGATTTCTCCGGCAGTGATCCCGTCCCGGAAACGGCGCTCCACCAGCGTGGCGCCACCGGCGGCTGCGTTTTGCAGGAACCGCTGAACCTCAGCGTCGTTCACAAGCGGCGCGATGCAAACCATAAGGCAGCCCCGGGCGGACCCTTTCTCGGTCGCACTTTCGACGGCGTACCTCAGAAAGCCCGCGATCGAGTCGCGAAGACCCTGTGGCGAGAGGAGTGCCTTCGCGGCTGATGCGCCCTTCCGTTCTGCGTACGCCCTTAGGACGCGCAAGAATATCGCCCGCTTGTCCCCGAAGACGGCATACAGGCTCGGCCGTCCCACACCCATCCCGGCGACGAGATCGTCAATCGTCACTCCGTCGTAGCCTTTCGACCAGAACACCTGAGTCGCCTTTTCCAGCGCCCCCGTCTCGTCGAAGCTGCGCGGTCGACCCCGCGGTCTAGCGGTATTTTGAATCATTTGGTTCAAAACTCATTGACAATTTCCATCGAACCAATATATAACCGAATAGTTCGAAATTAGCAAGTCGGTCATGGCCTCGCGGGGGCTCATGACTCGGCCTTCACCCTTTACCACGGAGACGCCCATGGAACATTCAATCGCACTCGTCACCGGCACCACCTCTGGGCTCGGTTATGCGGCAGCCAGCATGCTCGCCACCAAGGGCTACCGACAGGTCATCGTCACCGGGCGCAGCCTGGCCCGGGTTCAGCAAACGGCCGCTCAACTCGCGGCTGAGACCAAGAAACAGGTCTTCACGCCGCTGGAGCTGGATCTGGACTCGCCGTCCAGCGTTCAGTCCACCCTCGCCGAGCTGGTCAAGCAAGGTAAGCCGATCGATTTCCTGCTGCTCAATGCAGGGTTGGTCCCATTTAAGAAGCGCGTGCTCACTGCGGCGGGCGTCGAGGCGTCTCAGGCCCCGCTGATCGGCCATCATCAACTAACTGTCGGGTTGCTCCGCGCCAATCTACTGAGCCCCAACGCGCGGATTGTTATCGCCGGTGCGGAGCCAGCCCGAGGGGGCGTCCCCATGTTCAAGTACACCGACGTGCCAGCCTTCGGGGCCAAATACCACCGGGGTAACCGAACCGCCGCTGTGGAAGCCCTGATTCGCAACGGGCCGAACGTGAAGTACGTGCCCAACAATGCGTATGCCGACGCGAAGCTCATTATCGCTTGGTGGGTCGCGGCGCTGGCGCGCCGGCTACCCTCAGGCATGGCCGTGTATGCTGTCTCGCCCGGTGGGGCGACCGACACCAAGGTGGTGCGAAGCGCTGGCCCGTTGTTGAAGTATCTGTTTATCCCAATCGTGAACCTCATTCCCGGCATGAATCAGACGCCGGAGACCGCGGCCCGTCGGTACCTCCAAGCGTCGGAGTTCGGAACCGACGTCTCAGGGCAATTCTTCGCCTCGGCTCAAGGGAAGTTCTCAGGCCCAATTGAGGCGCAGCGCCACCCACACCTTCTCGATCGCGCCAGCCAAGAAGCCGCGTGGCAGGCCGTCGTGAAGGTCTCTGGCGTCGATTTCTCTTACACAGCATCCTTAAGCGCGGTGTCCTGAAAGAGTGCCGGTCGCGGCGAAATGGTTGCGGTGACCAGAATCAGCATGCGATTGCGGCGCTGCGTGCTCGTCCACGGGGTCTTACGGTATTGTGAAATAAATAGTTCAATAATCCCTTGACCACGGCCATCGTGTCTATTATCGTACCAAACAGTTCAAAATAACCAAAGTAACCCTAACCTCGCAAGGAGAATACACATGGAACGGTACCAAGATAAAAAGGTGGTGATTATCGGCGGCACGAGCGGTATGGGGCTCGGGACGGCGAAAATGCTCCTCGATGAGGGTGCGCGTGTTCTGGTGACGGGTCGCTCGAAGGCCAGACTGGAATCGGCGCAGAAAGAGCTTGGAAAGGACGCCCTCGTGGTTTCGAGCGACGCGCGTTCGTTGACGGAAATCGACGCTCTCGCCTCTCGAGTGAAGGCCGAGTTCGACACTTTCGACCTGCTCTTCGTCAACGCCGGGTTCAGCATCCGAGCGCCTCTTGAGAGCATGACCGAGGCTGTCTACGACGAGATGTTCAACCTGAACGCCAGGGGGCCGCTTTTCGTGATGCAGAAGCTCACGCCGCTGATCAACCGGGGAGGCTCTATCGTCCTCACGACCTCGATCGCCAACGTCAAGGGAATGCCCGGCAACGCCACATACGGAGCGGCCAAGGCTGCGCTGCGATCATTCGCTCGGACGCTGGCCGCCGAGTTGATTCCTCGCGAGATTCGCGTCAACGCGGTGACGCCCGGCCCCATTGACACGCCGATCATCGGCAAAGCGTTTCCTGGTAAAGGCGAGGCCGAACAGATTAGGGAGAAGATGACCGGTATGGTCCCGATGAAGCGCCTCGGGACGTCGGATGAAATCGCCAAGGCCGTCCTCTTCCTCGCGTTCGACGCGACCTTCACGACCGGCGCGGAACTTCCGGTAGACGGAGGATGGTCTCAACTTTAAGGTGTGGACCGTCCGGGAGGGTGAGCTGGCATCGAGAACGGTCTTCAACGACTCGCATGCCATTGCGCAATCGGTTCAATAGCGAACGCAGTGGCGGTGGCTCGGTCGTCGCCACTGCGCGCCCGCCCAAGACGAAACATCGTGTTCGGCGCGACCTTCACGACCGGCGCGGAACTCCCACAGGAGGGCACAGCATGAGCCACACCTCAGAGGATTACTGCCGCTCCTGTACAGCAACCGATGAGTATCGGCGCGGAGATGCAGGCCGGTAAAAGGAGGACTAAGAACATGCACAACCTAGTAGTGAGCTCATTGGCGGTTGCTTATCTCGCAGCGAATACATACGCCATCGTGAAGGTAGGAGTGTTTGAGTTAGCCCGTTCGCGCAAGCATCTCCTACTCTATGGCGTTCCCTTCATATTGTGGGGCTCTGTCATTCTGATGGGATGCAAGCTCATGGAGATTATGCGCCGATTCGATGAATGGGCGGCCTGATGGCCCGTTGAGAGCAATGCACTCATTGACCTTGAGTTGTGCTTCGTTTTCAGGATTGGTCCCCATAAACGCGCTTGTATTGAGTGGTCTGACCAGCTTCCGAGTGGTCGGCGAACCTAAGGTTGTTCTGAAATGAGGTCTAAGAAATTCAGTGACTTGGTGAAATCTGGGTACAATAAGGGGACGATAAGAAGTGACATCCGGTACCTTGTGGTATCAAAAGATGTCCGCCGACACCGTTTGATATCAATCGATTACATCAAAACGCTGTGCTGTCACGGCAGAGGTCGCGAGTTCGAGTCTCGTCGTCCCCGCCAATTCTTTCCAAAGCAGTTAGGCGATTTGATTCAAACCTTCGAGGGCACGAAAGGCACGTTTCGCGCCCTTTCTGTGCCCTTTTGCTGGTCCGGGCTGCCAAACACGAGGTCGCAGACATCCCGTCATTTTTAGCGAGGGATTCCTCCTAATTTCGGAGGGACGATGAGATCGGGTAAGTCATGATAGCTCAAGCGAAATCACATGCCAGCGATGCCGTTTTCCGGTTGGGTGTGGCAACGCGCAGGGATATGCACACCATTACGCTCGTCGTCCCAAGCGAGGGCGGACATTTTCCAGTCTCCATCCTTTCGCACAAATTGAATCGTATTCATGCCACGCGTGTCGAAGCGTTCCCCGTGCAGCACTCCCGTCTTGCGGTACGCGAGGAACCGCTGTGCCACATTTCCGAAGATTTCGGTAGTCTCCCATTCCTCACGCTCGCAGAGATCCACCAGGCTGCCATCGTTGAGCAATAATTCGCGCGGCGTAATGAATTCCGAGATTGAAAACACTTCTGTGTTTGGTCCGCAGGTCCTCACAATGATGCCCTGCGGGATGAACAGATCGTGGATTCGCTGGAGGCTAACGGTTGCGCCAGGCGTAGGTGAGAAAATCCGGAAGAATTCCGCCGTTAGTTCGTCGATACGGCGCTTGTCCTTGTTAATGGATGGAACAGCTAGTCCTTGCAAACCCTGCATGGAAAACTTCCTCTGGTTAGCTCAGTGGCCTTCTTCCGGCCGCTTCTCTGATAGGAGGATAGCAGCGATTATGAGGGAGTAACGGTTTCTTCGTCAATGTCCGGCGACCTTACGTGGAGCAATGAAACGCGCGCGGTGGACAGCGCGGAAATAAATTCTCAACCCACAACCCAACCCACAAAACGCGGTGTCTTATACGGCTTACGGGTATTTTGGCAGTCCCCGCGTTGTTGTAAGTTGTTGTAAAACCTATTACCGCAGCGCTGTCACGGCAGAGGTCGCGAGTTCGAGTCTCGTCGTCCCTGCCATTCTTTCAAAAGTTGACGGAAAACTTGGCATCCTGAGCCCTGCCACACGGCGGCCCATACACTTCGTCTATTCCTATTTTCCCCGCACCACCCAGATCTAGACGCCTTACAGTTTGCCGGTAATCCGAGTTAGTTCGCCGGGCTTTACTTCATTGGCCGCGAACCGGCGATCAGGATATCGACCAGTCTTTTGGCGCTTTCCTGCCAGTCGGGGCCGGTCGATACGTAGGAGACGCCAATCAGCGCACGAAGCAGGTCGAACGGCTCGAGGTCTTTGCGTATGTCGCCGCTCTTCATGGCGGCCTTCACAAGTGCATCGATCGCTCCCGTAACATGAACGCGGGAAGAATCGTACAGCCTCGAAGGACCGCCGACGACGCTATTCAATACTGATGCGATGATCTGCTTTGCGGCAATGTAGTCAACGAAAAGCATCATCCAGGCCCGCAACGCCTCGATTGGAGGCAACTTTGCGGATAGTTCCCTTTGTGCCGCCGCCAGTTTTCCCACCTCAGTGTGGTAAACGGCCTCGATAAGGGCATCGCGCGTCGGGAAATGGCGGTATAAGGTTCCCGGCCCCACACCCGCCTGTTTGGCGATATCGTCCAAGCTGGCATCTGCACCTGACCGGGTGAATGCCGCCTTGGCCACCTCCAAAATGCGATCGCGGTTGCGTCGTGCGTCAGTGCGCGGCTTTCGTTCCGAACGTTTAGAAGGTTTTCTGGCCATAAAAAAGATTGTAACCGGAGACAGCCTCCGTATATCTAAGTATTCGGAGCCACTCTCCGTTTTATCGGAATCGTGGCGGCCCGTCAATACCGTGGCGTAGGCCCGGAACTGGAACGGGCCAGAACAAGGAGGAACACAATGGTAGACGCATTTGGGGCAACCTCAACAACAGATGATGTTTTGTCCGGCGTAAATCTGCTCGGCAAGCGCATTCTGGTCACGGGCGTTTCGGCGGGTATCGGCGTGGAAACAGCGCGGTCTCTGGCCGCGCATGGCGCACATGTTGTGGGTGCCGCGCGGGATCTGGCTAAGGCCGAGCAGGCGACCGCCGAGGTGCGAAAAGACGCTGCAGCCAAGGGTGGGAGCTTCGAGCTGGTTGCACTTGATCTCGGCAGCCTTAAGAGCGTGCGCGACTGCGCCGACAAACTACTCGCAAAAGGTGAACCCTTCGATGTAGTCATCGCCAATGCCGGCGTGATGGCTACTCCGTTTGGCAAGACGTTGGACGGCTTTGAAACGCAATTCGGCACAAATCATCTCGGTCACTTTGTCCTCGTTAACCGGATTGCGCCACTGATCCGTTCCGGAGGAAGGTTGATCAACCTGTCGTCCGCCGGTCATCGCATATCCAACGTAGATCTGCAGGATCCCAACTTTGAGCGGACCCCCTACGATCCGATGGTCGCCTATGGCCGCTCGAAGACGGCGAATATCCTCTTCGCTGTTGCTTTCGACCAACGGCACCGCAAGCGTGGCGTGCGTGCCGCGGCTGTGCATCCGGGAGTCATACAGACGGAGCTGGGTCGTTACATGGACCCGAGCGTCCTCCAAAACTTGATTCAGCAAATAGGTCAGCAGCTTGCGGCCGAGGGTAAGGGGCCGTTCCAGTGGAAGACCATCCCTCAAGGAGCCGCAACTTCTGTTTGGGCCGGTGTCGTCGCTCCGGCGGACGGGATCGGCGGCCAATATTGTGAGAATTGCCACGTCGGTCAGATCGCTCCGGACCATGTGACCGTCACGGGCGTAAGCGAAGGAGTCCGCGGATATGCGCTCGATCCAAGCACGGCGCAGGCGCTTTGGAAGAAGAGTGAAGAACTCGTCGGAGAGTCATTTTAGCGATTCAGTTTTCCAGCTACTTGATGCGAAGGAGGATCTATGAAGATATTTGTCACGGGAGCAACAGGCTTTGTCGGTTTAGCTATCGTTCAGGAGTTGATCAAATCGGGTCATAAGGTGATTGGACTGGCTCGGTCGGATGGGGCTGCCGCGTCCATTGCCGCTGCCGGAGCCTATGTACATCGCGGTTCCCTCGAAGACCTCGAGAGCTTGCGCACCGGAGCGGCCGCTGCCGACGGGGTGATCCACACTGCCTTTATCCACGACTTCTCGAACTACGCGCCTGCCGCCGAGAAGGATAGACTCGCCATTGAGACACTAGGAGCCGCCCTCGCGGGTTCCGAGCGCCCGTTGGTCGTCACTTCCGGGACCTTGCTGATTCAGCGCCAGGGCCCGCTCGCAACCGAACTGGATGGGCCCAATCCCAGCTTTCCGCGCAAGTCGGAGCAGGCTGTAGCAGCTATGGCCTCGCGTGGCGTACGCGTCTCCGTGCTGCGTCTTCCTCCATCGGTCCATGGGGACGGCGATCATGGCTTCGTCCCGGCTCTCATCAAGATCGCCCGCGAAAAGAGACAGTCAGCGTACGTCGGCAATGGTCTTAACCGCTGGCCTGCCGTCCACCGGCTCGATGCTGCTCATCTCTACAGGCTCGTACTGGAGAAGGGTTCCGCAGGAGCGAGCTACCACGCCGTTGGAGACCAGGGCGTGCCCTTCCATGACATCGCTGGCGTGATCGGTCGCCGCCTGCACGCGCCAGTTGTCAGCAAGTCGCCCGAGGAGGCCGCTCAACATTTCGGTTGGCTCGCTCACTTCGTCGGTATCGACTGCCCGGCGTCAAGCAAGCTAACGGAAGAAAAGCTGGGATGGCAGCCGAAGCAGCTGGGGATTATTGCCGACCTTGAACGAGGGACCTATTTCGGACCGGAACAGACCACGCACGCAGCCTCTTCGCACAGTTAAGAATGTGCACTGGGTAAAACACACGTCGCAAGATCATGCTACACAAAGCGCAACGCTGAGCTGATTGCCGGTCTCAATCACACGAGCAGGTTCGAGGCTTGAACTTCACTATCATTCTGAGGAGAGAAACAAAATGCAAAGCACACCAAAGAAAATCGTTCTCGTTACCGGAGCGAACAAAGGTATTGGGTTCGAAGTCGCCCGCCAGCTCGCCGCATCAGGTTTTACTGTTCTCCTAGGCGCGCGAGATCAAGCACTCGGCCGGGAGGCGGCAGACAAGCTCAAACGCGATGATGTCCGCTACCTCGCGATCGATCTCGACAATTCCGCTACGATCGCCGCAGCCGCACAAGCTATTGACGCCGGCTTCGGTCATCTCGACGTCCTCGTCAACAACGCCGGCATCGTCGTGCAGGGGGATGGCTGGCCATCGAGTAGCAGTCTCGATGCAATAGAGCGAACCTTCCGCGTAAACTTCCTGGGCACCGTTGCGGTAACGCAAGCGATGCTTCCGCTATTGCGCAAGGCTCGGTCCGCTAGCATCATAAATGTGTCGAGTGGACTCGGGTCGCTTACGAAGAGTGGCGATCCAGCGTGGACCCATGTCGCTGCGAAGTTTCTCGGCTACGCCGGATCGAAGGCAGCTCTCAATATGATGACCGTGCAGCTCGCCTACGAACTGCGCGACACATCAATCAAAGTGAATTCTGTCGATCCCGGCTACACTGCGACTGATCTCAACCAGAATCGGGGGACCCAGACCATTCCGGAAGGGTCCGCGGAGATCATTCGCCTGGCGCTGCTCTCCGGAGATGGCCCAACCGGGACCTTCTCAAACGCGCAAGGCATCGTTCCCTGGTAAGGTGCACACAAGGAGGAAATCATGACCAACGAAAACCACAAAATAGCAATTATCACAGGTGGAAGCCGCGGACTCGGACGCAACACAGCGATCCATCTCGCTCGACGAGGCGTGAATATTCTCTTCACCTATCGCGCGAATCAGAAAGAGGCCGACTCACTTATCGGCGAAGTCGAAGCGATAGGAAGGAAAGCAGCGGCGTATCGGCTCAACACCGGTGACATTCACGCATTCGACGGATTCGTGGCGGATGTTCGCAAAACGCTGCACAGTTGGGGAGGAGGTCGGTTCGACTATCTCGTGAACAATGCGGGCGGTTCGCTCCATGCGAATTTCGACCAAACCACCGAAGCGCAATTCGACGAGATCGTAAACGTTCATTTCAAAGGAGTATATTTCCTGACGCAAAAACTGCTTCCGTTAATGAAGGATGGCGGGCGAATCATTAATGTTTCGTCGGGGCTGGCGCGCTTTGCGCTGCCGGGCAGCTCGGCTTATGGAGCGACAAAAGGCGCGGTGGAGGTGCTGACCCGTTACTTGGCCAAAGAAC
>Ga0265354_1000057_pt1 | contig 18388 bp, 14 predicted proteins | sample NZE1metagenome_FD_189074 | JGI IMG/M metagenome (GOLD analysis project Ga0265354, IMG submission 189074) | Rhizosphere microbial communities from Maridalen valley, Oslo, Norway - NZE1 | ecosystem: Host-associated > Plants > Roots > Rhizosphere > Soil | place: Norway: Oslo | collected 2017-09-14 | reverse complement strand
CCGGGAGCGATGTGACCGACGTGGCTTTTGCCAGCGAAGACGAGCTTGCGCTGTACCACCTAACCGAAACCGCGACTCGCGTGCTGAAAAAGGCCTTTGCCATGGCTCGTGAGCGAGGTCTGTTGCGCTGATCCACGGGCCAATCTACCTACGGCTCGGAGCCGGGGCCACTCCTATCCATTCCTTTTCAAGGAGCCTTTGCGATTTCAATGCTTCCGTTCGAATTGGTGAGCTGCAACTGGCAACCTCCCGCTCCGATCGTCCCGTTTAGCGACTCTCCGCCAATGTTTCCCGTCGCGGTAACCGGTAGCTCGGAAGAAACCTTTCCGAACGAGGTGCGCGCGGCAAGATTGTAGCCGACGCCCTCCGGGATACGGACGTGGATGGACGAGAAGGAGGTCTTGAGAGAGATATCCCGACAGCCGCTGGCCGGACGAAGGGCCGTCACGGAGATCCCTCCGTTCTGGTTGTCCACGCGGATGCGGCCGCCAATGGATTCGAGCGTCACGCCAGAGAAAGAAGTCGTCACAATAGCGTCGCCTTTCACATTGCGCGCCGTAACTGAGCCGTTGCTGTCTTCAGCGGTCAGATTGCCGTTGACGCGTTCGGCGTCGATGCTACCAAAGCTGGTTTTCGAGTAAGCGTCGGCTCCGATGTCGGTGAGCGTGATCGCTCCATTTCCCGTGACGGCACGGATGCCCTTCGGGATGTTTGTCGCCTCAATGGCCCCAAAGGAAGACTTGAGTGTGACTGCGCCTCGAATGTCGCGCACCGTAATTTTTCCGTTGGAGGTGTCCGCATCCAGCGCCCCGTTGATATTCTCGAGTTCCAGGTTGCCGAAGGAATCGCGGATGGTCACCGAAGGTCCACCAAGCGAACTTGCCTTGACCCGGCCGTTGTTGGTTGTGCAGTTCACGCGGCCTTTCACATCGGTGAAGGTTATGTTTCCGAAACTATCGCTGACGTCCAACGAGCCCGCAATGGTCACAATATCCACGTTTCCGTTGTTGTCGTGTACGGACAAATCGCCGCGGATGTTCTTCGTGTCCACGTTGCCGAAGGAGGTTGTGACGTTGGCCGAGGCAGCACCGTCGAGCGTGATCGCCCCGTTGCCTCCCGTGATGGTCGCCCCGCCTTGAATGTTGCGCACAGTGATGCTGCCGAAGCGGTCTTGCACGTCGAGCGTGCCTTTCACGTCAGAGACCTGCACGGAGCTGTTTTTATTGTTGACGACGGTATTGCCAGCGGCCCCGGTGAGTTCGATGCTGCCGAAGGAATTGGTTAGCCGCGCGGGGCCGGCGTCCTGGACAGTGAGCGAACCGTAACCGTTTTCGACTTCCACGGCACCATGGACTCGGGTGATGTTGACGCTTCCGTAGCTGTTGCGGACATTCAGCGGAGCGTCTGTAGGCATGGCGATGTCGTAGTTCACGGACCAAGAGGAATGTTTGCTGATGTGAAACCACTTGTTTTCTTCTGACGGATAAATCGTACGGATACTGATGCCTTCACCGGTCTGTTGCACTTCAATCTGGATTTTTTGCGCGAAGGATTCCGCTTCTTCATGGGAGCTGGCCTGCGCGCGGATGACGGCGGAAATTTTGACCTCGCGTCCGGATTCGCCATGAACTTTGATCTCGCCGAACTTGTGCTCGACGCGAACAGACTGGCCCGCGCCAAGAGTCAAGGTCTTGTCAAAATTGCGAGTGACTTCATCCTGCGGCCAGGTTCCCGATGCCAACGCAGGAAACGCCGTGAACAGGAGGACGGCTGCAATACGGCCCGCCAATCGCGCGCTGCGCAAACGCTCTCTATTCCTATTCGACAAAAACAACTTCATCGCTTTTCCTCCAGAATGTCTTCCAGCGTTTGCTGCTTCTCCTGGTACATCGCCAGCAGTTGCTGGCGAAGATGCGAGTTGGATGGATTCATCCCTGCCTGGGCACGAAGATCGTTTATAGCGCTATCGAGCACGAGCAACTTCTCGCGGTAACTCGCTTGCAAGGGCGTCGCGGGATTTTCGAGCTGCGGCCTGGCATCTGCAGCCAGCTTGTCAATCGCCTGCTCATACGCGGCCTGTGTGCGTTCCACTTCAGCGAGAGCCGGACTCTTCAGGAGAGAGTGGTCGCCATGCTCACCCGTCGAGGTCCGATGCAAATAAATCCAGCCAGCAGAAACTGTCAAGATTAAAACGAGAGCAGCAGCCGCTGCGGTTTGCCATCCCAGAGAGAGGCCGAACCCGAGCGAGAGCCAGCTCCAACGTCCGGCGCGGTGTTTCTTGACGGCAGTTTCTGCTGCGAGCGCCTGCTCGATACGCGGCCACAGTGAAGGTGAATCGGAGTAGTCGCGCATTTCCTTCGCAGCGGCGCTGATTGCTTTCCAGGCACGGAGTTCTTCGGCGCAGACGGCACAGTTTGTGCTGTGCGCCTCGAGAGCGGCCCATTCGGCGGGTGTGCCATCTTCGAAAATTCTGTCGCGATCTTCACATGTAATGTTCATCATCGTTTACCGTGCTCCGGCGGTAGTGTTGCTCCGCGGAGGCTCAAGCACCTGGCGAAGGTTTCGCTTCGCCTGAAAAAGCGTGTTCTTTGAAGCCGTCTCTGTAATCTCTAGCATCCCGGCAATCTCCGCGTGATGGAAGCCTTCGACTTCGTATAGCAAAAAAACGTCGCGCTGATGTTTCGTTAAACCGGCCAGTGCCCGTTCCAGCGCCATACGAAGTGACGGGTGTGCTCCCGGTGCGCGCGGCTCCGGCCTCGGCGACTCTTCGCTGTCGTCGTTCGCCACTTCTTTTTTTCGCACCCGGCTGCGTCGTGCGTCGTAACACGTGTTGATAAGAATCCGGTACGTCCAGGTGACAAAGCTCGATTGGCCGCGAAAGCCGGCGATACTTCTCTGCACTTTCAAGAATGTTTCCTGCACGGCGTCTTCGGCGTCAACCGGGCTGCCCAGAAGATTGCGCGCCACGTTTTTCATCCGCGCGCCATGCAACGCATAGAGGCGCTCGTATCCACCCAGATCGCCGGCCCGGCAACGCTCTGCCAGCTCGGTGTCCTCGGAAGCAGGCGCCACAGTCTCGCTGGGGCGGCCTGGTAGGTCTTCGGAAGGTTCCACTCGCTTCTCCCGTTCGCGCTGCGCCGAAGAGATTCTAGTCTCCCAAGGCAGCGCAAGTCCCATAGTTCCCATTCTTTGCTCCTGGAATATAGACGCCGGAGAAGCCCAAAACGTCAGGGCATGGAGCCGCAACTGCCTGTGTGAGGCCTAAACTGTGAACTGCCAACGCGTTGATTAGACGAGTTTTATCTGGCACAAAACGACAATGAGCGACCAATTCAAAGACGGCTTTCTACCATTCTTGAGGCTTTTAGGTCGAGAGGACGATCATCCGGCGATCGCGTCGGGCAGAGCTCCACGGGTTCGCTCGCGCCTGCCGAATTCTTGGACGGCGGATTCGAGATCTGCGGCGCTAAAATCGGGCCATCGTTTCGGCAAAAAGACAAACTCGGCAAAGGCGCACTCCCACAGTAGAAAATCGGAAAGGCGCTGTTCGCCGCCTGTTCGGATGAGCAAGTCGACCTCCGTGGAGCCGCCGCGAAGAACTTCCGCGAGGACATTCGAGAAGGATTCGGGCGAAAGTTCGGTGACTTTATAAAACCGGCACGCGGCGTGGTAGATCGCTTCACGGGCGGAGTAATCGATCGCCAGCCGGAGATGAAGACGCGTGCCACCAGCAGTGGCAGCTTCGGAATCCGCCATGGCCTGGCGGAGAGTGGCGGGAATTCGGTCGCGGCGCCCGATGACGCTTAGGCGTACCCCTTCCTCGATGCAGTGCGACGTTTCGACCAAAAGATATTCGTGCAGAAGTCGCAGGATCGTATTCACCTCCACTGCTGGGCGCTTCCAATTGGCTGAAGAAAGAGCAAAGAGGGTTAGCGTGTGGATTCCGAATCGCGGCGCCGCTTCAATGATACGGCGGGCGGATTCAGCACCGGCGCGGTGCCCGGCAGAGCGAGGTAGGCCGCGTGACGTGGCCCAACGCCCATTGCCGTCTGAAATGATGGCAACGTGCAACCCAGGGGACAGCAACAACTTGGTCTTCGTGGTCATGATGTCTTGCGTGGTCAGGTGCTGCATGTTTTTTACTTCTTTCTCCGCCGCCGGAAAATCATCGTAAACTACTCTGCAGTGAAAAGTAGATGCGCAAAAAATTTTGGCTTCCTCAGCCCTCACGCGTGGCGCGAATCAGCGCCTCCATGTGGTTCAGGTAGCGCTCCAACGCGCGTCGGCCCGCTGCTGCCAGGCGATACTCCGTCTTGGGCAGCCGTCCATCAAACGACTTCGTGCAGACGATATAATCCGCTTCTTCGAGTTTTCGAGCGTGCACGCTCAAATTCCCATCCGTAGTCTTAAGCAGAGCCTTGAGCTCATTGAAAGTCAGCGAGCGGTTCACGGCCAGTGCGCTCACAATCCCCAAACGGATACGCTCGTGGATCAGGCGGTCCAGGTCAGGAGAAACGGCCTCGCGCACTGAGCCCCGCAGGGTCGCCAGTGAGTCGTCACGCTCGCGCGCCCGCTGGATCCGTTCCTGATGAGCTGAGGATGACTTTGCCATGCGATTACCTTTTATCCACCGTGATGCCGCGCGATCCAAATGCCGAAACCGATTTGCAAAACGCCGAATCCTGCCGCCATAAATGCATCGCCCCAGGCGGCGGGCGCGAGGAGCGCCACTGCGCCGAGACCCATCAGGCAAAATCCCATGACCGGAACGACGCGCACGGAAAACGCTCCACCCGTGACGATAGCAGTCCCATAAAGCAGCAGCCAAACACCTGGCAGTAGGGCCGCAGCCCCGGTCGCATACAGAGCGAATGTCAACAAGCCGCCAACGATAATCGGCGGAGCAAAGCTAAACAGAAATTTGCGCCCCGGACCAGAAAAAAGAGCTGAGTTCGCCCGGTGCGCTTTGGTGACGGCCGTAGGCGCAGCAATCGCCACGGCAACAAAAGCCTCCACGAGCCAAACCGTCAGCCAGGCGCGGGGCGAAGACTGGCGTGCTGCCACAAAAGCAGCCGCGAGTGCCGTAATCCCCATCGCGACGCCGCCCCATCCGGGCACGGCGGTAAATTCCGCCGCGTTCTCCATGGTTTCGCGAATATATTTGAGATGATCGACGGCGCGGGCGTCAATCGGGATGGGTTCGCGCTTGTTAGAACGAAGAGGGCCAGCGGCAACCATATAGTAAGGCTACTCCAAAATGGGTTTCTGTCAAGTACTTTGTACTGCAAAGTAGATTCCTCGCAAAAACGTTCAAGACCGGCTCGGATAGCGGCCCCTGATCGCGTTCCAGCGGATGGTGAAGACATCCAGAAACATTTGAATGCTGTCATGAAACATGTTGACCTTTGTCGCGGGCGAATGCCCCCATTGTACAGGAATCTCGATCGTGCGAAGTCCATGATGCCGCGCCAGATAGAGCAATTCGGGATCGAATCCAAACCGCTCGATGCGTTGCTGCTGGAAAAGGATTTGGCATCGCTCGCGACGAAACGCTTTGAAGCCGCACTGTGTATCAACAAAAGGAAGCCGCAGGATCACCCGAACGATCTTGTTGAAGATTATTCCTGCGAACTCGCGGAATCGCGACTCATGCACGGTAATCAGGCTGCGATCGAGAGCCCGGGAGCCTATTGCCACATCATAAGTTCTTAGCGCGCTCAGAAGTTTGGGAGCTTCCTCGATCGGCGCAGACAGGTCGGCATCCGTAAAGAGCACATTTCTGCCGCGCGCTTCAAGCATTCCGTGGCGGACGCTGAACCCTTTCCCTCGATTCACACCATTGGAAATGACCCGCAGAGTTGGAAATGTTTTCCGAAAAGATTCCGCCACTTCTGCGGTGCGATCTTTCGAACCATCATCCACAACGAGAATTTCCGCATCCCCCCCCAAACTGGGCAGAAACGCTGCAATCTGTTCAAGGGTCGCTGGAAGCCGCAACTCTTCGTTGTAGGACGGAATAACAATCGAAAGATCAGGAGCTTCTGAACTCATCGCGCCGGAGGTTCCTTCCATCCGTGATGGCCAATGAGGGGCACAAACCGGCACGCATCCAGAGTACGAGTTTCGAAGGAATTTCCTCGCCGTTCAAGGCAAAGCAATTCCTGGTTTTCTGCATCACCTACCGGCAAAATCATACGTCCGCATTCCGCGAGTTGCGCGCGAAGCGGTTCTGGCACCGCGGGCGCGCCAGCAGCAACGAGTATGGCGTCAAACGGAGCAAGCTCCGGCAACCCCATCGTGCCGTCGCCGCAGTGAACATGCACATTTTCGTATCCGAGACGCTCAAGCCTAGCCGTGGCCGAGGATGCAAGCTCGGAGCGTGATTCAATCGTGAAAACAATTCTCGCCAAGCGCGAAAGAATCGCCGCTTGATACCCGCAGCCCGTCCCAATTTCCAGAACTCGTTCGTTGCCGGTAAGGCGCAGCGCAACAGTCATCGCCGCAACGATATAAGGCTGCGAAATCGTTTGGCCCTCGCCGATCGGCAACGGCACGTCTTCACAAGCGCGCGAACGAAAGTCCTTCGGGACAAACTCCTCGCGCCGCACGACGGCCATCGCCGCAAGCACGCCAGAATCATGAACACCGCGGCGGCGCAATTGCCTTTCGATCATTTCAGCGCGCTGCACCGCGAATTCATCATCGCTAGAACCTTCAAGCGGCCGCTCGTTCGCGGCGTAATCGCGAAACAGTTTCATTTATGTCGCCCTGTTCCTTCTATTCCCGCAAATGCGTTTCTTATTCGTTAGACGTGCGAGTACGCAGCCGTGTGTTTTTCCCAAGCCCGCGTCTCAAGAATCTCGGCGATTTGCTCGATCGCCAGGTCGCACTCCTCTTCCCGATTGTAAAAATGAGGAGAAAGCCGGACGCCAGCTTTGGGACGGTAGTCCACGAGAATCTCCCGTGCCAGCAGTTCGCGGCATACCTCAGCCGCATGCGGACAATCAACAGACACCGTTCCCGCTCTCTCCGCTGGATTTTCCGACGTATTAACGCGCCATCCGTGCGCCTTAGCCGCCTCGAAAAGGCGCGCTGTCATGCGCATGGATTTTTCGCGAATCGCTCCAATTCCTGCTTTGTTGAGTATGTCTAGACCCGGTTGGGACGCATATAGCGCCGGTATGTGTGGCGTTCCGTTCAAATAGCGAAAGGAATCCTCACGGGCATCGATGGCGCCAGTTTCAAACGCAAAGGGCCGCCTGTGCGCGAGCCAACCCGCAATCGCTGGCTGGAGCTTCGCGCGCAAATCTTCGCGCACATAGAGATACCCCACGCCTGGGCCGCCGCAGAGCCACTTGAGCACACCGCCGCATGCAAAATCCGCGCCCAGGCCGCGGACGTCTACAGGAATCGTGCCAGCAGCCTGAAAGAGATCGAGGACAACATACGCTCCAACCCGATGCGCTTTTTCAATAATTGCTCGCGCATCCACAATGTAAGCGCTTCGGAACAGCACTTGCGAGATTGGCACGAGCAATGTTGTCTCATCGATCGCGTCGAGAAACTTGCCGAGGTCGAATCGCACTGGATCGCCGCTGGGAACAAGTTCAACTCTTGCGCCGTTCCGACGTTGCTCATGGTAGAAATACTGAATCGAAGGAAATTCGAGGTCCGTCATCACCACCTTGTTCCGCACCCCGCGAAAGTCAAAACACGAGCTGATCACCGCCTGAATCAACGTCACGTTCTGATGCAGCGAAATCTCGCCCTCACCCGCGCCAATCAACGGAGCGATCTTGTCGCCTACGTTGACGGCCATCTCCCACCAGCCCTCTTCCCACGCGCGAACTCCGCGCTCGCCCCACGAATCCGCGTAAGCGCGCATTTCGTCGTACACCGCGCGAGGCATGGCCCCTAGCGAATTGCTGATCATGTACGTCGTTCGCTCGAGGATCGGAAATTCGCCCCGCCACTTCAGCAGTTCATCCATCTTGCAAAGCTCCGTCGGGAATTTTCGGGGAACCGACCCTTCTCCACACAAGGTAGCACAGCGAAATGAAGACAAGCCAGGGAACTCCCGCCTTCAGCGTGATGCGCAGACCAGGTACCCACCACGTGGAAATCAGCACTGCGCTAAGCGCGATAAGCCCGAAAACAGAGCTCCACGGCCCGCGTGGAGCGAGCCGCAGCGGAGGTTTTAGCCACTTTGCTGTTCGGTGCCGAAATGCAAGATGAGTGACAAAAATCATTTGCCAAACAAAAATTCCGCCGAGAAACGCTGACCCCAGCATGTAGATATACGCTTTAGAGGGAGACAAATAATCCACGACGAGCGCTGCAATCATTCCCACGCTGGAGACCAGCAATGCCGCTATCGGTGTACCGCGCCGGCTTAACCGCCCCAGCACTGACGGAGCATACCCGCCACGCGACAGTGAAAAAAGCATCCGTGACATCAGATACAAATTGCAATTCACGCTGGAAAGAGCCGCAGTAAGCACCACGAAATTCATCACTCCCGCAGCCGCTGGAATACCGACGATTTCAAAAACACGTACAAATGGGCTTTCGCCCAGCCCGACCTCGTTCCACGGCACGATTCCGACAACGATCGCAAGGCCTCCTACATAAAAGAGCCCCATCCGCCCAAGGGTCCAGCGCAAGGCTTTCGGCAACGCTGTCGTCGGATCCTTCGCCTCACCAGAAGTAACAGCAACGATCTCCAAACCGAGAAAGCTAAAGATCGCCATTGCGACACCAAGTCCAACGCCTTGCCATCCGTTCGGAAGAAATCCTCCGTGCCCCGTATAGTTCGCAGTCCCGATTCGCGGAAATCCAATGCCGAATATCAGCGCAGCGCCCAGAATGAGAAACACAGCGATTGTGAGCACTTTGATCATCGCGAACCAATACTCGAATTCGCCAAAACTCGCCACGCTTCGAGCGTTTACATAGACGAGCGCCGCCGAAAATCCTGCAATCCACATCCACGACGGCACACTCGGGAACCAATGTTGGCAATAAATTGACGCGGCCACCACCTCGCTGCCGGTCGCGATGACCTGCGCCAACCAGTAGGAATAGCGCATCGCAAAGCCAGCCCACGGGTGCACGTACATTTCTGCATACACTCCAAACGATCCTGCCACGGGATGTGCCACGGTCATTTCGCCGAGCGCCCATATCAAACAAAGAGCAATCGCTCCGGCTGCCATAAAACTTAAAATCACGCCAGGTCCAGCAAGCCTTACGGAAATAGAGCTGCCAAGGAACAGCCCCGTTCCTATCGCTCCACCGATAGCGATCATCGAAAGTTGCCGCGGCGTTAGATTGCGATGAAGACCTGATTCACGGTCGATGATTTCAGCGTGATCCGAAGCGCCGGTTGCCGTCGCGCCCGCAGATGTACTCTCCGCCATGCCGCGGCATGGTAGCAGAAAGCCTCGGCTGCCGTTATCGCTCCTCACCTGAACGAACGGACAGTTAAACGAGAAGCACGCCTGTACCGTGCCAATGTCATGCCCTGTCACGGCATTTTCTACAATTTCAGGAGTGGCGGAAAATCCCCGAATGCTCCGCCGCGGAGGAAGTGAAGTCATGAAGGCCGTCCTAGCCCTTGTCATTATTTATGTCGGAACGTTTTTCCTTGCTATCCAGGGCGCATCCCAAAATCCGGTCAGCGCCGCGCCGCAGGGCGCAGTCGCGCCCGACCAAGCAAACTCCGCGCAGACGAAGCCCATCGATCCCGTCAAGGACTCGGACATTCGCTCGCTGATGGAGCTCATCGGCGCGCATGATCTCGTACAGGACGCAGTCAACAATTCCAGTGAGCAGTACCGAGAGAAGCTTCTCGCCACTGTCCCCAATAACGACAAAGGCCAAGTCTTTGTAACTTCCTTTATTGAGAGCTATCAGAAGAAATTCGATGTTGATCAGTTGACCGAGCAGCTCGTCGCCATTTACGACAAGCACTACACCGACGACGAGATCAAAACTCTATTGCAGTTCTATGGATCTCCTGTGGGACAAAAGGTCGCCGCAGAAATGCCCAAAATTGCTCGCGAAATTCAGGCGGCCAACCGTACAACCGGGGCCAAGGCCGCGAAAGAAGCCCTGCAAGCATTGAAAGCCCAAAATCCAGAAATCGGCCAATCCGCACGTCTGAACAATGGCACTCGCCGCTGGCAGCCGGGCGCCCGCGCACAACAGAACGCACAATCAGGCCAATCCCAGCAAGCGGCTCAGCAACCCGACCCTCCACAATTCTAAGGCTCGATTTCGAAGCGAAATTTTAAAGAATGAGGGGGCTCTGCCGTTTCTATTGAAAATGCTTTTTGAACTTGATGTCGATTCCAAATATGCCGTTGTAGTCCCGCAAGGCCACAATCGACACATTCCGGTTCAAGTTATATTCCACCTGAATGACTTGCTGTTGTGTCGACCCCACGTTCGAGACATAAGTGATCGTCAAATCCCGCGTGACCTGCTGCTCGACAGTGACCCGTGCGGCAGCGTTCTGTGAGGTGCTCGCCGAGCCTAGTTCTGCCAGACCGGGATCAACCCGGAACCTCGTTATGCCAAACAATCGCTCGACTCGCCCACCCAATTGGCTGGAGACCGCCTCAGAAAGTATCGCCGAAGCGCCTGACGAGGCGCTTTGGTTGGCACCTGTTCCGCCGCCTCGAATGCTCGATTCCGAGCTCGTCTGTCCCAGCGCTAGTAGTGTGATGATGTCGTTCGCCGGCAATGGGGGATCCGAGCGATACGCTAAAGTTAACTTGCTTGCCGGCCCATTAAAATTCAACGTGATCTCGTACTGCTGAACCGTCGTCGTGGCTTCCACGTTCAGCACTGGGTCCAGCCGGAATGGATTGGCAAAGTTCATGTCGCCGCGTGTCACCTTATACCTGTCTCCGTGGAACGTCATCTCGCCCGCGAGAATGTGAATATGCCCGAGAAGAATCGGGTGCTCCCACGTGCCGCGTACGCGTAGATTCGCTTCTGCTTCCAGCTCCGCACTGGGCCACTCCATGCGTGCGTCCGGCGAGGACAGCGCCGAGATATCAAATTGTAAGTTCCGCAAGAAAGTCGAACTGGTCGACGGTCCCGAAATGCCTCCCTTAGCGGATACAAGCACACTGGCGACCTCCAGACCTTGCGTCATCGTCACGCGCTCAATCACTACTTTCCCTGAAAGTACCCCGGAAGAAGGAGTTCCCGCCAGTCGCAGGGAGCCACCAACCAGCCAGCTCATTCCTTCAGGATATCGGATGCGTGCGCGGTCCGTGCGCACTGTCACGTCGTACCGCAGGGGACTCTCGACATAGTTGACGCTCCCGGTGAGGTACATCGTGCCTCCACCCGATTCGGCCGTGACGTTTTCGAAAAACAGCCGCGTCGAATCGAAGACCAAATCACCAGTGATGTTGCTCATCCCAGTTGGAAAATCACTTACTCGCGCAGAGGCGCTTTGTATGTGGACTTTTCCAGTGATGCGCGGCCGGTCAAAAGGACCATCAAAAGTCGCATTGATTTGTGCCGGACCGTTCGCTTCCACAGCCGGCAAAAATCCTGTCAGTAGCCGCAGGTCCAGGGCGCCATTCAGTTTCAGCGCAAGAGTGCCCCGACCCGCAAATCGCGCAGAGCCTGCGACGGCAATATTTGTATCCGTTCCTTTAAAGGTAGCCTGATCGATTTCCACACTCTCCTTCGAAGTGCGCAGATGAATCGGTCCCACATTTTCCAATTGCACGTTCGCATAATTCAGCGCGAGGCGTGAAAACTTGGCGTCCATCACGATGTTCTCAAGATGTTTCAATTCGCCGGCCACGGTGATGTCGCCATCCGCGACGCCGTGCCCGTTGAACTGTGTGAGATGCAAGGCGGTCATCAAAAAGGGGTTCAGATCGATGTTCGCAATCGAAACCTTTCCGTTCAAAGCGTATGGATCAGCCAGCCCAAGCGTCACCTCTCCCGATATGCCTCCCGTGGTCATTGCCGAACCCAGTTCCAGCTTCGCGATATGGCCGTCGGAAGTGAGACTCCCGTCGAAACTTCCAATCACATCCTTGCCAATGCGAAAATCCACCACTCGGAATGTCCCATCGCTCTGCAGAGCGGAAAGCGGTCCGTTGGCTTTCACTCGAAACGTGACCAATCCTCCAACCGGCAGCCGCACCGATTGCAACTTATCAATATCTTCGAGCGGAAGCGAAGCTCCCACCAGATCCGCGGTTATCTTTTGATCCGTAAACCGATAGCCCGCCGTCCCCGTCACGATGCCCGCGCCTCGGCCGTTCTCCCTACCCGGAGCGAACACGCGTAACTCCGCGTCTGCGATGCGTACTTCGTCCGGCGAAAGGTTCAGCTGGCCTCGCAACCGATTAAAGGACACGCCATAGACGGTTCCCTCAGCAAGGTCGAAGAGTCCCGTGATGCCAGGCGCCACACGCGTTCCGTGCCCGTGCAATTGCCCGCTTAACACTCCTTGCACTGGATAGGTCGATCCAAAAAGCTTCTGGATAGCCTCTACCGAAGCTTTGTCGAAGTTCACATCCGCCGTCCACTCGTTGTCCGGCAGAAAGCTCCAGTCCGTCAGATCCAAGGTTCCCTCGATGGATGTGGACATCGCGCCGAATCGCAACTTGCCCCTGGCGAGTGCGAATTCCGTCGACGAGTAACTGATGTCGCCCTCCACGGAGTCCATCGGGGTGCCGTTATAACGCACGTGCTCCCCACGAACGTGGCCGCTGAACGTCGTCCGGCCGCCGGGAGCTGTAATCTTGCCGTCCCATTGCGCGCTCCCAGAGATTTCCTTAATTGCATCCACGGAGCCCCGCTTCGCGCCGCGAATCCCGTCGATAAAATCCTTGTAAGATTCCAATGCTCCCGTTTCGAAATGTACGTCAAGCGTGGAACCGCGGGGCGCCAGAACACCGGTAATCGTTCCCTTCGAGGATGGCGTCTCGAATTCTCCGGCGCTAATCGCGAAAATCGCCGTATCGTAGCTGTAGTGAATTTGCCACCTCGCCGTCACCGGCAAATGGCCCGCTGCCAAAGCGTCGACGGGCGCCCATTCCATCTTCCCGCCTATCTCAAAGTGCGCAAATGCATTGCTCCAAGTCTCAATCGTGTCTCCGCTAAGCAAGGCGTCCCATTCCAGCTCATCAATCGGAAAACCCGGATGCTCAATCGCCGGGAATACTCTCGCCAGGTGCATATTCTCCAAGTGAGTTTCCGCGCGAAACTGTAAGCCGGCGAAACGCAGCGTCACTTTTCCCTTCGCGCTTCCGCCAAAACCTTCCGCGACGAAATCCTGGGCAACAATCCCATCGTTATTTATGGTGTAGCTGGCGCGGCTCGTAAGCCCCGTAGCATGAAAAATGTCATAGCTCAGGTGGATGTCGCGTCCCGCGTAGCTGCCTGTGCCCTTGTAGATGCCATCCGCGAATGTTCCCTCACCGCGCACATCGACGTGCCCGGTCGGTACGTCCGGCGCGCGAAAAGTTTCGCGAAAGTCGAGTAGTTCAACCCATCCCCGATAACGGAAACTCCACATGGGTTTTGTGAAGTCGGACATTTCCGCTTGCGCATCAAGGTGCGACCGCCCCGCGCTCAAAACTCCTTGCTCCAGTGTGAATCCGTCACGCCACAACGTAAATTTCGCCGAGAGATTTGCAGGCACTGGCGCCATTCCCTGCGCGGTCAGTCGTATGCGCTGCCATTCCAGATTTCCAAGATACAGTGGACGCTCCGGCGTCCCGCCAGCATCCAACGTCAGGCTCATCTCGCCGCCCTCCACTGCTAGCGGCACTTTCACTTCGTTGTACAGCAACCACCCGTTTTCAATGTTGACCCGTCGCACTCGGAGATCGAAAAGCGATTCCTGCAATGACTTCTTCGAACCGCTCGCTCGCGGCAGAGTCGGCACATTAGTTGACCCATCCTTTGCCACGTGGATGTGCACCTCCGGCTCCTTCAGCACCAGGTCGCTCAACGATACTTTTCGGCCCCAGAAGGAGTCGACTTGCAATTCCGCGTCCACCTCTTTCGCCGAAAACAATGCCTGCGTCCCAGCCGGCTCGCGCCCGTGGATAACCAATCCCTTTAATGTGGCGCGCATCGAAAGCCACTGGATCGAAATCGACCGCAATTCCACGCGGCCGCCCGTCGCTTTCTCCAGCCGGTGTACGATCCACCGCTGCAGAATTGGATTCCCCGCGCCGCTGGTGAAGAAACCAATCACGCACAAAATTCCGATGACCGTCAATACCCACGGTGTATGGATCACCCAATTCCATATCGGATGTCGCTTCCGGACTTTCATTTCGCCCCTTCGTCCAAAAACTTTTGTACGTGTAACCGGTCGCGGCTTTCCTTTAGCCAGCGAGCCGCCTGTTCGTCAATGTCACTCTGCACTAGGACGTCCTGTATGGTGTCGCGGGAAGCATCCAGTGTAGGAGGTTCCTGGCCGCGCGCCTTCGCCCTCGGCACGACGGCACTCTGATAGAAATCCTCAACAGCTTTCTCATCGATCTGAACTGACGGGCGAAACCTCGAATCAAGGTAGTTGTCCAGGTAGAACTGTGCGGTCACAATCTTTCGTACTTCCGCGTCATTCAACCCGCTTTGCTTCTTACGCGCTTCATATTCCTCGGCAGAGCTGAAGGACTTCACCACTCTCGAGACTTCACGGTCGATTTCCTCGTCCTTCGGCTCGGGAAAGCGCGAGAGCTCCGCCTCAGACCGTACAATCCACTGATCGATCAGTCTGTCTACAATCGCGCTATCGCTTTCCGATTTTCCGTTCACCAGTTCCTGATACTCCTTCAGCTCCTTGACGTCGCTCAGCAAAATGATGTCGTTTTCCACCCGCGCCACGATGCGATCCACAACTTCCTGCCCTCTCACAGACGAACTTGCTGCCAACACAAGAACCAGAGAGCAGATTCCGAAAATAAATGTTCGACCCATTAAAAAATTGACCCCAAATTAAAGAAGATCTGCAGCCGCGGAAGCTGCGCTCCCTTGAAGCACTGCGTGCTCGCGGGCGCGCTGCTCGTAATGGGGACGCATGGCAAGACGAAAAAAGGACGGTTGATCTGATAACCCAAATCAATCCTAATCGGGCCCACCGGAGTCGCATAACGGATCCCGAATCCCACCGTATGCGCGAAATAATTCAATTCGTTGGTGCAGTTGTAGACGCACCGTGTGGGATTTGTCGCGCTGGGTGGCTCTGAAGGATCCTGAAGCGCGAAAATGGGCTTCGGCGAGTACGCCCGCAGCGTGAAGTGATCCAGCCGGCTATAGACATTTCCACCATCGTAGAACAGCGCTCCGCCCAGTGAAGTCCCGATAAACGGCAAGTGCATCGGAAAGCGAAATTCCTGGTTAAGCACGAGCATTGCCTGGCCCCCGATTGGGAAGCCGGTGCATGGATCACGGGGCCCTGCTTGATTCAGCGCAAATCCGCGAAGCGACGTCCCCCCACCTGCGAAGAAACGCTCCGGCAGAGGGATGATTTCCGGTACCGGACCCGGCGGCGCCGCCTCAGTGCATTGCGTCGGGGTGGGAGGCGGAAATGTGAGTGATTCGGTATTCGCGAACGGCTCAAGGATCCCTATCCGGATTGAACGTGCAAAACTGAACCGCCTCTTGATCCGGTAGTAGGTTGAATTCTGCAAAAAAAAGCGCATAAAGCTAGCGCTCGAACCAATACTCGTACTGGCGATGCTGAAATCCACGCTATTGAAGCTGCCTTTGGTGGCCTCCGCCGGATTGTCCCTCGCATCGCGCAACCAGGTCACGCCGAACTGGGACACCAGCGTCGGCTGCTCAAAGAGTGGTATCTCCTCTGGAGCAATGTGTTGATTTAAATTGGAAACCAGCACCTTGCGGAACGCATAATGGTACAGAATGCTGGTTAGAGGCGTCACTTGGTCCGTCAATTCCGCCGATATTTCGTACCGCGTTGCCGTGAATGTGTTGATATCCTGCGATTTTTCCGTGTAAGCCCTTGCCTGCGTGCTGTAGTGCGAATTTCCGAATGTATTGGGGATGGAATATCCTAACTGCGCCCGGTCTTCAATCGTGCTTCCACGCAACTTCAGCGAAAGCGAATCAGCCCGCCCCGTGAGGTTGACTTTCGTCAACTCAAAAATTCCGCGCGGGGCTGCCTGGATCGCGCCCGCCGTTGGGTTTGTACTGCTCGCCAGGCGTTGCACCTCAAACCCTCCGCCGTACGCCATCGTGTATCGCTTAGCTTCCTCCACCAGAACGACAATGTCTTTGTCAGGGTCTGAGCCATCCGGATTCTGTGGTTCGATCGTCACGCGGTTGAAAACACCCAAGTTGTACAGACGCCTTTGCGATTCCACGACGTCTCCTTCGCGCAGTGGCGCCCCCGTCTTAACCCGGATTTCTCGCTGAATCACACCGATCCGCGTCAGGCTGTACCCACTCAAAAGAACTCGTCGTACCCGCGTCTGCGGTCCTTCCGTGACGTGATACACAAGCACCACTGGGGGCGCCTGCGCCGCCTCCGGTTTCGACTTCTTTTCTTTCTCTTCCTCCTTTTTCTGGCTCTTCTCGTCTTCGGGTGTTTCCGTCTTTGAATCCTTATCTGCGTCACCCGTTCCTGCTGCTGCCCGTTCTGCCGTCGACGTAAAAGTTGCCTCCGGATAGCCTTCGTTGAAATACATCGCCAGAATATTGTCCCGGTCTGTAGTGACGTTGAAATCGGAGTAAGGCTGCCCCGTGGTCGACCCGACTACGCCAAGTAATTCCTCTTCCGTGAACGCGTGGATCCCTTCGATCGCGAGCGACTCTACTCGCGTTTGCTTGCCTTCCTCGATCGCAAATCGTACGTAAATGTCTCCCTCTTTCCCTTTGTAATTGTCCAGGATCTGCCCGTCCACCTTCGCATCCAGAAAGCCGTTCGCGTCATACAGACCTTTCATCGATTGCGCGTCCGAATCAATCAGGCGCCGGCTGAATCGTCCCCGCGAACCAAAAGCCGCGCGATATATCTGTAGGCGGCTCCGCAGCAGCTCTGTGTTGAAGTACTGATTTCCGCTGATTTCAATTCCCACAAGCTTGTGCCGGTCGCCTCGTTCAACGTGGTAAGTGATCACTTCTTCCGTACCCTTCGATTTCTGCTCTTTGACCTCCACTTCCTTAGTTTCCGTTGTGTAATTCACTTGCGCGTCAAAGTATCCGTCGCGCTCCAGGCGCTCGCGAATATTTCGCTTTCCTTCCTCCAGAAGGTCTGTATCCACGGCGCCTTCTTGATACACGGGGACAAGCCTCTTTAAATCCCCCTTTGAAAATTTCGCTCCCGTCACCGCCAAGTCCACTTGTGGACCCTCCGTGACATCGAGCGTCAGCGAGATCGTATTTTTCGCCGCATCGTACTCGCCTCGCCGGACTGTCGCGCGCGCGCTGAGTCGCCCTTTCTTCACTAGAAATTTTCGGATCCGGTCGGTCCCGCGCTGTATGCGCGCGGTCGTCACCTGCTGTCCAGGCTTCATCTTTAATCGCGAAAGAATCTCCGCGTCTTGGTACGCCGTGCCGTTCTTCAATTCCACGGATGCTACCCGTGCCCGCGGCCCCGACTTCACATGCACCAAAATATCCATTTGATGTGTAGCGGGGTAAGGAATGTTTTCTGCCGAGACCTGCGCCGTATACAGGCCTTCTTCCTTCAATACATCGCGCAGACGCGCCAGCCCTTCGTCCACATCTTCTTGTCGAAATGGCCGGCCCAGCGTGATCTGCATGGCAGCGGCGGCAGATGTATCCGTAGGAGGTGGCGTCAATCCATCGATAAGAACTCTATTGAAGAAAAGACCTTGTCGAACCACGAAATCCAGGCACACGCCGCCATCTACGGGAGTCATGACGGCTCTCAAATCCGTGTAATCACCCAGCCCGTAGAGCGCGCGTAGGCTCTGTGCAACCTGCTCTCTATTCAGCGGTTTCCCTATTTCAATCGTAAGGCCTTTAGGAGATTCCGAAAGCACTCGCCCATCTTCGGTGACAATCCTCACCGCAACAACGGGTGCTCCGGCCGCAGCCGTCTGCGCATGTACTTCTGCTTGTGCCTGTCCATAACTCCTCGGCGCCGCGAACAGCAGCGCGAAGACGGCGATACCCGTTAACCTTCTTCCCCATCTCAATTTCATGCCTACTATCGCTCAGACGAAGCGTAGCACAAGGGCGTTGCCCATCCCGCTATCTCTAGCGTTATGATGATGCAACGGGGACGATGACCGTCTCCGCACCGGGTCCGCGCTTGCTCGATTCGCTCCAGGAAAAGTACTCGCGTCAGATGCTCTTCGCCGGAATTGGCGAAGAAGGCCAGCAGCACCTCCTCGCGTCCAGCGCC
>Ga0265354_1000056_pt1 | contig 18570 bp, 20 predicted proteins | sample NZE1metagenome_FD_189074 | JGI IMG/M metagenome (GOLD analysis project Ga0265354, IMG submission 189074) | Rhizosphere microbial communities from Maridalen valley, Oslo, Norway - NZE1 | ecosystem: Host-associated > Plants > Roots > Rhizosphere > Soil | place: Norway: Oslo | collected 2017-09-14 | reverse complement strand
CGACTATCTACTCCTCGGCGAGAGCCTCCATCGGAGATATCCGCGCGGCACGTCGAGACGGCAGCAAGCAAGCCACGAGAGACACCAAGCCCATAACGCATCCAGTACCTGCAAGGATCGCGGGGTTAAGAGCTGGCACATGGAAAAGCACCGCCTGCATGGCTCTGCCTGTCAGCCACGCTCCGATCACACCCAATATGGTCCCGCCAGCGAGCAAGCGTAAGGAAAGATAAAAGAACTGGCTGCGAATTTGTCCCGGCTGTGCACCCAAAGCCATGCGCAAGCCAATCTCGCGGCGACGCTGCGCTACAGCGTAACTCAATACGCCGTAAGTGCCGATGGCCGTGAGCAATAGAGCTATGCCAGAGAACAAACCAGCCAGCAGCGCCGGGGAGCGACGGGCTGCAAGGCTATCGGTAATGCGAGTTTCCATCGACCGAACGTCATTGACCGGTATGTCGGGGTCAATTTGCCGAACTACCCTTTGGAGTGCCAACCCGAGCGATTCCGGCGGAAGGCTTGTGCGGACGGCCACGAAGAAGCTGTCATCAATACGGAAGGAATACGGATAATAAATTGCGCCCTGCGCTTCGTCTTCGGTGAGCCCCGCTTGTTTTGCCTCGCCAACCACGCCGACGACCGTGAACGCGTCAGCATCTTTCCCTGCTTCGGATCCATCCCACAAACGTTGGCCAATGGCACTGGTGTTCGGCCAATAGTATCGAGCGAAATCTTCATCCACAACGCAGACCCTATGGGGGCCGCGCGAATCGTCGGCCGTGAGGAATCGTCCTGCCCGCAGGGAGAATCCCATGGCGCGGAAGTAGTCGCCCGCAACACCGTAAGAGTAGTGTCCCCGCGCGGATTCGCCCGGACTGCGAACGTGCCCCATTACGGTAGCGGCGCTTTTGCCGCTCTTGCCGCTGAAGGGCACATTGCTGACAACGCCTGCGGAGAGCACTCCCGGCGTGTGGCCGATTTTGTCCATCAAGCTTTCAACAAATGTGAGCCGGGTTGCGTTCGGATAGGTCGCCCATGGAAGTAGGATTTGCCCAGTGAGGACGTGGTCGGACTGGAAGCCCGGAGAAACAGCCATGGCACGCTCAAGACTGAGACCGAGGAGACCGGCTCCCGCCAACAACATGAACGCCAGAGCAATCTGAGAGACGATAAAGCCATGGCGCATCCGTTGAGAGGCGCGGCCACTCGTTCCACCGCGGCTCTCCGACTGAAGAGCATTGCCGAGATGGCGTCGAAGATTGAACCAGGCGATGGGCACTGCGAACAAGATGCCTATGATGATGGCTGCAACTAGGCCGACCAATGCCAATCGCGCATCGAAGGCGATGCGACTTCCCAAGGGCAAGCGATCAGCACCCAACACGCGAAGAAGATGGATTCCGCCGGCACCGACGGCAAGCCCGAGCAATCCGCCAACAATCGTGAGCAATGTGGTCTCGACGATCACTTCGCTGACGAGGTAGCCCCGGCTTGCGCCAAGCGCCTGACGAACGGCTAATTCTTTAACTCGACTGCTAGCACGGACGAGAAGAAGGTTTACAAGGTTGACTGCGCCGATTAACAGCAGGGCCATAGCGCCGGCTTGCAACAAGAGTAGAGTGGGACGGATTGCGGCGACGTGATCGGCGTGCAATGGCACGACCAGGGAACGGAAGCCTGCATCGGCAATCATTTTGGCTTGGGGATCGTCCAGTTCCAACGTGGCGTTCTGCGCGTCGAGCTGCGATTGCGCTTGCGCGAGAGTGGCGTCCGGTCTGAGCCGGGCGATCATTTGCGTGACGTTTCCGCCGGAATGCCGCTGCAAAGGGCCACGATCTTCCGGGCGCGACGCTAGGGGAAGGAACAACCGAGTATCTGCCGAGAGAAAACGGAAAGTGGGAGGCAGGATGCCGATCACCGTTCTGGGAACGGCGTTTACACGAATCTGCTTTCCGATCACATTGGGATCGGCATTGTAATGTTGTCGCCAAAATGTGTCGGAAAGAATGGCGACATGATCGGTATCAGAGGTGGTTTCCTCTTCTGTGAAAGTGCGTCCGATTGCAGGGCCGAGCCCAAGAGTTGCGAAAAAATCCGGAGAGACTCGCATGGTCTGCTCGCGTGCCGTCGAGCCAGGATCGCCGATAATCTCCGTGCTATAGGCATAGATTGCGAGCGAGATGAAAGCGGGGATTTGACCGCGGCGTTCGTAGTAATTAGTCACCGAGGAGCCGTCGCGATCGACACCGGCTTTCGGATAAGTATTGAAGATCGTCACGAGCTTGTCGGACTCGGGAAATGGCAGCGGGCGAAGCAGCACCGAATCAATCACGGCAAAAATCGTGAGGTTGGCGCCGAGACAAACGGCGAGTGTCAGAAGAGCGGTAGCTGTGAATCCGGGGGTCTTTCGCAGTAATCGCACGGCGTAACTCAGTTCCCTTCGGAACTCATCGAACAGATGAACGCCAAATGCCTCGCGGCAATCCCCTTTGACATTGGTAAGGCTGCCGAGCTCTTTGTGTGCAAGGCGGGCCGCTTTTTCCGGAGACATGCCAGCGCTCACGAGCTCATCTGTGTATTGCTCGATATGAAAGCGCAGCTCCTCGGTCATGCCCTCTTCAAATTCACGCCGCCGGGTGAGCACACGAAAGAAAGAACGCAAACGCTCGAACATGTCACACCTCCTCCGACGTGGTATTCAAGGCCGCGGCAATCGCAGTCGCCAGCCGGTTCCAGCCCGCCGTTTCATCGCGCAGACGGCGGCGCCCTGCGGTCGTTAAGGTGTAATACTTCGCCCGGCGATTGTTCTCGCTCTGGCCCCATTCGGCGGAGATCAGACCGTGATGCTCCAATCGGTAGAGCGCCGGGTATAAGGATCCCTGCGGAATCTCGAGCGCATCGCCTGAAATCTGTCGGATGCGCACCAACACTCCGTATCCATGCAGAGGTTTCAAGGACACCGCTTTGAGGATCAGCATATCGAGTGTGCCCGGGAGAAGTTCCGCGGTTTTGCTCACTGTAAAGTGGCCTCCTAGCTAGACTAGGAGTATACGGGACGCTCTCCTAGTTTGACAAGGGGAAAGCAAGTGACGAGCCGTCATAGAGGCCCATCCGATGATCATTTAGCCCATCACGTTAATTCCGCATGTACTCGCTGGTCAGAGAATTCTTTGCAGTGAGCAACTGCTTGGGCGTGCCTTCGAACATAACCTTGCCGCCCTTCGTCCCGCCTTCAGGGCCCATATCGATAACCCAGTCTGCATTTTTGATTACTCTCGTGTTGTGCTCGATCACGATAACGGTGTTACCGGCGTCCACGAGTCGGTTCATGATCTCCAGCAGGTGGCTGAGATCCGACATGTGTAAACCGGTTGTAGGCTCATCCAGCACGTAGATGCTTCCCCGTTTGTGTAGTTCACTTGCCAGTTTGATGCGCTGGCATTCGCCGCCGGAGAGCGTGCTCAGCGGTTGGCCCAGCGTCAGATAATCGAGGCCCACGTCGCTCATGGCCTGCAGCTTGCTCGTGATTTTTTCGATCTTGAAGTATTCGAGCGCCTGCTTGACGGTCATTTCCAGCACATCATTGATCGATTTTCCGTTGAGCTTGTGTTCGAGCACTTCTTCTTTAAATCGTTTGCCCTCGCAGATTTCACAGGGAGACTTGACCTCGCCCATCGCGGGGATTTCTGTGTAGATCACGCCGAGTCCCTGGCAGTTCTCGCAGGCGCCTTCCGAATTGAAACTGAAGAGAGATGGGCTAACCTTGTTCGCCGCGGCGAAAGCCTTTCGCACCTCGTCCATTATGCCGGTATAGGTGCCGGGATTGGAGCGGCTCGAAACGCCCACAGGAGATTGGTCAATCACAATGCAGTCCGCGTGTTGACGCAGAAAGGTCTGGTGAATTAACGAGCTCTTCCCCGAACCCGCCACGCCAGTGATCACCGTGAGGACACCCTTCGGGATGTCCACGCTCACGTTCTGCAAGTTGTTGGCTTTTGCATTCTTGATCTGCAGTTTTCCGCTGGGGGAACGAAAATTGCTCTTGATCGACACCGACTGTTTCAGATATTTTCCGGTCAGCGTGTCAGCGCTTAACAGATTTTTGAACGGACCTTCGTACATGATCTGGCCGCCCTGAGTCCCCGCATGCGGCCCCACGTCAACAACGTGGTCAGCCACTTTGATGACGTCAGGATCATGCTCGACGACGAGAACCGTATTTCCTCGATCACGGAGCTGTTGAAGAAGTTCGTTCAAACGATGCACATCACGCGGGTGAAGACCGACGCTGGGCTCGTCGAATACATACATCACATCCACGAGGCTGCTGCTCAGGTGTTTGACGATCTTCACGCGCTGCGATTCCCCGCCGGACAGCGTGTCCGTCTCTCGATTAAGGGTGAGATATTCGAGGCCGATATCCACGAGATACTGCAGGCGCTGGATCAACGTTTTCAAAATGGGTGTGGCTTTCGGTTCCTTGATGGTCTTGATCACACCGATCAACTGGCTCACTTCCATCGAGGCCAGCTCGGCAATGTTGTATCCGTCGATCTTGCACTTCAGCACTTCTTGACTTAACCGCGCGCCCTTGCACACCGTGCACGGCCCCATCGTGATCCAAGGCGCCACAAGCTTTTGCGTGCGTTCCGACATGGTCTTCACGTCGCGCGTGATGTACTTGGCGGTGAATCTGCTGATGATGCCTTCGCACGATATATTGATGGTCTTGCCGCCAACCTTTGTTTTCACTTTGTAGGGTTTGGCGTAGAGGAGCAGGTCCATTTCTTTGTCGCTGAACTTTGAAAGCTTCCTGTCCATGTCGTAGAGTTTCGACTGGCCGAGGAAATTCCAGTACCAGCTGTCGACGGCATATTCGTGAAACAGGATTGCGCCTTCGTTCAGTGTTTTGGATTTATCGAGGAAGAGATCCAGGTCCACGCCGACTTTGCGGCCGAGGCCATTGCAGTTCGGGCACATTCCCTTTGGGTCGTTGAAGGAAAACACATTCACATGTCCCACATGCGGTTTGCCAATTTGTGAGTAAAGCCTGCGCAGCACCGGGTAGATGTCGGTGATTGTGCCCATCGTCGAATGAGACCCTCCGCCGAGCCGTTTCTGGTCCACGACGATGGGCATGCTCAGATTCTCAATGGCATCGGCGTCCGGCTGGGAGTAACGCGGCAGAAAGGTGCGGATGAACATGCTGAAATTCTCGTTCATCTGGCGTTGCGCCTCGGTAGCGACGGTATCGAAGACGATGGACGATTTGCCGGAACCGGAGACGCCGGTAAAGATCGTGATTTTGCGCTTTGGGATGCGCAGCGAGACGTTCTTGAGGTTATTCTCGCGCGCGCCGCGAATCTCGATGTATTCCTGAGACATGGTTTCCTCTACGGTTTGCTACTGGCTCACCCGGTCTTCGACCTGCAACTAAATAAGCTGCGCTTAGCGCATGCTATCTTTTGGGCATACAAAAACAAAGAGTGTTGCCGTCTGGATCGGTCACCGCAAACTCGCGTAGTCCCACCTCTGATCAACTGGAGCGGTGTGAATTGGAGACTCCGGCCGCTTTGTCGTATTCAGACCCCGAGTGCGAAAGGTGACGTAGCGTTCATCGACGTCGTCCACAAACACGCGATTGACGGAGCCGAACTGGCCGTCTCCTGAATGGCGCGAAAGCTGTAATTCCGCTCCGTCCCGAACCAGGTCAATGACTCCGTTGGCCAACTCGCGGTCTTCTTGCCCAGGCCACTTGCGCTCGAAGTCGAGAACTTCGGTGTAGAAGCGTAATGATCGCTGCAAATCGCTCGATTTGATAACGGAGACAATCTTCATGACATTCTCCAGAAAAGCAGGCCAACAGAATACCCCGTGTAACACCACCGACTATCTCCGTTCTCCAACAAACCGTCGAGCAGCCAATCTCGTGATTATGTTCAATCTTTGGTGTTGGCGCGCAACCATACGCCTTCGAGCATGGCTGGAACCCATTGTTCGGCCGGACAACTGCTCCAACTGTCTCTCATGAAAACAAGGCTGCTAGCGCCTTCCATCTTAGCTGCGTCTCCAATATTGAGAATAAATATGGAACCATTTGAAAATTGGCGGCCATTCAGATCACCGGCAACCGTTGCTTGCCGATAGATGCTTACGGGAGCGGTCAAACATCGGTCGACGGCGTCGGACGGAGACAGTGTTATTCGCAGATTCTTGTCCGAATAGATTTGCCTCATGCGGCGCAAGCTCTTCACAAGATTGTGCACCGCGATGCCGATTGCATTTACCGCGGAAAGATCATTGTTCACCATGCCTGCCAGTTGTCGCTTTGCGCGCCTGACCTTGCCACTGAGTTTCCACCAAATCAGCTTGAAAACATTGGAGGAACGCGGAGCTCGGACCAAAGTAGTCGCCGCGTCCCAGCTCTCTGGAGTGGCGACGAACGTTTCAGAAAACAGTCGGCCCAGTATCTGCTGCGCGCGCAGACCTAATGATTCTTCGGCGCCATGGCCCCTGACCCAATCCGATAAAGGCTCAAGCTCTTCGGGGCCCAGTCTCACCTGAGGCACCTTGAGACTGAGGCGATTCCATAGCGCCTGCTGATCCGATTTGCGGGAAGTGGACTCTCGAGGCTTCATCGTCGGAAACCGATTGCCCGCGTACGACAGCACACTCAAGGATCGTTTCAGGAGAAGCCAGTTGAAGGGGCAAGCTCGCGAATCAAATTTACGATCGAAGCGGGGATCTGTGTTTATGGCTTCGATTTCTTGAGGGTCGGAGACCTCAAATACATCGAGGACGCCGGGAATGTAGTGTCTCTTCAACTAAACCCCTGACTGGCCTTGTCGCGCGTGTTCCGGAACTCCGCCGATCGCAGCCTACGACCAAACCTGTCGAGCGACAGCGCTCCGGGATCGAGAGCGATGATTCCGAGACTGATAGCAGCCCAACCGAGATGAAAATTTGCCCACCCATCGGAAATTGGGGGCGGAAATTGGGGACAGTCGAAACGTTCCAGCTCTCTGGACAAAATCATCATCGCGGCTCAAAATTCGTGTCTAGTATAATGTAGTGGAAAATGTCCCATCTGTCCGCGGTTTTCGATTTTGTCCGATTCCGCTCTGGGGTCAGTCTAAGCTCCGCCCAGACGCAACCCAGCGTTCTACGAAAGAAAGACCGAAATTTTCGTGTCCAGCTCCGCGTATAAGTTTCAGGAAGAAGCACGCTTCATTCCCCCCCGGATAGCTCTGTTGAAGGTTTGCCCTGCCGTCGCTAAGGAGGCTGCCCTCCTCACCGAGGAGCAGACACGCATTTACGAGGAGAACATCAAATGAAACCAAACCTCATGTTGCCCATTGCCTCTCTGCTCTTGATTCTGTTGATGACACTTCACCTGACGAGCGATACGACCCACGCCAGGGCCGGGACGCCCGAGGCCGGTGGCTCAACCCTCATTGGCGTGCCCGTCCTGGCCGTTTGGCTGTGCGGAACGCTGCTGCTCGCGGAACGCCGGTCGGGGCTCATCATCATGCTCGTCGGGTCACTCATTGGGATCGGCATGCCGGTCATGCACGCCATGAGCCCAGCAGGCATCTTTCACGGCGCGATCGCCAGATCCAGCCCAGCCTTCTTGTTCGTTTGGACGCTTCACGCGCTGGGCGTGCTTGGCCTGTTCGCCTTTATCCTCGCGGTACGCGGATTGTGGAGCCTGCGACGCGGCCAGCCGGGTGCCGCAGACGTTTGATGGGGTGCCGCATCCCTGCGATTTTCAGGGTGCGGGTTTTGACTTCGTTCTAACCTCCAGCCTCCAACTTCTAACTTGTGCCTTATTCCCACTTGCAATCCGCATGCTGCTCCCGCAGCCGTGCGATCAGCTATGGATGAGAACGGAGACCTCGAACATGAACCCTAATGAACCCAGCCGCACAGCCATTATGATCGCCCGACAGCGAGCTGCTCATCAGGTGCTCGATTATGGCTCAATCCTCCATGACCCATTTGCCATGAGGATTCTGCGTGAAGACGAAAAGGACGTGCTTCAATTTGCGAGCGGACACCCGTTGGCGAGCATAGGACGTCTATTCACCGCTGCGCGAAGCCGGATTGCGGAAGATGCTTTGTCAAAAGCTGTCGAAAGAGGGGTTCGGCAGATCGTCATCCTTGGCGCCGGACTCGACACTTTCGCTCTCCGGAATCCCCATGGCGCACGACAGATCCGTATCTATGAGGTGGACCACCCCGCGACGCAGGCAGGGAAACGCCAGCGCTTGGCCGAAGCGCAAATCGCACTTCCGCAATGGCTTATTTTCGTGCCAGTCGATTTCGAACGGGACGATATGGGAGAGAAGCTCGTCGCCGCAGGCTTTCAGCAGAACTCGCCCGCGTTTTTCACTTGGCTCGGAGTTGTGCCATATCTCACACAGGACGCTATCGGCCGCACTCTGGACTACATGTCGTCCATCCAGAACTCGGAGGTGGTGTTCGACTACATGGAACCTCCCGAGGGATTCTCCGAAGAGCTAAGGCAATTAGAAAGGGAGCGGACCGAACAGCTTAAGAAAATGGACGAACCTTTGGGCAGCCGCTTCGAGTCGGCTGGCATTGCAGCCATTCTTCGCTCGCACGGATTTTGCACCATCGAAGACATCAGTTTCCAGGAGATCACGTCCAGGTTCGGCGGCGCCGTTCAAGGACTCGCGCCCGGGCACCTTGGTGTTCATATTATCCACGCTAAGCACTAATGGAACGCGGTCATCTATTGCTATTCAAAGACAGAGCCGGTCCACGCCGACATATCTGCAAGCAACTGGAAATTCCTCGGGCATAAGGCGGACACCCGGGTAGAAAAGCGCTACCTAGGGAATCCGGCAACCGGCGATAGACACCGCCATTATCGAAAAAGTAGAGTGGACTATCGGAGGATTCACTCGATGGACCCACAAACGGTCACGTCCTGGTCGGCGGCGGTCCAGGCGTTTGCGGCCCTAGCCACACTGGTCGTCACGGTTATTCTCGTCGTTATCACCAATGGCTACGTGAAGCTGACGAAGGGAATCCTCGACGAAACAAGCAAGGCACGTCTCGCCGCCGAACACTCCGCGAGTGCAGCTGAGGCTTCAGCCCGAGCGGCATTTGAGAGCGTCGCCCTCATGCGTCAGCAAATCGAAGAACAAGCGGGCCTCGGCAAACAAATCGTGCAATCCACCATCGATAGCGCCGTAAGCGCCGTCACGTACTGGATCGAACATAACATCGCAGATTGGGGTGTTGTGCGAACCATGGCCCCCACAGAAAATCTTTTTCCGCAAAAGGCGGCCTCTGCTCTCGATCACGCGGCCCGGATAAATCCAGCTGGTGCCACAGTGCTCTCCTCAGCATTCGACGAGCTGAGGACCTGCTGTGCGGACATCGAGCACCTCCGAACTGTCGCCACGCTGCCGGGTGAATGGCCGCGTGCAATTCAAAGGGCCAACGAAACAAAACTGCGACTCAAAACGAGTCTCGATAAATTCAGCAAAGCGAAGTCACTCCTCCTCTAGAGCATCCTCGCATTAAGGACTCCCGACGGGCTCGGTCGAAGTAAGGGCCGACTCTAAACCCGCACACGCAAAATCGGCGTGTGCAGCACCCGGCGGCCCTCCTCGAATTTGTAGCCCGATTTCCTGACGCGACGCACCTGGAGCGAGGGGCGGCCATCCGCCGCCCCGACCTAACCTCTGCTCCAACCGCCTTTTCTCATTTCATCCCAAAATTCTCTGGGCGCTCATGCCGCGCCCGGACCCGGCGGACGTCCTTCAAAGCTAGCCAGCCCACCGCCGGGGACTTCTACTCGCATGTTCTCCAATCCGGCAATATAGCCATCTTTAAAAGCCTGGACTTCGGCGAGGCCCGCCCATTCAGCAGGCACCACTAGCATGTTCTTTAACGACATGAACTTAATGAAATGCTCCTTGATCTTGGACGAGGGACAGGCAGAAATAATCCCACGGTGCCCAAGCTTCACGCCTTCAATGTGCGCTAATTTCCAGCCACCTGCTTGAGTATTTGGGCAGTTGCGAAGTACACCCTTGTAGTCCGCGCCATTTCGTTCAACTGTCTTTAGAATCATTGCAATCGGCAACTTACCGCGTTCGAGTAGCTCAGTGATCTGACCAAGACTCGGGCACTGACCGGACAGTGCCATAGCAAAGACCCATTGAGCAGGACTATTATCTGTAGGAATCAGCACCCGACCTCCCTCGCCCCCTATGCGCGCCCCCCGGTTATCGTTGGTCTTCCGCACGAGCAGCGGCAAAGTGTTCTCTCCGACCCAGTCGTTAATCAGTTTCATCCACGCCGATTCTGTGTCGGCCCCGATCCGGGGCCGTGCTGGATCGATGGCCCATTTCTTGCCGAGATCAATTAGAGCATCTCTCGTCGCTGGAGCGATATTCATCGTCGACTCCTAGTGAAATTCGGGAAATTCGCGGACAGGAACGTTAACTGTTTTTTCAAGCAGCCCGCAGAGAGAATTAGTGAGCAAAACCTGTCGTCCCATCACTTTTTGCTTTTACTGACTTTCGCTCGAGTTTGAGCGGGCGCTTTCTTCTTCGATTTGAATTGATTGAAATCGACGGCAGCGCGGATGAGATTTTTTAGGGCGCGCGCGTTGATCTTGTCGCCGTCGAAAAGATCGATGGCTCGCCATTTGTTGCCTCCGAGTCCAGCGTTGAAGAGTTTGTCGGGATCCGGAAGGCTCGCCCCGTTGGAAAAGGTGAGCTTCACTTTATCTTTGTGGGCGTTGCCGACCGCGATCATTCCGTCGCGAGACCAGACTGGGCTTCCCATCCACTTCCATTCCTCGATGATCTCGCGGTCAGTCTCAAGGATGGTCTTGCGGACGGTGGCGAGCGTTTTGCCGCGCCAGTCTGTGAGTGATTCGATCAGCACATCAATGCGTTCCGATGGATTCATTGGAGCTTTATGCCTCGATTCTTGTCCCATTTTGGTGCGGTAGTTGATTGGCCGATTTCCTCAAAATAAGTCGTCGAACAACATGGCCTTTCCACATCCAAAGTCCCGAAAGGACAAGTATAGGAACATAAAAATACCGAGTAACGGCGGCATAGTTCGGGATTTGGTCAAACGGACTGTAAATATACCCGACTATGGGAATGGCTAAGACGATGTGAACCCAGCGAATGATCGAACGTTTAGTTGTTTCTTTCATGATTCATTTTCCTGCCTTTCTGAAATAACTGCTTCGGAGTCTCGATGCAGAGCTGCTTGGCGTATTCCGCGTTCAGCCGCTGCCAGTAGTGAAGACGGGCACGGCCCTTCGAGGCTCAGGGTAAACATGCCGTGCCCCTACGGACTGTCGGTTAGTGGGTGTGCGTCATCTGGTACCAGACCGGAACGTAGCCGGCGAGAGCCAGAGCCGCCAGAATCGCCACTCCTGTAACCATGCGGAGGGTGCTGGTCGACCGCGCCGCGATAGGCATGGCTATCAACCGGCCATACGCGATGAATGCGGCGACTCCGCCCAGCACCAGATTCACGGGCAAGAAAAAGTGAGACTCACTGCGCACGATGTGAAATATCGCGGCGAGGACCATGACCAGCGTCAGGCCGATGGCAGCAAACGGCGTGAGCTTCGGTTTGACTCCGGTCATCGCCGGCAGGATCAGGCCAATGCCTCCCAAAAACTCACAGACTCCGATGAAGACAAACAGGGCTTGCGGCACCGCAGAAAACCAGGCCACGTTATGGAGCATGTGGTTCCATACTGCCGGGTCGTAAGCGAGGATTTTGCCAAAGCCAGTGAAGCTGAAGAAGACTCCCCACAAGATTTGCAAGGTCCACAGCAGAACATTGAAGCACTTCATTGCGAGCGATGGGTGTTCATTCAAGTGATTCATTGTGTTCCTTCTCCTTACAGAAATGATTCCTGCGTGGAAGCAAAGGCATCAGCTCTGCTGCACAGGTTAAATTTTCCGACGCCCCGAAGGGGATGCCGAAATTCACTACTTTTGAGCCGCCTGAGGCGGCCAGTTGGGCGCTTCGATACCGAACTGCTTGGCATACTCGGCGTGCAGGCGCTGCCAGCCGCCGAACTTCACCGCGTTGCCGCCAACCATGCGACCGAGGGGAGTCCCGTTGAGAAGGCGATCCAGAACATCGAAACAGATGTGCCACCCGGCAGCACCCATTGCGATAAAGGGACGACCGATGTTGGTCCACAACGTCAGGCGTGTGCCGCTGCCAACGGCTTCGAGTTCCCAGCGCATATTGTGGTCGCCCCAGTTGTACTCGAGCGCATGGGGAGCGTCGGCTCTCGTCACTCTTGCTTCGGAAACGTACGGCTTGGGAGAGGCCACGGTGGTGAGGTTCACCGTGGCGCCAGCCGTACCGAGGCTTCCATCGGCGTCGAAGGGCGCCCACTCGCGCAGATGCGCTGGATCGGTAAGTGCCTGCCAGACTTTTTCCGGCGAGTGGCGCAGCTCTCTGACGAGAATGAGCGTCCACTTCTCTCCGTCCTTTTGTATCTGCGCTCCGTAGGCTGGAGCCGGTGTGTACTGCTCGAGATTGGTCATCTTCTTCTCCTGCTCGCTTTCCTGCAGGCACGGCCCTTCGAGGCTCAGGGTAAACGTGCCGTGCCTCTGCGGATCGAACGGTGACGTTCGGCTTGCACTGCTCCTCGGCGGTCTACCACTTTGCGAGTTGCGTCAGCTGAATGATGTTGCCGCAAGTGTCCTTCAGCATCGCGATCGTCGAACCAGTCACGTCGGTAGGTGGCATGGTGAACTCAGCGCCGCGGCCCTTGATCCGCTCGTAGTCACCCTTGATGTCGTCAGTGAAGAAGTTGGCCGCCGGCTGGCCCTGCTGAAAGATTGCCTGCTGATACGCCTGGCCCGCGGGGTTGTTGTTCAGCGCCAGTTGCAGTTCAGTGCCGTTTGGCTCCTCGGGCGATGCCACCGTCAGCCAGCGATATGGCCCCTGACTGAAATCGGTCTTCTTGGCAAAGCCCAACACCTCGGTATAGAAGCGCAGAGCCTTGTTCTGGTCGTCCACAAATATGCTCATCACTTTGATTTTCATTTCTTTTCTCCTTTGTTATTTCCGCGGTTTGCGCCGCGGCGATTTCTTGTTGCCTTCTTTTTCGTCGCTGTTGCCTTCATTAGTGGTAAAGGATCCATGCGGTCGAGGTGCCGTTCGAGTGCATCCACGTGATCGGACCAGAACCGGCGGAACTGAGCCAGCCAGTCATCGAGCTTCTCAAATGGTTCAGGTTTGAGCTGGTAAAGACGGCGTTGTGCGTCCACGGTGGACTCCACGAAACCGGCCTCGCGCAGCACGCGCAAGTGCTTTGACACGGTCGGCTGCGGCATACCAAGCCGGCGCTCGATCTCTCCCACGGACTGTTGCGACGAGACCAGAAGGCTCAATATCGCGCGTCGGTTCGGTTCCGCAATGATTTCGAATACTGATTCCATATTCTTTATATACTCTTACGCGCATATACGTGTCAAGGCATATTTTAAGGAAAAAGACGGGGAGGCGACGGCCTCAGTCAGCCCGCCATAGTGCAGGGTCTGATGCGCTCTAGGGGAGCGATGCAGAGCGCTGCGTCAAAGCTCGTATATTCAAATCTGACGCCCGCAGTCATTTTCAGCTTAAAATGAAAAAAGCTCAGGAGGTCCTACTCCTGAGCTTTTTGTTTTCCTGGTCCTACCTGTTGCTTATCCAAACCACATGCTAGGGGTCAATCAAACGTGTCCGGCGGAATGCGAATGAAGTGTAAAGGCTGATCGTGTCCGTTAGCAAAAACCAGAAGATAAGGATCGCTCATTTCGAAGCGATTCGCTGCCGAGAGAAATTCTAGAAATTTTGATTCCTGCGCAGTTAGTGCTTCATCTCCACAAACCATGCGGGTCGAAGCGACAGAGCCGAACTTAATGGTGCTCCCATTGATTTCAATGGCAGCCGTGAAGCGATTACAAGAAGCATTTCCGGCGGCTCGCCCGTTTTCAATTACAGAAAAGGAAGTTTTTGAGGTAGCAATGACGGTTGTGCCCGGCATCTCGGTAAGCAGCCATTCCGTGCCCGTCAGCGAAGGCGGCTTCTTAAAGGAAGCCTCGGCATTGCTGAGTACGGGATAGTGGCGAACGGATGTGCACGAAACACCAAACGTGGCGGTAAATACTGCCAGCAGGAGCGTAAGAAGCCATTTCATCGGCACATTTCTCCGAGTAAAACATCCGGCCTTGTTGGGCAGCGCCAAGTAACACTTTCACTATTCGCACTAGCGCCTGATCCTAATGAGTTTGACAGCCCAAAAGGCGCTCTGTCTAGGGCGGATATTCTTCCACCAACTTCGCGAGCTGCTTCACCTGCTATATTTCGATAATGTGATTTTTTACCGCGTATCGCACCACTTCGCTAACAGAATGCATCTCGAGTTTTCTCATGACATTGGCTCTATGAGCCTCGACTGTTTTTACGCTTATGCTGAGAGTGACCGCCAGCTCCTTGCTGCTCTTCCCTTCCGCAAGGAGTTGCACAATTTCTCGCTCGCGTGGTGTCAGTCTGCTTCGACGGAGGACTTTCAAATCCGCTCCCGGATTCTTCACAGCGAACCCATTCAGTAGCATCTCCGCCGCGCTCGATGTAAAAAATGTCTGATGATTGGCGAGTGCTTCGATTGCGCTTGGTAGATCGGTGTCCGCGTCGGACTTCAAAATATATCCCCGGGCTCCCGCAGCAACGATCTCGCGAACAAGTTGCTCCGAAAAATGCATCGTCAAGATTAGAATGCCCATTTTGGGGAATTGTTTGTGTATTCTGCGGGCCGCTTCCAAGCCATTCATCTCGGGCATGGTGATATCCAAAACTACGACTTCGGGCTGCAAATTTTCAGCGAGAGCGATCGCCTCACGTCCGGTTCTCGCCTCACCGCAAACTTCCCATCCCTCATGCGAAGTTAGAAGTTGCCTCAAGCCGCGCCGAATAATGTCGTGATCGTCTGCAACCAGAATTCGCATTGTATTTTGTCCCTGGGATGCAGTGCGCTTAACCCATCCAGGGTTGGCGCCGTCCGTTAGCTAATCCGCTACTGTTGGTCGACTACCTTCGCTTCTGAGGTGATTCGTTGGCCTGTTAAAACGGTGGCGGCGAGATGTGGAGGAGCTTTCGAGAGCCGGTGTCCCAAGTCTCGTGAAACGCTATTGCTACAGATGGTTTTGCAGGGCTGGCCTGGCTGAGTGTGCCGAGAGGTTGGCGTTTTTCTCGGGAATGACAGCTCGAGCAGTTTTCAATCGCAGGGTGGCATGGAACCTGTAAGAGAACACCTGAGAGTCCGCAAAAGAAGCCTCGAATCCGTGCGCCAAGGCAATTCTCGCGAATTCTTCGCGAGAGTACCAATACCCCATAACGTCCATCGCCAGCATTCGGATAACGCTGGACTTCGCAATGCGTATCGTTCGCGCAGCCAAGCCTTTGGTGTGCAAACCGGCTTCGTATCGATTTCGTTGAGACTTGTCTAATACCGAAGCGCAGAGAAGGACGGAATCCGCGCTCATCATGCTGCGTGCATTTTCAAAATGATGATGAAGCATTTCTCGATCGAAATGCTGCACCACGCCATGCGAAAAAATTAGACGGTATTTGTCGCTGGATTCCAGGAACGAGGATCCTTCAGCGCAGCGCAGTTGAAGTTCCGGATGGCGAGAACGAAACAGTTCAAGGAGTGATGGCGAGAAGTCGACGCCCGTGTAATATTCGCTTGGCAGGTCCAGGTACCCAAACAGACTGCCGTCGCCGCATCCGATTTCCAGCACCTTCGAGGATAGCTCCAAAGGGAAAAGCCTCTTGAGCTCCAGCGCTATATTCTGATAAAACTCGCGCGAATCGTTTCCATGAAGTGGCGACTTTTTATCCGCCCAGAATTTGCGAAATCGTTCGGAGGTGGAAGAATGAGCAAGATCTCCGCGAACGTAGCGGAAGTAAATAAACCCTTCGATGGCAAAAAGACCGATAGCCGATACGACCAAAGCCCACCATCCATGAATGAATGCGTGGACAAGTCCGAGATACGCAACCATCGGCAAACCGGTTACTGCGAAATCCACACAAAATGTCCGCAAAGCCGCTGTCTTGAATCCAGCAACGCGATAAGCAAAATATAGCCAGATTGCGCTGTAGGTAACTTCTGTGACGGTAAACGCGGCAACTGCCTTCAAGGCGCTGCCCGAAATTGCTAGCGTCAGCGTCAGAGCTACCAACGATCCCAAGTTACCGGCGATCTCGAGCCCCAGCGCGAGACGTTGCCGGCTGTTCACATCGAAAAGACGATCCAGCCACGAAGTAAGGAAATACATGTACCCGGCGAACGCGAGAAACGATGCAAATGCGCCGCTTTCCGCCCATCGAGCTCCAAAAATAGTGGCGAAAACCAGCTTCGATTCGAGCGCCGCGAAGAAAAGCAGAGGGGTCATCAAAACTATCTGAATGCGCAGCACACGATTGACAAAAGACTCCAGCCGCCCGGGAGCAGTTTCTGTCGCTGCCTTTTCGTAAAAAACCTGATTCATCGAGGAGGCAATTAGACTTACAGGCAGGTAGATGGCTCGGCTGGCCATCGAGAACAGTCCTACGGTCGTGAGACTCGAAAACATGCGAATCACGACCACGACCAACTGGGAAGAACTGTTAGACACAAAGCTATAGGGCGCCTTGTAGAGAGGAAAGTTTCTGTAGGTGTGCAATAAACGGGGAATAGCGCGTCCATTCCAACTGCTCCTGAGGAAGGTGCCATCCTGACGCAACACCTGGACTAATAGGACCAGAGCGCCAAGAGTCTGGCCGAATATCCAGCCGCCAATCAGCGCCACACCGCCATTTGTGTGTGCGAGAAAAAGAGCAATCTGCATCCCGACAGTTCCGAAGGATTGCGCCATTCGCGACCAGGCGACCTGCCGGAAGCGTTTCATGCGCCCGCACCAATAGCCCAAAACTTGGTTGAAACCGCTGACAAAAAGTACCGGCGGAATGGTCCACAACCATGATTCCACCAAGGGCTCGGCCAGGATGCGCGCTAGCCACCCGTGAAGAAACGTGACCGCAAACAAAGATAGGACACAGATTGCCGCCAAGACGAGGGTTGCAAGGTGGAAAACGTTGGCCGCTTCATGATCGTCGTCGGGGAGCATGATAGCCAGCTCATAACGCGCCCCGCCCAGGACAGAAAACAGGGAGACAATGGTCATGAAGATTGCCAGAAGACCAAACGCTTCCGGCGCAAAGAGCCGTGTAAGCACCAGCATCGCCGCAAATGTGACGGCCTGAGAAACCGCTGTGCCTGTCGCGAGAGTTGCAACGTGGGAAACGAAGCTTCCCTTCTCGCGGGCTATGTGACGTTTTGGATTTGCACTCATTGGACTTGTTGTTTAAGTGGTTTTTGAAACGTTTGGTTCGATTCTTCGCCTTATTCTCTTCTATCTAAATCCTTTAGTACCTCTGGACACCAGTAGTACTAGTACAGGACAGCTTCCCTTTTTTTGGACTGTTGCACAGGTGTGCGCGACGCGTCTCTAGGGTAATCACTGTAGTGGGCTCTAGGGGATTCACTGTAGGCATACCGCTCCGACCTAGCGTGACCTTGCTGAAAAAAACGCATTTCGGGGGTGTACATTGACACCTAATCGTCCTATTCAGACCAATCTCGTTGGAGTCCTGCTACTTCTACTCGTGGCTTCCATGGTCGCAGGTTGCGCCGGCGCAATAAGTGCATCGCAGAGCGCGCCTCACTCGTCGACAACGCCCCTAGCCATTTCAACGACTTCCCTACCCAGCGGACAAGTGGGGTCCTCCTATCAAGACTCCATGTCAGCCACCGGTGGAACCCCTCCTTACCACTGGTCGATTGCCACGGGAGCTCTGCCAAATGGCTTGGGTATCAATGCGGCTTCTGGAATGATTGCGGGCCAGCCAGCCGCTGCCGGAACCTTTGGCTTCGCGATCAGCGTGCAGGATTCTTCGGCCAAGATAGCATCGGCTATGTCACAAATGTCTATGCAGATCACCGCGGCACCCGCCACCAAAGCCCCACTGCAGATATCCACAAGTTCTCTTCCCAATGGAGAAGTAGGCGACTCTTATGACAGCTCAATGGTAGCCACGGGAGGAACGCCACCTTATCTGTGGTCCATCGCCAGTGGTGCTCTACCAAATGGTTTGGGTATCAATTCAACCTCTGGCGTAATCTCCGGCCAGCCATCCGCTGCGGGAACTTTCAGCTTTTCTGTAGGTGTTCAAGATTCCTCGGCCAGCAAGTCATCCGCACAGTCGGCGATGTCTGTGAAAGTTATCGCAGCAACCAATTCGCCTGCGCCCTCGCCCGCGGCCAGCACATATTATGGTTCGGGGATCGGATCGGACGGCCTCGGAAATACGACAATCGGTCCTAATCAGAATAAGCTCAGCTACCGCATACTCGTCCAGCACACCGGCTTCATTTCCGCAGTTCAGCCCTACTTGATCATGGATCATACCGGCTACTGGGGCGGTACAAGCGGATCCATCTTGGTGAGCATT
>Ga0265354_1000055_pt1 | contig 18594 bp, 15 predicted proteins | sample NZE1metagenome_FD_189074 | JGI IMG/M metagenome (GOLD analysis project Ga0265354, IMG submission 189074) | Rhizosphere microbial communities from Maridalen valley, Oslo, Norway - NZE1 | ecosystem: Host-associated > Plants > Roots > Rhizosphere > Soil | place: Norway: Oslo | collected 2017-09-14 | reverse complement strand
GGCGTAGTCGTCCTCGATTTCGGCGGACAGTACACGCAACTGATCGCGCGCCGCATCCGCGAACAACAAGTCTTCTCCGCTATCCTCCCTTGCACCACCACCATCGAAGAAATCCGCGACTACGCTCCGGCGGGCCTCGTCCTGAGCGGCGGCCCCAGTTCGGTCTATGACACGGACGCACCCAAATGCGATCCGGCGATCCTTGCCATGGGCATACCCGTTCTAGGCATCTGCTACGGCATGCAATGGATCACGCACGCACTCGGCGGCAAGGTTGATAAAGCGGAGCGACGCGAGTACGGCCGCGCGCAGCTGAGGGTCACAGACATCGCCGGCACAAAGGAATCAGAGCTATTTGCCGGAGTCCCGGCATCCTTGCGCATCTGGAACAGCCACGGCGACCATGTCCGCGAAGTGCCCGTAGGCTTCCATGCCACAGGCCACACCGACAACGCTATCGCCGCGCTCGAGGATCCTCAGCGAAAAATCTACGCCGTACAGTTTCACGTGGAAGTAAATCACACCGAAAGCGGCACCGAACTCCTGCGCAATTTCCTCTTCCGCGTCTGCAAAGCTGAACGCAAATGGAGTGGCTCTGCCTTCATAGAAGAAACTGTCGCAGCAATTCGAACTAAGGTTGGCCAACAGCGGGCTATCTGCGCTCTAAGCGGGGGAGTGGATTCGACGGTTGCAGCAGTCCTGGTCCACCGGGCCATGGGTGACCGTCTCACGAACATCTTCGTAAACACCGGAATGCTTCGAAAGAATGAGTTTGCGGACACCTTGGAAATGCTGCGAGACCGCCTCGGCCTGCGCGTCATTGGGGTGGATGCCTCAGACCGCTTTCTGGGTAAGCTCGTCGGCGTCACAGACCCCGAGCAAAAGCGAAAGATCATCGGCAGGGAATTCATCGCCGTGTTCGCCGAGGAGGCCCAGAAGCTCCAAAGCGGGGAAGCACACGGCGGAATCGGCTGGTTGGTCCAAGGAACCCTCTACCCAGACGTCATAGAATCGGTCTCCGTGAAGGGTCCCTCGGCCACCATCAAGACCCACCACAACGTCGGCGGCTTGCCCGAAAACATGCCTTTTGCCCTTATCGAACCCCTGCGCGACCTCTTTAAGGACGAGGTCCGCCGCATCGGGAAAGACCTCGGATTGCCCGACGAGATCCTTTTGAAACATCCGTTTCCCGGTCCTGGGCTAGCCGTAAGGCTTCTCGGCGAGATAACTCGGGAACACCTCTTCACCTTGCAGGAAGCCGACGCCATAGTAGTTGAGGAGATACGTTGCGCCGGGCTCTATAGTCAAGTTTGGCAAGCCTTTGCGGTTCTGCTTCCTGTTCGAAGCGTGGGTGTCATGGGCGATTACCGAACTTATGGACTCACGGTGGCCGTTCGCGTCGTCGAATCGGAGGATGCCATGACTGCCGATTGGGTGCGTCTGCCAGGCGAAGTTCTTGAGAGTATTTCCACCCGCATCGTGAATGAAGTGCGTGGTGTGACGCGCGTGGTTTATGACATCAGCTCGAAGCCGCCCAGCACGATCGAATGGGAGTAAGTTCCAATTTGGAACTAATGCAACTAGAAGAGCGAATAGCACTTAGACGCCAGACGAGGAGTTATCCCGGCGAACTACTACATCAAATAGTCTAAAGGCCGCGCTGGGACGAGACGCGGCCTATCCAGGAGTCATGAACATTTCAACAGCAAGCTCAAAACAAAACGTCGCAGATCTAGCGGTTAGCCATTTTCTGCGCCATGTACAGAATGAGCTTGCGGTCCCCTTCCTCCACTTTGCCCAGCAAGCGGCGAAGCTTGTTGAGAAAGCGTGCGTCCTTGCCGAGGCTGCCCCACGCGATGTCATCCGACGACTTCCGTTTGGGGAGGTTGGGCAACTGCGGCGGTTCTTCACCGTCATAAAAGAGTTGATAGAGTGGGCACTCGAGAGCGCGCGCAAGTTTTTCCAGCGTTTCGATGGCCGGTACTGTATGGCCATTCTCTACGCGGGAAATATAACAACGCAGCAACCCTGTTCGCTTCTCGATGTCGCCCTGGGAGAGTTTCTTTTCTTCGCGGAGTGCGCGAAGACGGTCACCTATAATCATGGCGGCATTATTCCATGTAGGTACCGGTCAAGCAAGTAGAAACTTGGCACGCGCCAATTGAAACAATTGATGCAGGCAAGGGAAACGGCCTCGCATAGCCAGGGGAAACCAAGCTACATTAGACGTAACCGGAATGACATGCCACGCGTCCCTAAAGTAGAGCCATTGGAGCCTCCCGCCGGACCGGCGGGCGCCAAACCGTCTGGTGCGAAATCACCCGGCGCTGTGGACGACCGGGAACTTGTCCGGCGGGCGCAGGGCGAAGACCAGGAGGCTTTTGAGGAACTCCTGCGGCGGCATCAGCACCGCGTCTTTGCTGTAGCTGGCGGAATTTTGCGGCGGCGCGAAGATGTGGAAGACATTGCGCAGCAGGTTTTTGTTAAGGCATATTTCTCGCTGAAGCGGTTCGATCAGCGGGCGGCTTTCAGCACTTGGTTGTATAAGATTACCGTGAACGAGTGCTGGGATCTGCTGCGAAAGAAAAAAGTCCGGCCTCTGGTTTACGAGTCGGATTTGAGCGAAGAGCAAGCCAAGCAGGTGATCGCTGCCGAAGGGAAAAATAGCAGCGGCCCGGACATCAGCCAACGGCTGGAAGCGCGCCAGCGAGTCGAGAATCTGCTGGAAGGACTTGATGAGCGCGACCGCTTGATGCTGATTCTGAAAGAAGTCGAAGGCTTTGCGGTGGAAGAGATTGCGCAGGTTTTGGATTTGAATGCGAACACGGTGAAAGTGCGTCTTTTCCGCGCGCGCCGAAGAATTGTGAACAAGGTTCGCAAACGCGGAGAATAGACGTGGCCAGTGCGCGTTGAAGACGCGGAGCATGAATGGCTGAAGAAAGTCAAAATTTGCAGTGAGTTTGAACAGTTTAGATTTATTGCAGTAAAGTTTCGGATTGGTTGTAGGGCATACAAGGAGTCTTGAATGATAAATTTCCTGAGCAAGCGCCGAGCGGAATGTCGCCAGTTTCAATCGCAGCTCGAGGACGCAGCCGGAGCCGCGCCGAACGCGAAAGAGCTGTCCGAATTGCTGGCAGCAGCGCTCGTCCCACTGAAAGAGCACGCAACTGCTTGTGCGGATTGCCGCGCCGCCGCCGAAAATATTCTTGCTGCGCGTGCGTTGCTTGCGGAACTGCCTTCGTACGCCGCCACGGCTGGGCCGTGGTTTGCTCCGCGCGTGATGGCTGCAATCGCGGCGCGCAAAGCGGAACTCGGCCGCGCTGCGGACGCTTGGACTTTTCTGCCGAAGCTCGCCGCGCGTCTGACGTGGGCTTCCGCGGTGGCGCTGCTTTTGGCAAGCGGTTGGCTTTATCAGAAGCCGGTATCCACTTCCGCAAAGCCGGTGGCCACCGACATTACCGGTGAACCTGTAGCGGATACTGCGACGCCGGCGACAAATGACGAGGTTCTTGTCAGCCTGGCAGAGAGGCACCGATGAGCGAGAGTTCCGCTAAGCAGAAAGCTGTGTTGTGGGTGGCTGTTGTGTTTGTGCTTGGCGCGGCGCTTGGCGGCGTGTTTGGATATTTTTTCGGCCATCGGAGCAGTGTGTCGGCTGCAAATCCTCCGCTAAGTGAAGCTGTGAAGCGCGCGCAAAGAGTCCAGGAATTGACGCAGGAACTGAGCCTGACCGACGATCAGCGGCAGCAGCTCGACAAAGCTCTTTCGCAGTTGCACGGGGAGTACAAATCGATCCATGACCAGTCCGACGCCCAGATGGAGCAAGCGCGGCAGAAAGGCCGCGACCAGATCCGCTCGTTTCTAACTCCAGAACAGAAGCCGAAATTTGAGGAGTTCCTAAAGCGCATGGACGAAGAAAGAAAGCGGAATCAACCGCCGCCTCCACCGCGCTAGTCTTGCATACCTAAATCTTAGAATCCTCTAATTCTGCCGGCGTCAAGGCGTCGCAGCCGCACCAATAGAAACTCTTCGTCCTTCAACGCAAATCCTGAAGATTATTCAGTCAGAGTTTTACGATGAGTTTGCCGGTGTTGCCGCCGGTGAAGAGCATGTTGATAGCGTCGGGCGCTTTTTCGAGGCCTTCGACGATGGTTTGGCGGTCTTTTAGCTTGCCCATCATTTTCCATTTGCCTAGTTCCATGGCCGCTTCGGTGAAGCGCGCTCCATAGTCCAGTACGAGAAACCCTTCTACCTTTAGCCGTTTCACGATTAGGATACCGAGGTTGCCGGGTCCGGAAGTTTCCTTCGTGTAACCGGATATGAGGCCGCAGAGAGCCACGCGGCCGTGTAGGTTCATGCGGTTGAGGACGGCTTCCATAATTTCGCCGCCCACATTTTCGAAATCGATATCGACGCCGTTGGGCGTGGCCGCAGCTAGCTTTTCTTTCCAATCGGGATGTTTGTAGTTGATGGCAGCGTCGAAGCCGAGTTCGTCGGTGAGCCACGCGCACTTCTCGTCTGTTCCGGCGATTCCTACCACGCGGCAGCCGTGAATCTTCCCGATTTGTCCCGCGACGCTTCCTGTGGCTCCAGCTGCCGCCGAGACCACAAGCGTCTCGCCTTTTTGAGGCTTGGCGATTTCGGTCATTCCGAAATACGCGGTTAGGCCGGTCATGCCGAGGACTCCGAGGAAGAGCGTGTCGGAGACGAAGGGAATCGAGGGAACTTTTTGGAAGGGAAGTTTCGACTGCCCTTCGATAACTACGTATTCCTGAAGACCCGTGAGGCCAACGATTTTGTCTCCCTTTTTGAATAGGGCGTTGCGCGATTCGACGATTTCGGCGAGGCCGCCAGAGCGCATGACGTCGCCGATGCCGACAGCGGGGAGATAGCTGTCAACGGCCATCCAGACTCGCATCGTCGGATCGATCGAGAGATATTTGACTTTGGCTAGGGCTTGGCCGTCTTGCAGCTCGGGCACTGGGGTTTCGGCTAGTTGAAGATCGCCGGGGGCGAGTAAACCCTTGGGTCGCGTTTGCAGGCGAAGTTGGCGATTTGTAGGCATTCAGACCTTACTTTCAGATTTCATCTCTGCCTATTCGGAAAAAGCAGATTCCTCGCTTCGCTCGGAATGACAGAGGGGAGACGTCATCGGCGATTCCCTAGAAGGGGATGTCCTCGTCGGAGATTTCTGGGCCGCTGGGGGCTTGGCTGCCGCCGTAGGAATCGTCGGCGGGTGCGGCGTGCGATTCCATGTCATCGCCGCCAGAGCGGGTGCTTCCGCCGCCTGCGCCTGCTGCTGCGCCGTCGCTGCGGCCGCCTAGCATGCGGAAATTGCTGGCAACGATTTCAAAGCTGGTGCGCTTTTGGCCTTCTTTGTCTTGCCATTCGCGGGATTGGATGCGGCCCTCGATGAAGACTAGCGAGCCCTTCTTTAGATATTGCTGGGCGATTTCGGCTTGCTTGCCCCAGACGACGATTTTGTGCCACTCGGTGCGCTTTTGTTTTTCACCGTTACGATCTTTGTAGGTTTCGTCTGTAGCTACGGAAAAATTGGCTACGGCTTGGCCGCCGCCGGTGTAGCGGGTTTCTGGATCGCGGCCTAAACGGCCTACGAGCATGACTTTATTTACTGACATAAGCGTTCTCCCTGTTCGGGGCTGACGATAACAGAAAGATGAGTCGGAGGCAAAAAATTGGAGAAGTGAGTAGGGAATAGCGTGTGGTGAGTGGGGGAGAAAGAAAGAGAACGGATAACGCAGAGACACAGAGTGCGCGGAGGCGCGCGGAGAATTCGCGGCACGGATGGGGGCCCTCCCCCCTCCCTGTTTTTTTGTAACTGCGCATTCTAAAGGACTTTAAGTCCTGCGTTTCAAAACTGCGCATTCTAAATGGGTTACAGATGGTTTTTGTGGAACTGCGGATTTTAAAGGACTTAAAGCAGAGCGAGTTTAAGGTCGAAAGTTTGGAGTCGAAAGAGACGGGGCAGGATGCGTAGAAGAGCGGGCAGATTTCGGGTGTGGTACACGGTCTTCTCAACACAGAGGACACTGAGTCGGAGGCGTTGGTGGTGCAGAGGGAGGCCCGGTGATTGAGAAGCATAGGCAATGGTAGCAGCAAGATATATTAATTGTCAACTACTTTATTGGTATCGTTCGAACGGGCTGCGGAAAAGCGGATTGGGGGGGTTGGAGTGAGTAGAGAGTAGTGGGTAGTGAGTAGGTCGGAGGTTCAAAGGTCGGAAGGTTTGAAAGTTGAAGGTTTGGGATTAGAGTTGGTGAGATTTGATCGGCGGGGACTATGAGCCAGGTGCCAGTTTGGTTTGAGCGTAAGTTTGCGTTTTTGTATCCGGTGGAGGTGTGGCCGAATGTGTGCGCGCGGCTCCGGGGGACTCCGGCGAGGATGGAAGAGACGCTCCGGGGACGTTCACGGCAAATCTTGATTAGGAAGGCGGACGGGAAGTGGTCGGCTCAGGAGCATGCTGGGCATTTGCTGGACCTCGATGTGCTGTGGCTGGCGCGCGTGGAGGATTACGTGGCGGGGAACGAGCAGCTTGCCGTGGCGGATTTGCGGAATCGGAAGACTGACGAAGCGGACTATAACGCGCGGTCGTTGGAAGAGATTTTGGAGGAGTTTCGTGCTGCCCGGGGAAGATTGTTGGGGCGTGTGGAAGAATTGGACTTGGCGCTATTTGGCAGGGAGATTCCGCATCCGCGTTTGAAGACGCCGATGCGGCTGGTGGATCATTTGTATTTTGTGGCGGAACACGATGATCATCATTTGGCGCGGATGTGGGAGTTGCTCAATGGCGTCGGCTAGAATGGGCTCAGTGTGACCTCCAAAATATGTGAAGACGTCAAAGCACCCACGTGTAAAAACGACACGTCGGGCACCCGGCGTGAAGCAAAACCGTAAAGAAAGGGGTAACCGATGTGCAAGGCGAGGCTACCCGCCTTGCACATCGGACGCTACGCTTTGCAGTGGCGATGTATAATCGGGTTATGGCTAAGATCGTCATCCATATCTCGGAGTCGGAAGCAGCGAGGGACTTCGCGTCTCTGATGGCTCGCGTGCGCGCGGGTGCTGAAGTGGTTATTGAAAAGGATGCGCGCCCTGTTGCTGTCGTGAGTCCCGCCGAGCCCGGGGTTCGCTTGCTCTCGGAATCTCTTCGACTGGCCCACGAGCGCGCTTCCACGGCAACGCTCGATGGCGGGTTCGGTAAGGACGTCGAAGCCGCCATCGAGAGCCATCGCGAACCATTGAACCCGCCTGCATGGGACTGATTCTTGATTCCAGCGTGGTTATTGCTGCGGAACGACGCGGAGAAACCGTCGAACGGCTGATCGAGCGTATTGTAGCTGCGGCCGGGGACCAGGAGGCGGCACTCTCTGCGGTGGGCTTGACGGAACTCGTCCACGGCCTTTATCGAGCAAACACTTCGGCGGTCCGGCTTCGTCGTCAGTCCTTCCTCGACGAATTGCTTGCCGACTTGACCGTTTATCCGTACACGAAAGAGATCGCGCTTCTGGCTGGCAAGATTGATGGGGAGCAACAGACCCAAGGTGTGGTGATTCCGTTTGCAGATTTGCTCATTGGCGCGACGGCGCTGTCTCTTGGGTTTTCCGTGCTGACCATCAATGTCCGCCACTTCCGGCAGATCCCCGATCTCTCAGTCGTGCTGTTCCGATAGTATCTAAGAGTCCGCTTTTGCCAGCATTCGTTTTCTCCCGCCGCCTTGAGGACGGGCCACAGCTCTCCATGTGCTGTAGCTTCGCAGGATTTAACAACGGATTTTGATGAGTTCCTTAGAAGAGTTAATTTTGTGGGGAGTCTAGAAGAGGATTCCGGCTACTTGTTCGGCGAGGAGATTTGTTTTTTCGCGGCGCTCTTTTGGGGTCATGGACAGATCGTCCTGGACCGTGGAGCTGATGCTTGCTGCGAAGGCTTGGTTGCGGACTCGGCCGACCACGAGTTCGGCGTAGTGGTTTTCTTTGGTGTGGGTGGTGCAAGTGACGGCTTCGTTGCCGGTGGCGGGTAGGGCGGGGCTTTTGGGCGGGCATTGCGCCAGGTGCGTGGGGAATTGTTTGGGGATGTCGGTCATTAGGTCGACGGAGATGCGAAGTTCGTGGGTGGCTGCGCCCTGTTGGCGGGTGAATTTGCAAACTCCGGCGCCTTGATCGTTGAGTTTGACAAAGATAGTCACGTCGCCGCCCAGGATGCCGCGTGCCGTGGCTTCGTTGAGCCAGGGACATTTCGTTAGCGCACTTGGCGTTTGTGCATGGCAGAAGGCGGGCGCGAAGAACGCGGTGGCGAGGAGAAGTATGGGGGGAATTCTCATCGCATTTAGTTTGGGAGCTTCTCGGCGCGACTTTGTCTTTGCGGATTCATCGTTTCGTTTCTTGATACTCGTTTCTCGATAATGGTCCGTCGATGCAGTTTGTCATTGCGATGGCGTTACGATTTCGTTGCAGGTTTAAGTGCTTCCGCTTTCAGGATTTTGCCGCCTTCTTGAATGACGTAGAGGCGGTTTACCTCGAGATCTTTCAATTGATCAACTTGGCCGCTTAGCCAGCGAATTTCTACCATGTCTACCTTTGTGGCTTGTTCTAAGCCGTAGTGCATGCGCATGTCGTTTTGGGAGAAGTAGCTGCCACCGCTGCGGAGTTCGTCCATTTGGACTAGAGGCTTTTCGGCGGTGGGAATGGTTTTCGCCGTGACCAGGACGCGGCTGCCGATGCCGGTGCGATTGGATTTTGTGCCGACTAGCTTGATTTTGATCCAGTTGCGATTGAGCGTGGAATCGCAGCGCAGGAGTTGCGGAATGGCGTTCACGCAGTTGACGGCGATGTCGAGGTCGCCGTCGTTGTCGTAATCGCCGAAGGCGCAGCCGCGAGCGGGAGCATTTTCCATGATTCCCGGACCGCCTTGGTTGGTGACTTCTTCGAAGCGGCCGTTGTGGAGATTGCGGTAGAGGTATTTGTGCTCGGCGTATTTGAGGTCGGCTTTGGATTTGTCGACTTCGGGATAGACGTGGCCGTTGGACATAAGGATGTCGAGCCAGCCGTCGTTGTCCATATCGAAGAAGCCGACGCCCCAGCCGAGGAGGCGAGTATTGACGCCTAGGCCGCTGGGATAAGTGCGGTCTTCGAAGACGGCGTCGCCGAGATTGGTGTAGAGAGAGTCCGTGTCGCCGGCAAAATTCGTTTTTACAATGTCGAGATTGCCGTCGCGGTTGTAATCGCCGATGGAGACGCCCATGCCGGCTTGGGGCTTGGCTTCGGCGGAAAGAGCTGCGCCGTTTTCGATGGCGACGTCCTTGAAGGTACCGTCGTGCTGATTGAGGTAGAGCGTGGCGGGAGCGGAATCATTGGCGACGTAAATGTCGGGCCAGCCGTCGTTGTCGAGATCGGAAGCGGCGACGCTGAGGCCGTAGGTGCCGACGGCGTTCCACATGCCGGCTTTTTGGCTGACGTCGGAGAAAGTGCCGTTGCCGTTGTTGTGATAGAGGAGATTTTTTCCGCCGGCTAGGCCGGGAGGGCCGCAGGCTACTACGATTCCTTTATAGGTGCAGGGGCCTTCTTCGGGGAGAGGCGCGGTTTTCAGGTCGAAGTCGACGTAGTTAGCGACGAAGAGATCGAGATGGCCGTCTTTGTCATAGTCGACCCAGGTGCAGCCGGTGTTCCAGCGGGTTTTGGGGCCGGGTTGGAGGAGGCCGGTGCGTTCGGTGACGTCGGTGAAGGTACCGTTGCCATTGTTGTGATAGAGGACGTTTTGGCCGTAGTAGGTGACGAAGAGATCATCGAAGCCGTCGTTGTCGTAGTCGCCCACACAGCAGGCTTGTCCCCAACCGGTGCGGACATCGAGGCCGGAACCTTTGGTGACGTCGGTGAAGGTGCCGTCGCGATTGTTTTTGAAGAGGCGGCAATGGGGTTCTTTGCCCTTCGCGAAACCTTCTAGGCGCCAGCCATTGACGAAGAAGAGATCGAGCCAGCCGTCGTTATCATAGTCGTAGAAGGCGAGGCCGCAGCCGGTGGTTTCGAGGAGATATTTGTTTTTGCCGACGCCGCCGAAAATGGTTTCGACGTCGAGGCCTGAACCTTTGACGACATCAACGAAGCTGACGCCGAGCGGTGTGCCTTCGATGGGAGACTTTGGGCCGGGGGGAGGAGGAGCGGGCTTGGCGTCGTAGCTGCGCTCTGTGGGGCCGATTTTTGGTTTCGGCGGGGCTTGTTGTTGAGGAGCGGCGAGAGCGAGAAGATCCGAGAAAGGAAGAACGAGGGCGGTGCGGCTGAGCGAGCGAAGAAATTTTCGGCGATCCTGATCGGACAAGAATCCTCCTTGGTTAACGCTGGCCTGGGCCGTTGCCTGCGGCGCCAGCGTTGGTGTTAGCGGGAGCGGGTTTCATATCCGTGTGCATATGCCAGGGCACGCTCTCGGTCGATATTTCGGGATGCTTGCGCAGAAAATCTAAAGAATACGTTGGAGCTTCGGGATCGATTCGTTTGGTGGCGTATAGAGCGGCTTGGGCAGCGGCTTCCGCTTTCATACCTTTGCGACGATAGAGGATGGCGAGATTGTAATGGGCGGCGAGATCGTCGGGATCGATGGCTTGCAAGGCTTGAAACTGCGCCACAGCGTCATCGGTGCGATGCTGCTGGTAATAGGCTATGCCGAGTTCGCGGCGGGCGTCGCGCGATTGCGGAAACTGTTCGACGACTCTTTGGAGATCGGCGACTTCAGATTCGGGATGGCCTTCACGGCGCTCGACCAGCGCGAGATAGTAGAGCGCTCGCGCATAATCCGGATGGAGCTGCAGAGCTTTTTCCAGAGGCGGACGCGCTGACGAATATTTTTCCCATTCGATGTAGGTCAGGCCAAGATTTACGTAGCCGTCTTCGTAGTCGGGGCGGAGCTTTGTGACTTGTTCGAAGGCCGCAATGGAGTCGGAGTATTGCTGCTGGTCGAGATAGCCGATACCGACGTTATTCCAGCGCATCCAATCTTGGTTGTCGTTGGGTCCCGGTGGAGTTGGATCGTTCGCGCCGATATTTAGCGCGCGTGTGCGAGAAGCGAGTTCGACTATCGGGTAGAGCGGATGATCGGGGCCAAAGACATTGTTTAGATAACTTTGGCGCAAGTGACGATAGTTTACGCGGGCGGTGATACTGAGCGGGCCTTTAGCATCGGGCGGAATTCTAAATTCGTAGCGGACAAGAGCGGAGCGGCCGGATTGAATGGAGTTGTCGTACGCCATGGAATGGATGGTCCAGACTTTGTGATTGTCGACAAACTCGCCGGAGAGATTGACGGGGCGATTGGTGAAGCTGTGGGCACGGGTATCAAGCATGCCGTTGGGTTTTAGGAAACCGCTGTGATAGATGTCATTTCCTAAGGCGTCTTTGACGGTGACTTCGACCCATGCTTCGTAGAGATCGCGAACTTCGGGAACGAGCGAGTGGCCAATGTTTTTGTTTTGGATAACGACGTAAGCGGTGACGACGTTGTTTGGCTCAAGCTGAAAAGGAACGGTCCCGAGGGGCGCGATCATGTTGTCATCGCTGGCTTTTTTCAGGGCGAAAATGTCGACGTTGAGGAAGTTGCCGGATTTAAGGAACTCGATCGTTTTCTGCAGCTGCTCGTCGAAGCCGTAGTAGTAGGGAACCGCGGTATTTCCGGCGAGCCAGCGATGAGAGGCAAAGGTGCCGCCCTTCGCGCCGTAATCGTGGAGCACAGCTGGCGCGCGACGCATGTGGCAGCCCTGGCAGGTAGTGAAGTCAGCGGAATAAAAAGTGAGCGGGTTGCGCTTGGAGAATTTGGAGTTCTGCCATTCGTCAAAAACGGTGAAGGCGCGGATGAATTTGTATTCGTTGAGGGGATTGGGAAGATTTGCTTTGTGGCAGGAGGCGCAGAATTCCGGCGTGCGATAAAAGGGTTGCATGACGGCTTTGGAGTGACGCTCGGGATGCTCGAGGATTTCGCCGAATTGAACTTGGCCGGGAATGCGATTGCCATTTTCATCGGTCATTACCGCGGGAACGCCCATCACGTAGCCGCCATTGCCTGACGTGGACTGGAGGCGTTGGATGGAATGACAGGTGGTGCATGTGAGGCCGTCTTTGTCAAAGGCGCGATCGACATGGGAGTCCTTAGTGAGAGCGCCGGTCAGGACGGCGATGGGATTATGGCAACTGTCGCAATGGCGCGAGAACTCGATCCCTTTGGTGCGGATGAGGATGTTGACGCTGGCGCGGTAGAACGGCGTGCGGAAGGAGTTGGAATGAAGGGATTGGCGCCACTGGCTGTAGGCTTCGTCATGGCAGTGAGCGCAGTACTCGGCATTCGGGAAAGCGCCCGGCTCAATGAACTGGTTGCCTTCGGAGGCAGCATTGCCGGGGAGAGAAAAGTTGTCCTTGCCGAAAAGAAAATTGTAGGTCTTGCGTATCTCTTCCGAGTAATTCTTACGTTCGGGGTCTTCGCTGGATTGGGCGTGAGTGACGAACGGCGCGATTACTACGAGCAACAAAAGGCTAATCAGGAAACCGACAGCATTGACGAGGATGCGGTCCCTTCGGGAGTTCATCATGACCAACCTGAATGAACGAGCCTGCCAGTTGGGTGCATGGGCCGCAGGAATAATACGGTCAGCCAGAATTCTGCGGACTCATGCATCGGAATTATTCCGCTGCCCACAAACTTGTGACCCCTTGGGCTGGCATGGCGTACACACTGGTATAACGCATCCGTAGTTCGGTGTAAATGATGGCATTCGCGCGGCGGAGCCTGCAAGGAATAGCGACCACGGGCGGTGGGGCAATTCCCGATAACCGCGGCGGGCTTAATGGGTACGATACCCGGGCCACTTTCGGAAGTCCTCGGTAAGCACAAAAGGACATTGAAGGACCAATCTCAATCTCGCGACGCGATTGTGCTCCTTTCTGCCAGGCGCGCTCAACTGCTTCCTCTTCACGTGCTGGGACTTTGCATCGATGAGAATGGAAGATCAAGCGAAGCTAGCTCCAAGCCGCTCTTTCCGGGATCATTTCAAGGCGGACGCTGAGTCGCGGAGGAGGATAACGTCGGACTCGGTGTGATGCCGGAGAACGGCGAGCCTTTTGCCGTCGTGAGAGAAACGAAACTCGGGAATCAGCTCGGACTTGAAATTGGTTATTTGATGGCCACTGGAGCCATCGAGAGGCAGAAGCCAGATGTTGTCTATGCCTTTATTTTCGGAGACGAGGGCGAAAGACTTACCATCAGGCGTGAAATGAAAGGCAGAATTCGATGGAGGATTCGAAAGATGGAAGACGAAGTTGGGACCGGCGGCCGGGCTGAGAATGCGAATGGATGGTTTTGGGGCGTCTTGCAGATCCACGAGTGCAATCTTGTTGGAATAGATACGCGTTTCCGGCGAGAAGCTATCGAAGAAGAGCGCTAAGGTGCGGCCATCGGGTGAAAGAGCCATCGCGTGGACGACAGAATTGTCGATTGAGGTTCCAGGGATCAATTCGGGATTGCCGCCCGCCAGCGGCATTCGATAGACGCCGCGAGTAACCCAGTCAATGTAATAAAGCCACTTGCCATCGGGAGAGCAACTCCAAATAACGGCGCTTTTCCCGGAGGTGAGCATGGCAGGATCAGAACCATCCGCGTGGACGCGCCAAATTCCAATCGTGTTCTTGCCATCGCGATAGAACCAAGTCAGAACAACAGAACGACCGCCATCGCATTCGGCTATGGCGTTAATATAAGCGCTTTGGTCCGAAAGAAAGGTAACGAGGCTGCTGCCATCAGGAGGAGTGCGCACGATCCGGTAGCCCTGAGAAAGCAACAGATTGCCATCGGAGGTCCAGTCCAGACTATTGAGAGCCTGCTGGCGCGGGATGCCGGGAAGGACGGAAGGGAAATCGCCACCGGAGGCGGGAAGCAAGTCAATTTCATTCTCTTCACGGCTCTGAATGGTGGCGAGAATTTTTCCGTCCGCGGATGCAGTCAGCACGGAATAGGAGTTGGCGTCGTTGCTGACGGGTCGAAACTTGCCATCCGGATAAGAAAATGCGCCAATCTGTGGATTATTGGAAGAGGCATGCTCGCCCTCTGGGATATACACGGCATAAATCCATCGTCCGTCCGGAATCCATGCAATCCCGAAAACCAGCTTGTCGGAGAAGCTGACGAAAGGATTCCAGTTACCGGTGGTGACATTGAAGAGGTTTATCTCGCCTCTGGAATTTCCAGATTGGTTGACGAAGGAAACGGCGATGGTTTTACCATCCGGCGACCAGGCAAGGGTCTCCGGAACTTGATTCAGAGGGCGAATGAGCAGGACTTTTTCCTGGCTGCCGTCAGCATTTGCCTGTAGCAGGCGCCACTTCCCCACATCCGGGTCATTATCTCGAATATAAGCGATGTACTGGCCATCGGGGGAAGGAGTGGCGTTCGTGTCGACGTCCCTGGCAATTAGTTGAGGTTTGCCGCCAAGGACCGGAGCGCGGAAGAGATCAAGACTTTGTCCTGCGTCGGGAGAAGTCTCGCGGAAGTATAAATAGTCGCCGTCAGGAGAAAACGAGGGAGTGCCAAACGACTGGCCGGAGGGCGAAACTACTTGGGTTTCGCTGCCGGTGGCGATATTGCGTAGCCAAAGGCCTTGCTCACCGTTGCTTTTTTGTACGCTAAGGATAAATTTGCCGTCGGGGGAGATCGCGGTGGCGCCCGCTCTGCCGGTGTCCGTTATTTTGCTGACAGTGAAGTTGGCGAATGGCAGGGGGCGAGAGCGATTGAGAAAAGAATAGAGACCATAAACTGTGGCGGAAGCAAAAAAGAGCGCAACGAAGCCTATGGCGGCAACGCCGGCCTTGTGCTGGCGAGCAACCTCAACGACGGCGGAGGAGCCGGAGGAGTGAGCTGGATTTATGACGGAAGCACTGGGGTATTCTGACCTGACCGGTCCGCAGCCATCTGGACCGAGAGCTGGCTGAAGGGAGCCACTGGGTGGGTCGGCCGGAGACGAACGGTGGGTGGGCTCGTTGTCGCGTTTCAGACGCTTAAGATCGGTGCGCAATTCTGCAGCGCTCTGGTAACGGAGGTCGCGGTCTTTTTCAAGGGCTTTAACGATGATACGTTCGAGTTCGGCGGGAAGATCGGGGTTGAGCCGGACGGCCGGAGTCGGGGTACGATTGAGGATGGATTCAAAGATGATGCCGGAGGTGTCGCCGCGAAAGGGAAGGGTTCCGGTAGACATTTCGTAGAGGACGGCGCCGAAAGAGAAGAGGTCCGTGCGCGCGTCGAGTTCTTTGCCGCTGACTTGCTCGGGGGACATATAGGCTACCGTGCCAAGGGGCGGAACCTGGGCTGGTGAGATGTTCGGGGAGATCAAGAGTGGCGGCCGTGGCATCTTTGGGTCCTTCGGGATTGCCAGAGATTTTGGCTAGGCCGAAGTCGAGGACTTTGGCGATGCCACGATTGGTGACGAAGATGTTGGCGGGCTTGATGTCGCGATGGACGATGCCTTTGGCGTGGGCGGCGTCGAGGGCGTCGGCAATTTCGATGGCGAGAGACAAGAGAATATCCACCGGCATGGGACGGCTGTCGATGCGGTGCTTAAGAGTGACACCGTCTAGAAACTCCATGGCGATGAACGACTGATCGTTCTGCTCGCCGATGTCGTGGATGGTGCAGATGTTGGGATGATTCAGGGCAGAGGCGGCTTGGGCTTCGCGCTGAAAGCGCGCGAGCGCGTGAGGGTCGTGGGCAACATCGGGCGGCAGGAATTTTAGGGCGACAAAACGGTGGAGGCGGATGTCCTCTGCTTTGTAGACAACACCCATGCCACCGCCGCCGAGCCTTTCGACAACGCGGTAGTGCGAGATGGTTTGCCCAATCATGATAACGGAGTGGTGCAATCTTAGGTTTCACCGTCAATCAAGTCAATGCGTGCAATTGAGTGAATTTTCGGTTTTTCTCGTCATCTTGAGCTGTAACGATAAGAAAAAGCGTTTGGCTGAACCAGGACACGCCCCGACGACGGGCACAGGGGTAGCTGTGAGACTTGAATTTTACTTGAAGTTATAAAGAGACTGGTGCTATATGGCTTTCACTATGGGCCCGGAAAAAGCACAAACAGCGATTACCGATGATCAGGTTTTCTATGATGCTTTCACTGCCAGTCCTATCGGGATTGCCGTGGAGGACATGGAGGGGCGGCCTTTGTTCGCAAATCCGGCGCTTTGCTCGATGCTAGGGTTTAGCGAAGAGGAAATGCGAAGCAGACTCTGTGTCGAGTTTTCCCCTCCCGAAGATGCAGCGAAGGATCAGGCCCTTTTTGAGCAGTTGCGAGAAGGATTGATAGACTGGTATCAACTTGACAAGCGCTTTTACCGGAAGGATGGCGCAATCATCTGGGGACGCTTGAGTCTTTCCCTGATGAAGAGTCCCACGCGCTTGACTCCGCTGGTAGTCGTCATGGTGGAGGATATCAGCGACAAAAGAGCGGCAGAGGAGAAGCTACAGCGCTCTGAAGCGAGTCTACAGATGCTCGCTGGGCGCCTGATCCAGGCGCAAGAAGAGGAACGGACCTGGATTGCCCGCGAACTTCATGACGACATCAATCAGCGGCTCGCATTGCTGGCAGTGAATCTGGATCGCTTGATGCAGGAGCTTCCGGCCTCCGCAGCTGAATTCAAGCAGCAGGTTTCGGGAGCAAGGAACGAAGTGGAGGAACTGGGGAAAGATATCCAGGCCCTTTCGCACCGGTTGCACTCCTCGAAGCTGGAAATTACGGGGCTCGCCAGGGCAGCTGCAAGCTTTTGCAAAGAGCTCGCTGATCACCAGAAAGTGGAGATTGACTTTCACTCCGAGAACATTCCAAAAGACCTATCCCGAGAGGTCTCCCTTTGCATGTTCCGAGTTTTGCAGGAAGCCCTGCAAAATGCGACTAAGCATAGTGGTGCAAAACACTTCCAAGTATCGCTCAGTGCGGCATCGAATGAGATTTACCTGACTGTGCATGATTCCGGAAATGGCTTCGATCCCGCGGAGGCTATCAAGGGGCGTGGGCTAGGTCTCACAGGAATGAAGGAACGGTTGAAACTGGTGAATGGAGATCTTTCCATCGACTCGAAACGGCAGGCTGGAGCCACTATCCACGCCCGCGTACCTCTCGTTCCTTCAGTTATTTCCGCGAGGAAATCCGGATAGAAGATCATTGTGGAGTCTGGTTAGCTTAGGCTAGTCCCGCGCAGTCTCCTATTTCACTTCGCTGATATCCCTATTCGCACCTCTGGAAACTCATCCACTCCACTGGCCGGCAAAGGCACAATTATGACTGCGGCTTAGAAAGGTCTTCAGCTTTTTGGCGTTCGGCTGCAGCTTCGGCCTTTTTGCCTTGGCGTTCCAGGGCATTGGCCAGGCCGCGATGCGCTTCGGCGTAGTTGGGGTCCTCGCTGAGAGCCTCCTGAAATCGTTCGATGGCGTCGGCGACTTGACCCTTTTGGAGGAGAGCGTTGCCTGAATTTGTGGAGACTGTGGCGCGCTGGCGATGCATCACTTCGCGCTCGAGGTCGGCGCCTATTTTGCGCTCGGCGGCAGCCTCGGTGGCGTTTCCTTGTTGGGCGAGGACGGCTGCGAGAGTGAGGTGAGACTCAGGCTGGCCCGGGAGTTGGCGGATCGCCTCCCTGAGAGCGTCCGCAGCTTCGGGTAATTTATTCATTTTGCGATAGAGGCTGCCTAGTGTGGCCCATCCATCCGGGTTGTCGGTATGGAGCTTCATGGCTAAAGAAAGTTCGCGGGCAGCGTCGTCGTAGCGGCCGTCCTGCATGTACAGGATGCCAAGCGTGTAATGCGGCTCGTGGGCCGATGGATTCAGCTTGGAGGCAGCCTCGAGTTCGGGAATGGCAGCGGCATTGTCGTCCTTTAGTTTAAGCGCGAGACCGAGATTGTAGTGGAGTTGGAAGCTCTGGGGATCGGTCTTGAGGCCCAAGGTAAGGACATGGATCGCCTCATCGACTTCGTTCATTTGTAAGTAGGCGGCGGCGAGATTCTCATGGGCCGTTGGGTCGGCGGGTTTTTGTTGGAGTGTGCGCTGCAGAAAGGGAATGGCATCTTTTGCGTTGCCGGCGAGAAGAAGCGCCAGTCCGAGACTTGCGGCGGCCTCCGCGTTTTTTGGATCGGCTTGCACGACCTGGCGTAGCAGAGGAATAGCTTCAGGACCGTGGCCGGTGCGTTGAAGGGCGCGAGCCCGTTGATACTTGGCTTCCGCGGAGCCGGGATCGAGGTTGATCGCGCGTTGGTACTCTGCGACGGCCTTATCGTCTTCATTATTCGCGGCGTAAGCTTTGCCGAGTTCTGTAGCGGCGAGCGCGTTTTCCGGGACCATCTGGGTGGCTAGGGTCAGCTCCTGGATTGCGGATGAGATTTGCTGCTGGGCGAGGAGCGCTGCGCCAAGATGCAGATGAGCGGCGGCGGCCTTTGGATTCAACTGAATCGCTTTTTGGAATTCGCTGACAGCTGAAGGCCAATTGCGCTGCTGTGCGTAGAGCGAGCCTAACGCGTCATGGAGATCGGGACTTTGGGGGGACTCAGCAACGGCGGCCTTCATCTTCG
>Ga0265354_1000054_pt1 | contig 18687 bp, 19 predicted proteins | sample NZE1metagenome_FD_189074 | JGI IMG/M metagenome (GOLD analysis project Ga0265354, IMG submission 189074) | Rhizosphere microbial communities from Maridalen valley, Oslo, Norway - NZE1 | ecosystem: Host-associated > Plants > Roots > Rhizosphere > Soil | place: Norway: Oslo | collected 2017-09-14 | reverse complement strand
TGCACGAACGCAAAATGGGCGAACTGCAAGGCGGACAGAAAGTTCGCGTGCTGCTCGCGCAAGCGCTTTTCGGCACTCCCACTGCCCTGCTGCTCGACGAGCCCACCAACAACTTGGACCTCGATTCTGTGCACTGGCTGCAACGCTACTTGACCGAGTACGAAGGCGTGCTCATCGTGATTTCGCACGACCGCCATTTTCTCAATAGCGTTTGCACGCACACAGCGGACATCGATTACGAAACGATCATCATGTACGTCGGCGGGTACGACGACATGGTCGTGGCGAAGACGCAGGTTCGTGCGCGCATCGAATCGGAAAATGCAAATCGCGAAAAGAAAATCGCACAGCTTAACGATTTCATTGCGCGCTTTTCGGCCGGCACGCGTTCCGCGCAAGCCACCTCGCGCAAAAAAGAAGTCGAACGGCTGCAAACCACCGAACTGGCGCGATCGAACATCCAGCGGCCGTACATCAAGTTCGACATGAAGCGGAACTCCGGCAAACATCCGCTGGAAATTCGCAGCGTCGAAAAATCCTACGACGACCTGAAAGTGATTCCGCGTTTTTCGGCGTCCGTGGTCCGCGGCGAAAAAATTGCGTTGATGGGCCGCAACGGCACCGGGAAAACAACGCTGCTCAAATCACTGGTCCTCAATGCTCCCGGCTACATCGAAGACGACGACCGCAATTTCAAAACCAACGGCGGCGAAGTGAAGTGGGGCCACGAAGTCGCGGTAGGCTATTTTGCCCAGGATCACGGCGAATCAATCACCAAGGGCATGACCGCCATCGACTGGCTCTGGCAGTTCGATCCGAGCGCCAACCAGCAAGAATTGCGCGGGCTGATGGGCCAGATGCTTTTCAGCGGTGAAGATGCACTGAAACCGACTCGCGCACTTTCGGGCGGCGAATCGGCGCGGCTGATTTTCTGCCGACTAATGCTGCAGAAGCCAAATTTCCTGGTGCTCGACGAACCGACCAACCACCTCGATTTGGAATCCATCAACGCACTGAATATTGCTTTGCAGCGCTACGACGGAACCGTGCTGCTTGTGACTCACGACCACGATGTGATCGATGAAGTGGCGACGCGAATTTGGCATTTCCACGACGGCAAGATCGAGGACTTCAAAGGTCCGTACGAAGAGTTCGTCGCGTATACCGAGCAGAAGAATCAGGCTCTTGTTAGCGCGGCCGGTCAAAAGCGAAAGTAGCCGGCTTGATTTCTTCTTGCTGATTTCTCTTTACCGAGTTCTCTTCTCAAGTTTTAGAGCCGAACGGAAAGATGCAATCTTCTTTCTTTCCGTTCGGCTCGATCTTTCTTACTTCTCCTTCTACCAATACAGCAAAGAGGACGGGCTGAAGCCCGTCCCTACGGCTTTGTCGCCTTGTCGATGAAGGTGGCGATGTGGTCGTGCAGGCTGACGCGGTCCTCGTCGTGGAGATACATCATGTGGCCGGCGTTGTAGTAGTCGAGTTTGACGTTTTTCTGGAGGTCGGCGGGCAGGCCGAGGTGCTCCATAGTGAATTCGGTCGCGAAGAACGGGGTGGCCATGTCGTAGTAGCCGTTTTCAACCTGAACGAGCAGCTTAGGGTTGGTGACCATGGCTTGCGCGAGATCGCCTTCCACGTTCGGACCACTCGGGAAGAAACCACGTCCGCGATTTTGGCGAGTGAAGTTCCAGCCGCCACCGCCGCCACTGGTGTTGTGGTAGATCTTGTCTTTGCCGAACTTGAGTTCATCGTGATTGTAGGAATTGACAAGCGCGGTATACGCGCCGCCAACGGCAGGGCCTTCCGGATCGCCCTGGGCGTTTTCTTCGAGCAGATCGAAGGTGTAACCGCTGAAGCGGGCGTCAATTCGGCCAGTGGTAAGGCCGCGGCTGCGCTGGAGTTCGGCCATGAATTGACTGAGATTGACGCGCAGGTCGGCTCTAGTGAGATAGTCCTCGTTTAGACCGGTGAAATAGGAAAGTTTTTTTGCGACGGCGGCTTTTTCAGCAGCGGGAAGTTCAGAGCCTTTAAAAAGTGCTGCGGCATAGTCGCCTTGCGCGTACTTGCGGGCTTCTTCGATGAAGGCGGGCAAATCAGCGGGGCGATCCTTTAAGACTTTGTGATACCAGGCGACGGCGGCGTAGCTCGGGAGATAGTAGACGTAGGAGCGATCATCGCCGCTGGGAAAGGTGATGGTGGAGAGATCGAGTACGGAGGAGATCAGGACGATGCCGTTGAGATGGACGCTGTCGTGCTGCTGCAAATAGTTGCCGAGAGCGGCGGAGCGGAAGGTGCCGTAGCTTTCGCCGATCAGAAATTTCGGAGAGTTCCAGCGATCGTTGCGGCTGAGATAGGTGACGATGAATTGCGCGAAGGCTTCGACGTCCTCGTCGACACCGTAAAAATCTTTTTCGGTGGCTTTGCAGACGGCATGGCTATAGCCGGTGCCCATGGCGTCGATGAAGACGAGATCGGTTTTGTCGAGGAGGCTTTCGCCATTGTCGACGAGCTTGTATGGAGCGGGAGGAGTGAAGGTGCCATCGACAGTCCAGGCGCGGCGCGGGCCGAAGGCGCCCATGTGCAGCCACATGGTGGCAGAGCCGGGGCCACCGTTGTAGAGGAAAGAGACGGGGCGCGTGGTGAGATCTTTTACGTCGCTGCGCGTGTAGGCCGCCGAATAGAGCAGGCCAGTGGACTCGCCTTTGTCGTTCTTGAGAAGAGTGGTGCTCGCTGTAGCTTTGTAAGGAATGACCTGGTTGCCGATTTTTATGGTGTGATCGGTTACCGAAGATTCTTCCTTTGTGGCCGCGGCGTCGCACTTGTCCGGAGCCTTGGCTTCTGGCGCGTGTGCGGCGCCTTCGGGAGCTTGCGCCGAGAGGCGCGTTGCCTGTCCCGAGCACAAGAAAAACATCGCTGCAAAAATCCAGAAACACTTTTTCATTGCGTTGTCCCCCACCTGCTGAGTTGGATTGTCCTGCATCCCCTGAATCCCGCGGGATTGTATGTTGCCGCGGCGGCAGAGTCAAAGGACAGAGGGGCGAAGAGAGTCGACAGTCGACAGTTGAAAGTCGAAGGCTCAATCCAAGACGGGCACGGCGTGCCGTGCCCCTACGGGATGGGCGCAACACACCATCAGAAGTACAGAGCACAGCGAGGATTGGCTGTGCCACTTTACAAGCGAACGGTTTCGCTTGGGGAATGGATTGTTTCTAAACCCTCGTTGGAGCTTTCTAATCCTTGAGGTGAGCTGAATTGAACAGCTTACCGAGATTGGGGGGACCGCGCCTTCGAGGGTGGCGATGAGAAGAAGAACGGCGAGGGGAGGGAAACTGCCCGTCCCGCCCCTGGGTACCGGCCAATTTCGCTCCTGCTCGCCGTACAACATCGTGATGCTAGAGACCAGCGCTGGCGAGCGCTGTCCCCTTTTATACAGTCAAGGAGGGGGTGTTCTTGCTAGGGTGAGGAGGGTCGCGAAACGACCCTCTCGAGCATATCGAGAGGGTGTTTTTGGCCCGACTATGAAATCACAAAAACCGAGGAAAAATGGAAAGGCCGGCGTTTTCAACCCGCAAGAGTTTCTCGATACAGCCGGAGTGGCGAGAAAAATCGCCGAATACCACAGGCGAGAATCGATCTACACCCAGGGGGACGCCGCGGATAGCGTGATGTACGTGCAAAAGGGCGGAGTGAAGCTATCGGTGGTAAACGGGTCCGGAAAAGAAGCGGTGGTGGCGATGTTTGGCCCGACAGATTTTTTTGGCGAGGGCTGCATGGCGGGACAGACGATCCGGATGGGAACGGCCACTGCAATTACACCATCCACAATTCTCATGATCGAGAAAGCCGAATTGCTGCGCGTGCTGCACGCGGAGCAGGAGTTTTCGGACCATTTCATCCGGTACATGCTGGCGCATAACATCCGGGTGGAAGAGGACCTGGTCGATCAGCTGTTTAATTCGAGCGAAAAGCGGCTGGCACGGACGTTGCTGCTTCTGGCGCGATATGGAAAACAGGACCAGCCAGTGCGTTCATTGCCGAAGGTTTCGCAAGAGACGCTGGCGAGCATGGTTGGAACGACGCGTTCACGCGTGAATTTCTTCATGAACAAATTCAGGAAGCTGGGTTTTATCGAATATAATGGTAAGATCAAGGTTAACAAGTCGTTGTTGACCGTGGTCTTGCACGAGTAGAGCCCTCCTTTCCCATAACCGGGACGCGATTCGGGTTTCCGCAGAAAAGCACGATGTTCCAAGCGCCTCCAGAGCGCGCGTTTCTTGGGCTGTCACGCGGCGACGCTTCCGCGGATCACGGATTCACTGGAAATCGAATGTCTTTGCCAAAAATATTGCCCCTTGCAGAAACCGAAGCAGTGATTGAGTTGCAGTCTCTCGTGTTGGACGAGAGGCCAGTCTCATTGACGCCCATCCCGCCGCGATCCGTGCTTCCCAACAGGATCGCAGTCGTGGGGAATTATCTTCCGCGACGATGCGGAATCGCGACATTCACAACAGATTTGTGCGACGCGCTGCATGCGGAATATGGAACGACCGAACTGCTGGCGCTTCCGGTTAACGATACGGAGGAGGGCTATGCATATCCCGCGAGAGTGCGATTCGAGTTGTCCGAAGACAATCTGGCTTCCTACCGGCAAGCCGCAGACTTTCTAAACTTCAGCAACGTCGATCTGGTCTGCCTGCAGCACGAATACGGAATCTTTGGAGGGCCGGCAGGCTCGCACATTCTGGAGCTCTTGCGGCGCCTGCGGATGCCCTTCGCGACGACGCTGCACACGGTGCTTCGCGAACCAAACCCGGACCAACGCCGGGTGATGGAAGAAATTGCGACGCTCTCGGACCGCTTGATCGTGATGAGTCAGCAGTCCGCGGAGATACTGCAGGAAGTGTTTCACGTTCCGCCCGGCAAAATTGATCTGATCCCACATGGCATCCCTGATTTGCCGTTCACCGATCCGAGTTTTTATAAGGACGGATTTGGCACGGAGGGAAAAGAGGTTTTACTGACGTTTGGGCTGCTCTCGCCGAATAAAGGGATTGAAAACGTTATTAAAGCGCTGCCGCAAATTCTGGCGCGGCACAGCAATGTCGTTTACATGGTTTCCGGCGTGACGCACCCGCACATATTGCGGCGGGAAGGCGATAAATACCGGCAGTACTTGCAGAATTTGGCGAAAGAGCTGGGCGTGGAAGCGAATGTAATCTTCCGCAATCGATTCGTGAGTCCGGAGGAGATGGTTGAATTGATCGGGGCGGCGGATATTTATATCACGCCTTACAAGCATAAGGCGCAGGTGGTTTCTGGAACGCTGGCGTATGCGTTGAGCGCGGGAAAAGCAATTATTTCGACGCCGTACCTGCACGCCATCGAGCTTCTAGATGACGAACGCGGCGCGCTCGTTCCGTTTGATGACCCGGAAGCGATCGCGGCAAAAACGGTTGAGCTTCTGGACAACGCGACGGCAAGACACGCCATGCGGAAACGTGCTTATTTGTACGGGCGAGACATGGTCTGGAGCCGCGTGGCGCAGAAGTATATGCAAAGCTTTGAGCGGATTTACAACGAGCGATTGCGAAATCCGCGCGCCACATTTTCGGCGCGCAACACGGAAAAGAATCTCGACCGGCTTCCGGCCATCAAGCTGGATCACCTTTACCGAATGACGGACCATACGGGAATGGTGGAGCATGCGGTTTTCGTGGTGCCAAACTATCCGGAAGGGTATTCGACCGATGACAATGCCCGGGCATTGATCGTGACTACACTTTTGGAAGAGATTGGGGTTCACGCGCCGGCAAACTCGGCGGATCTGGCTTCCCGTTATCTGGCTTTCTTGTGGCATGCGTTCGATCCCGCGATTAAGCGCTTTCGAAATTCGCTGACGTACGAAGGCCAATGGCATGAAACGGAACATTCGGAAGATAGTCATGGAAGAGCCCTTTGGGGTTTGGGAACCGTTCTAGGGCGATCCAAGAACGCGGGATTGCGCGGAGCGGCTGGCCGCATGTTCGAACTGGCCGTGCCCGCAGCTGTCGAGTTTAAGAGCCCGCGTGCGTGCGCTTTCGCGTTGCTGGGAGTGCAGGAGTATCTCGACTCTTTCCCAGGGGATCGCGCGGCGCTAAGTGCTTCGGACGCGCTAGCCAACCGGCTGCTGAGTTCCTACCGTGCACACCGAACTGAAGATTGGAAGTGGTTTGAAAATGGGCTTGCATATTCGAATGCGCGATTGCCGCAGGCGCTGATGCGAGCGGGAGTACGCGCGGGGAACGAAGAGATGTTGTCGGCGGGACTTGAGGCGTTGGACTGGCTGGTGGCGCTGCAGCGATGCGAGGTAAAGGGCCACTTCGTGCCCATTGGTTCGCAGGGTTTCTATTCCAAGACAACGGAGAAGGCCCGCTTCGATCAACAACCGGTGGAGGCGTGCGCGGCGGTGTCGGCGTGCCTGCAAGCCTATCAGGCGACCGGGAAGGGCCGCTGGCGCAAAGAGGCGTGGTCCGCGTTCAATTGGTTCCTGGGAGACAACGATCTTCAGATCGCGCTGTACGATCCCGCTACAGGCGGTTGCAGAGACGGGCTGCATCCGGACCGGGCCAATGAAAATCAGGGAGCGGAGTCCACGCTGTCGTTCCTGATGGCACTTCTGGAAATGCGTCACGTAGAAGAAAACGACGGTACGGGAAAATAGATCTGTGCAAGATGCAATGGTTTTAGAAATGAATCGAAATTGCGGGAGTGCTCTTCCATGAATGTAATTACAATCCCCACGAAGCCCAAGATGAACCAATACGAGACGCTATTTGAACGATACGCCGGTAACCCGATTTTGACGGGAAAGGATTGGCCGTATTCGATCAACAGCGTGTTTAACGCCGGCGCAACGCTTTTGCCGGATGGTTCCACGTTACTGCTTTGCCGTGTGGAGGATCGCCGCGGGCTATCACACCTGTGCGCGGCCCGTTCGGTGAACGGCGTGGACGACTGGCAGATCGACGACGAACCAACACTGGTCCCGGACGCGGAGCGCTACCCCGAGGAAATATGGGGGATTGAAGATCCGCGAATTACCTTCGTCCCGGAACTCAAAAAATATGCCGTGGCGTACACGTCCTACTCACGAGGCGGGCCGGGAGTTTCGCTGGCACTGACGAGCGACTTCCGAAGCTTCGAGAGACTTGGCGTTGTGATGTCGCCGGACGACAAGGACGCAGCCCTGCTGCCGCGAAGAATCAATGGATTCTGGGCGTTGATCCACCGGCCGATGACTCCACTCGGAGCTCACGTATGGATCTCTTACTCTCCCGATTTGCGTTACTGGGGAAATCACAAACTCATGCTGGAAGCCCGCCGGGGCGCTTGGTGGGATGCGAACAAGATTGGCATGTCTCCGCCGCCGATTGAAACGCCGAGAGGCTGGCTAATGATTTATCACGGAGTGCGAAGGACGCCTTCGAGCTCGATCTATCGGCTAGGGCTAGCGCTCTTCGATCTCGAGCAGCCGGAGAAATGTCTGATTCGCGGGGATTCCTGGATGTTTGCGCCCGAGGCCGAGTATGAACGACACGGAGATGTACAGGATGTTGTTTTCCCCTGCGGGTATACGGTGGCGGCGGACGGGGATACGATCAACCTCTATTACGGCGCGGCGGATTCAAGTATTGCTTTGGCCCATGGGAGCATTCGTTCGCTGCTGACTTGGCTGGATGCTAACGGGCATGCGGAACATGCAAATGACCGGCGGCATAAATAGTGAGTAGTGAATAGAGAGTGGTGAGTAGCGGCTGCTGCGAGAACTGTTTGTCGCGAGGTATGGGACCGCAGCCCTCCATTCGCGTCAATTTGCCTGAGGGCAGGATTGTTGCAAGGAATGGTCGCGGCACTGCGGCCTGTACAGATAGCCTCCGCGGAAAGTTCAGTGGAACGGTCCGCTGGGATGCTCGCCGAAATGCATTTTTAGACAACAAAATCCAGAAATAAAAATTCGCCGGGATTGGAAAAATCCCGGCGAATTGATCACTTCCAACTATTAGTTAGAACCGCGTTTGGAATCGTTGACTGGTGAATGCTTCTCCAGAACACCAACGAGATGACGGCCTGTTTCCGGAACGCCAGTATGTTCGCCACGAACGATTTCACTCGCCTTCATGGGGCGGCCATAAACGTCGGCACTGGCGTCGTCGTCAGGGCGAATCGTAGAACCTTCGAGAGAAACTCCAGCGAAAATTCCCTGAGCGCGTGAATAGCTGAGGATCTCAGCGCGCATCCAAGCATCGGTATCCGCGGAAGCGGTACGTCCCTTTGGACCTGCGGCAACGGAAGCATCGCCGCCCAACTTCACTTTGCTACTGAGGATGGAGTCCATACCGCGGGCATTCATGACCAGCAGGATTAAGTCTGTTCCTTCTCCGCCGATCTGAAAGCCGATGCTGGCGCCTTCAAGAGCGTACATCGCCGGGGCTCCCCAAGCTCCGCGGAAATGCTCTCCTGTGCGGCAAACCATGGCGCCACGTCCGTACTCAGCGCCAACTCCGAAAGCCAATTTCTTGACGCTTGGAATTACGATGACGCATTCGGCCTTGTTCAAAAGATCCTGGGGAATGTCGTCTGGCACGTGGAGAACTTCTGACATAACAACGCCGCATTCTTCGAGGCGCCGTTGTTCCTTGTTCAGATTATGGGCATAGACTACACCCGCTGCGAATGTAAGACATGCTGCCGTAACCAAAAGTTTCTTCATCACTGACCTCCGATGGTCAAAACATCTCTTCTAATTTTACTTCTACAAAATCCGTGGTTGAAGAACCTTCAACTCGATTCCATGCGCGAGAGGGTTATGCGTTTCCCGACTCTCAGGCGGGCACTTTTGCGAATTCGAACTAAGAACTTTTCTTGCTCCCCACGACCAGCAAAGCAATTCCACCGACGAGCGCAAACCCGCCAAGAATTGGCGAGATGGGAACTCTTTTTTGGGTCTCTGCCGTGACATGCATTGGGCCCACATCCAAAACATGATCGCGACGAGTGTAATCAAAGCCCTGATAGGCGAGGGCCAGCGCACCCAACACTACCAACACAATTCCAGCTAGAGAGACTGGTTTCATATTTTCGACTCACTAGTCAGAAAGTTATCCTTCGGCCCTGAATTACCTTGCATAAGGTGTCAGGACGGCCCAAGCCCAAAAAAGTGTCGAAGAACCCAACGAGAGAGAAGGAAGTAGCTAACCCCAAGACGCAAGGAATAAACCTGACTGTCGAAACGTCTAAAGCCTGCTGATCCCGTTTTGCCTCTTCCGAAGAGGCAGTTATCAGCCGAAACCATTAGGCGGAAGCGAGTGGGGGAATCCGCGAAACAGCGCTCAGGCTGCCCTGCAATGAAGAATGTTAGACGAGTCGAGAAAGGGCGTCTGTCCAGTTGTGCACACATCTGGATTTCGTTCCATATTGGGATTTTGACTGATTGGAGCGAAAGATAGCAGGGCAGCGGGGATCTGGTTATTGGGCCGCAAATATTAGGAAATCGATTAGCGCGGTGAGGGCGCTTGTATGGATGAAGACACAATTTCGCGGGCATGGACGACGTAGCGATTCGGGGCTGGGCCAATGTAGTCAAAGGGGTAGCAGGTGATGAGCGTCAAGGTGCGGCCGGCGGTCGCGTTTAGGACTTCGACGGCGCTGGCCGGGACAACTTCGGTGGATTCCACAAGGTACTGAAAAGCGCCGTCGGACGTTTTGAAAGTGATGGCATCGCCCAGCCGAATATTCCGGAGCGGGCGGAAAAAAGTGTCGCGGTGGCCGGCGAGAACAACGTTGCCTGGGGTTCCGGGCAAGGCCGTTTCGGGTATGTGACCGACGGCGCGGCGCAAAATCGTGTGCGAATCACCCTGAACGACGATGGCTTTCAGCTGAAGACGAGGGACCTGGATCTCACCAATTACGCCGCCTTCCACGAGGGGAGCAGGCGGTTCTTTAATGCTGACATCTTCGAATTTTGATTGTTCGTAGGCCTGAAAGGCGTGGGCATCGACGACGACATACGCAGCGTAGCCGAGTGCGAGAAGGCCGACGGCCATAAAGAAATAAGATCCCAAGCGGGAGATATAGGCACTTATTCGCCAGTGGCGAGTTGCGGGGCTCGCCAATTTCATGACGCACCCTTGCCGGATTGAGCGGAAGAATGGCTTGCGTCGACGGCAAAATAGCCAGGGCGATAACGGACGCGCAGGTTGCCGCGGCCGGGAGCAGACACCTTCACCAGAATTTTCCGGAAAGATAGGTCGTTTGCCGATTTTTCCGGCGCGAAGCCGAGAGTGTACTGATCTCGGAGGTCGCGGGCGATAAGAGCCGAGATGCTTGCAATGGTTTCCTTGGAGCTTGGAGAGTAGGAGATCCCGCTGGTGCTCTTACTGAGTTTGCGAAGTGCGCCGGGATTTTCTTCCTGGCCATCGCCCTCCAAGATGATGGAATAAATCAGGACTTGCGAGCGCTGGGCTAGATCGAGGATCTGCGAAAACTTGATATGGCTGGCGTTGTCGCCGCCGTCGCTAACGATAATTAAGGCTTTTTTCTCGCAATGGCCGAAACGCAGATGGTTGAGGCCCTCGGATACCGCGTCATAGAGGGCGGTCCGTCCGCGGGCGGAGACGGCTGAGATCTCTTTTTCGAGATCGTCTGCGCTGTGGGTGAACGGCTTCCCGCCGAGGATTTGGAGCCAGACGTCATCATTGAAATCGACGACGAACATTTCGTCTTGAGGATTGCTGGAATGAGCGAAGGCGGAAACGGCAGCGATGACTCCTGCGAGCTTGGGGCCCATGCTGCGGCTGTGGTCGACGACCAAGCCGACGGTCACGGGAGCGTCTTCTTGTTGGAAAAGAGTGAGCTTTTGCGGACGGCCATCCTCGAACACGCTGAAGTCCTGGAGAGTCAATCCCGAGACGACATTTCCCTTTGTGTCCGTAACGCGTACAGGGAGGGCAACGAGCGCCGAATTCACCGAAATTGTGGCAGAGGCTGCAGAGTCGGGAGGAGTCGATGGCGGGGATTGCGAATGGCCCGTAACCGCCGGGCTACACAAGAGAAGAAGAGCAGCAAGTGGGTAGCAGCAAGAGAGCAGGGCGAGATTGTGCTGTCGAGTGGTCGGAATCACTGGCAAATCCCCTTGCGCCGCGGGTTGAAGTTGAGGAATCAAGCCCGCGGCGCACTGGAGTTTCATTGCGCGTCTGTATGAGCCTTAGCTCGAGAAGCGCTTGAGAGCAAGCGCTGCGCCGAGTGAGCCCAGGCCGAGCAGCACGATTAGAGGAAGCTGGCTGGCGGTCTGCGGCAGTTGCTGAGTTTCTACGACAGGTGTAGGAGTAGTTTCCTGAACGACTGGAGCAGGGGTTACGGCTTCCGTGGCTGCAGGAGTGACCATAATCACTTCGGCTACGGGCACTTCCTTCTGTTCCGGAGTTTCCGCAACGATCGGTACTACTTTGATGTCCGTGTCGGCCGCGAGTGCGGGAACTGGTTCCTTCACGATCACAGCCAGTTCGACAGCTCGCTGCTTCGGATAAACAAATTCCTGGCCGAAATTATCGCCGGGATAAAACCACGCCTTGAGTGCTTCCGGGTTATCGCCCGAACGCTCGGCGAACTTGACGACGGTATCGCCCGTTGGTTTGAGACGGTAGTCGTTGATTGCCAGAACGGTGGCGATGAGATGCGAGCCATCCGCATTGAAGATCTGAACGATGTGGCGGTCGGCCGGCGAATCGAGCAGGACGAACGTGTAGGTTCCAGCCGGCAGAATCTGCCCGGGGATTTCCACTGGCTGACTAAATGTCAATACGGTTTTCTTGTTCCACTCATCAGCACGAGCGCCAGGAGCTAGCGTGGCGCCGAGCAGTGTGAGTGCAAACACTGCGAAAATTGTCTTTACGAACTTCATATACATTTCCTCCCAAGATTTTACGAATTGATTTAGTTCTGGAGTAATAAGAGTAGTGCGCTGCGCAGCCAAAGTCTGTGCACTAGGACACACTTTCCTCGTTTATTTGCAGATTCGGCGAAGCGAGAAAGCGTCGGATGGAGGAGTTGCGTTTTGACGCGAGGTGGAAAAATCGGACTTAGTTGGGCGGCCATTAAAAGTCTCTCATTTTGATGAAAGGCTTCTCAGCGGTTCAAGATTTTGCGTGGGCGGCGAGGAGACGACGGGAGAACGCGATCACTTTTCGCAACGCTGGCCCACTCTTGCTTGTTATCTGCTCGCTTGCCGACCAAGCGAGAATCACTGTCAGAATTATGAGGGCGAGGGCAAGGAAAGCCACACTAAAGAGGGCCAGGAAGACTAGAAGTTCGCAAATATAGTAGAAAAACAGATCATGTCCTTCTGAGTTCTCGGACAAGTTTCTTGGCTTCCTTCATTCTGTCTTTGTAGAAAGAAGGACTGATCAGGACCTTTTTCGTTCCCAAAAGTAGGTCCGTCTTAATCCCTCTCTTGGACAAGAATAAAGAGAGCGCCAGGTAGGTTTTGATTTCTTTCTCGAGAAACTGGATTGCGTGTCGTCTGGATTCATCCATCGATTACCTCCGGCCTGACAGAAGTGGCAAATCTAAATGCGTCCGAGGAGCACCAGGATTACGACGATGACGAGAATGAAACCGAGGCCTCCGGTCGGGGCGTAACCCCATTCTCTGCTATGCGACCATCGGGGGAGTGCGCCAAAGAGCGCCAAGATCAAAAAAATAATCAAAATAGTTCCGAGCATTGTTTTCTCCTTCGTGAGCGAATTTATCCGGCGGTTCTAAATTCCCCGCCCCGGCTGCGTTCTTATTTCCATGTTCATTTCCGCGCCGGGTCGGGTGGTACTCGATTCACAGACAGTTCCGTGCGTTAGATCACGACGCTGAGAGAGAAGCGCGCGCCGGGATAATACGGGTTGAACATGTAATAGCCGCCGTCAACGTAATCGATATAGACATCGTCCGTGTAATACCAGCCGACTGGCCAAGGTTGAACGAATCCAAACCAAAAGCCGCCATATTGGAAGCGAGAATATCCGCCGACCAAGACTGGGTTACCCATGTGGAAGTTATGTCCACTACCAAAATTGGCGCGGAAACGGTCATCTGGAATTCGGCCGCTGCCTCTTACGCTCAGACGGAGCGCCGGCTGCGCGCGCTGTGTTGCCATGGCCTGCTGAGTGCGCTGTGGGGCGTGTGAATAGCTGGCCTGCTGCTGATGCGCCGGCTGCGAATGCGCCGGTTGTGTCTTTGCGGAGTTGGTCTTTTGCTGTTGTTGCTCTTTGGTTTGCTGCTGCTTTTCCGGCGCAGCGTGTTGTTCCTGCTTAGGGGCGGCTTTGGCTTGTTGTTGCTGTTTCTCAGGCTTGGCCGGTTCCTGCTTGGGGGCTTTAGCTTGCGGCTGTTGCTTTTCAGGCTTAGCCTGCGGCTCCTGCTTGGGTGCTTTGGCTTGTTGTTGCTGTTTCGGAGCAGGCTTAGCCTCTTGCTGCTTCGGCGGCGGAGCCTTTTCTTCGGGTTTTTCCTGGCGTCCGTTTGCAGGTGCGGCGATTCCCAAAAGCAAAAATAGGGCTGCTGTGCTCATTACTCGAATTGGCTTCATGTGATGCCTCCATTGCAACTACTTATGCGCTCGTCACTCTTAGAAAATGGTGCGCCTAGTGTCTAAAACCGTTGACGGCTATCCGGGCCCACGATTCTTCCCTTGCCCGCCAAATTTCCTCGCTGGTTATCCAACGCGGATGTTTGAGAGGGAATGGAACAATCCAAAAACATTGAGGAGCCAGAGAACGACGCAAATAACCACGACTGCGTTCAAGATTGATTTGATACTGCCTGCCATGGGGATGAAACGATTCACCAACCACAGAAGGACACCCACCACGATCAGGGCTATGAAAACTTGAATGAGAGGCATAGCTTTTTACCTTTCTGTCTGCTCTGCGAGACACTTCCACGCCGAGCCCAAGAATTCCTGCTTGCTCTACCCAGTGCGGAGAACTCGCTGAACCAGTTCCATTCAACGAATGGCCGGACTTCGAGCGGTTCGGCAATGCGAATGATGTGTTGTTCGATGTCCTCAGCTCTTTTGGGGGATCGGGGTGCTCAAGCTGAAGGGAGTGAACTGACCAACACTACAGTCCTTTTAATGCAGGATCATCGTAGGCTTTGCAACGACGCACGTCTGTTCACTTGTATACAAATTTGAAGTTTGTTGGGGCGGGAGGGTGGATTATCAGAGCGAATCCTGCTGGAAGCGGAATTCGCATTGCGTGATGAAAATCACGAGGTATATCCAGTTAGCCAAAAAGAGAGGGACACGATGAATAGTGCCCCTCTCTGGAGTTGAGCTGTGATCGGCGGCGAGAGGCCGACGCTTGAAGCGGGACTACACGCCACCGAGGTATTCGACGTGGCAGTAGGTGCCTAGGCGGACGTTGTAGGCAAGGTAGAGGCCGTCGTGGTCGGGATCTTCGTAGACGGTGATTTGGTCGGTGCCCCAATTCCAGTCGTCGCAGAAGCCGTAGTCGGCGGGGAAGATGCTGAAGGCGAAGCCGCCAAACCAGAAGCGTTCGCGATTGCCGCCTTCGATGCGCCAGACGTGGCTGGGGCCGAAGCCGCCAGAAAAGTGGCCATGAGCCCAGGGATGATCGACATGATAGTGGGGATCGTTCTTGCCGGTGTCATGACCGACCCATTTGCCATTGGAGTGGACGTGTGGGGCATTAGGATGACCGGCCTTGTCGACATAATTGGGAGTGGCAGCGGGATGAGCGTTAGCCTTGGCCGGCGCGGGACCATGAGCCGGGGGGTGAGAAGGCGGCGGAGCTGACGGGTGCTTTTCTTGCGCGAGAACAGGAATAGAACAGATCAAGAACAGTGCAAGAACTCCTAGAAGTGATTTCATTTGAACCTCCGAGGTGGATTTGTATTTCCTACCTACTTGAACCGGGAGTTTATGCAACCTCGTGCCGAGCGGGCCGGTAATGCTTACAAAAAATAAAACCCGAAAGCGCCGCGAAAGTTGCTTTTGTGAAGCTTGAACCTTTGGACCCTTGAACCGAGGTGAAGCAAAACTAGTCTTTAAACGGTTTGCGGCGGGCAAAAGGTTACGGTTTACAAATTTTTTGCGGCGCGGAACGCACGGACGACGGCGGCGACATCACGCTGGTCGGCGTCTACTTCAGCATTGAGGTGACGCATCTCGGCGGCGGAGATCTTGCCGGAAAGATCGGCTAGCGCGGCGCGAAGCTGAGGAAATTTTTCTAGCGCGTCATGGCGAACGATGGGAACAGCGTCATAGGGCGGAAAATAGTGGAGATCGTCTTCGAGAGCGACGAGGTGAAGCGAGTCGATCAAACCGTCGGTGGAATTGCCAGCGACGATATCGACCTGATGATCGAGTAGAGCGCGATAGAGGAGGCCGAGATCCATGACCTTGGGCGAGGCTGCGAAGCGGAGCTTGTAACGGTCGCTCCAACCGCGAAAGCCGTCGGGGCGTTCGAGGAATTCATAGCCGACACCTGCGTGCCACTTGGGAGCGATTGGGGCGAGATCGGACATGGTACGGAGATGGAGGCTGTTGGCGTCGTCCCCACGGATAACCATGGCGAAAGTGTTTTCGAAGCCGAGCGGCTCGGTGAGTTCGAGATTGAAACGCTGCGCGTATTGTTGCTTCACGCGATTGTAGATGGCGGTGGAGTTATCCGTTCCGGGGGATTCGTTGAGAACGGCGGTGAGGGCGGTGCCGGTATATTCAACGTAAAGATCGAGATCGCCGGCGAGGAGCGCCTTGTGGACGAGGAGGGTGCCGCCGAGATTGGTTTTGCGCTCGACGTGGATGTTGGTGCGGGCTTCGATATGTTGGGCGAGGAGCTCGGCGAGGATGACTTGCTCGGTGAAAAATTTTGAACCGATCGTTAGGTGAGGTTGCGCTGGTTTGCCGCAGGCTGCAGCGAAACATAAAAGACTGGCGAGACATATCGCGATGCGACGCATGTTATGTGGCGAGTTCCATTGGAATGTGGAATTTAACACAGAGGTCGCAGAGAGCACAGAGAAGAGGAAGAAAGAGTAAAGGAGAGATCAGACGACTTTTAGGCGGCGTTCGAGTAGGCCGAGGAGGAGGTCGGCGAAGATGGCTAGGAGAGCTGCAGGGATGGCTCCTGCGAGGATGACAGAGTCGCTGACCATGGCGACACCGCGGAAGATGAACGTACCGAGACCGCCGGCGCCGATGGCGGCGGCAATCGTGGCTACGCCGATGGTAATGACAGTTGCGGTCCGTATGCCCGCGAGAATAACGCTCAGAGCAAGTGGAAAACGGACGCGGAGGAGAATTTGTGTGTTAGTCATGCCCATGGCTTCGGCGGCTTCGAGGATCGTGGGGTCGACGCCGCTGAGGCCAACGTAGGTGTTGCGGAGAATAGGAAGAAGCGCATAGAGAATGAGGGCGACGATGGCGGTGCGGCGGCCGATGCCTCCGATAAAGGGGATTGGTATTAAGAAGCCGAAAAGCGCGAGGCTGGGAATGGTTTGAAAAACGCTGGCGATGCCTAGGGCGATAGAGCGGAGATGTCGATGTTGGACAATGAGCATGCCGAGAGGTACAGCGATGGCGATAGCGAAAGCCATGGCAATGAGGACGAGAGTGACATGATCTAGCGTGGCGCTGAGGATTTCGGAGCGATGAGATAGGAAAAAGGTCCAGGGATTCATTTGTGGGCCCTCTCGGATGGCTCGAGGCAGGCGCAGAAGGCATGGGCCTCGGGATGGTCGAGGCGGAGAAAATCTTGCGGAGACCCGAGAGCGACCAGGCGTCCCGCTTGGAGAAGTGCGATGCGCTGGCCGAGGAGAAGGGCTTCACGAATGTCGTGCGTAACGAAGACGATAGTCTTATTTAAGCGGCGAGCCAGTGCGCTGAATTCGCGCTGAAGCTCAGCTCGGGTGACGGGATCGAGAGCGCCGAATGGCTCATCCATGAGCAGGATGGGCGGGTCGGCGGCGAGGGCGCGTGCAACACCCACCCTCTGTCGCTGGCCGCCAGATAGTTCGCGCGGATGCCTAGAGGAAAATTCAGCGGGATTGAGACCAACCAATTGAAGCAGTTCTTCTACACGAGCTGCGATCCTCGTGGGGTCCCATTTTTCGAGAGAGGGGACGAGGCCCACATTTTCCGCGATGGTGAAATGTGGAAAGAGACCTGCCTCCTGAATTACGTAGCCGATGCCGCGGCGGAGATGGATGGGATCGGCGTCAGTGGTGGCGCGGCCTTCAACAAAAACTTTCCCTTGTGTAGGGACGAGCATGCGATTAATGAGCCTTAAGAGAGTGGTTTTGCCGCTGCCGCTGCGGCCGAGGAGTACGAGGGTTTCGCCTCGCAGAACGGTTAGCGACACATTTGAGACGATAGCGCGGCCAGGAATATCGTTTATGCAATAGTTCACGCTGCGGAATTCGATGGCTATGTCCGACGGCGCTTCGGGTTTCGCATTCATTTCGGTTGACAGCCTCACGCCACAGGGGGAACATCGTACCCCACTCAGCCTCCCGGACGCCGAATTTCGGCGCATCCTTCTTGCGCTAACCGCATCCAAGTTAGGGGGGAAGAAGCCATGGCAGCCACCGCTACATCTGTCCGCATTCGGCACAACCTTCACACCCGCCTGTTAGACGCGCGTGCGCAAACCGACGACCTGTTTCGCATTGTTCGTGACGAGGCCATCTACGATAGGCCCATTCCAGAGCGGCACCGAATCATTTTTTACCTGGGCCACGTCGAAGCTTTTGACTGGAACCTTCTCGCGCAACGCGCGTTTGGATTGCAATCGGTGCAGCGAACGTTTGATGACCTTTTTGCATTCGGAATTGACCCCGTGGGCGGCGGATTGCCGAGCGATGGGCCGAGCGACTGGCCCAAGCGCGACGAAGTGGAACACTACAATCGTCGGTTGCGGCATGAACTAGACACGGCCGTCGAACGTGCGTTGGCACGACCGGCCGAGGGACATCCACAATTGATTGCCATGCTGGAAGTGGCTATCGAGCACAGGTTGATGCACGCGGAGACGTTGGCCTATATGTTGCACCGGCTGCCGACCGATAGAAAAATCCGCGGATCCATTGGACCGAGCTTTGGGGCTGAGCGGATGAAGTCCAGGCTCGTGGAAATACCAGCGGGGCGAGCGACGCTGGGGTTGAAATATGTTACCGGCGATGAATTCGGCTGGGACAACGAACTGGAATCGCTTACGACGGACGTGGCGGAGTTTGCAATCGAGAGCGGAAACGTTACGAATCAGGATTTTCTGAGATTTATTCAAGCCGGCGGGTACGAGAACCCTGCGCTGTGGAGCGGAGAGGCGTGGGCCTGGAAGGAAAAGGAAGGCGTTGCGCACCCGGCGTTTTGGAAGCAAGATGGAAATCTTTGGATGTACCGCGCGATGTTCGGTGAGGTCCGCCTGCCGTTGGACTGGCCCGTTTACGTAAGCCACTCAGAGGCTGCGGCATATGCGAAGTGGCTGGGGCGCGCACTACCGAGCGAAGAACAATTTCACCGTGCGGCTTACGGAACGCGCGAGGGCCGGGGCGAACGGGCTTATCCGTGGGGAGAGGACGCACCCAGCGCACGCCATGGGAATTTTGATTTTAAGCAGTGGGATCCTGCGCCATCAGGCTCGCATC
>Ga0265354_1000053_pt1 | contig 18787 bp, 10 predicted proteins | sample NZE1metagenome_FD_189074 | JGI IMG/M metagenome (GOLD analysis project Ga0265354, IMG submission 189074) | Rhizosphere microbial communities from Maridalen valley, Oslo, Norway - NZE1 | ecosystem: Host-associated > Plants > Roots > Rhizosphere > Soil | place: Norway: Oslo | collected 2017-09-14 | reverse complement strand
ACCTCGTCCGTTTCGGAGCTGATGACCAGTAGAGCTGCTCCGGCCGCGGCCCACTCTCGTAGCCTCTCGTGAATTTCTGCTTTTGCGCTGACGTCCACACCCGCGGTGGGCTCATCGAGGATCAAAATGTGTGCTCTGGCCATGTGCCAGCGCGCCAGGAGGACTTTCTGTTGATTCCCACCGCTGAGAGTTTCAAGTGTCGAAGTCGGTCCCTGGCAGCGTATGCCGAAATCGGAAATTCGCGCAGTAGCTCTGCCGGTGTCCGTACTCAAAAAACCAAGGCGCGCCCGTTGATGTTCGGTTGCGCCCACCAAGTTTTCCGCCGTACTGCGCCGAACAAAAAGACCGGAGCGCAGCCGGTCTTCTGGAACATAGACCAATCCGCGGCGCATCGCGCTGCGGGGGCCAGAAAAAATCAGTCGTTTTCCGGACATACACAGATCGCCGCAGTCAAAACGCCGCAAACCTACCAGCGATTCAGCAAACTCCGTGCGGCCTGATCCAGTCAAGCCGGTAAGCACAGCGATCTCGCCCGAGCGCAGCGTGAGAGAAATGTCGCTGAATTCTCCGCGACGAGTCACATTGCGCACCGTTAGCGTGTCCTGCGGCACGCTACTCTGCTTCTGGCCGAGTGCGCGATCAGGTTTACCGGCGACATTTTCCTTAGCCTCGCCGAACATGGCTCGCGCCAACGCGTTTCCGCTGAGTTCATCTGGGGTTGCAGAAAGCGCAACAGCGCCATCACGCAAAACCAAGTAACGGTCGGCGATCCGTCGTACATCGGAAAGGCGATGGCTAACAAAAATTACTCCGACGCCGCCCGCGGCAAGTTTACGCAGATACGTAAGCAGGTGATCGGTATCCTGCAGGGAGAGCGCGGCTGTAGGTTCGTCCAGAATGAGAATTCGCGAATCGTAGGCAAGTGCACGAGCGATAGCCACACGTTGCCTCATAGCGAGAGGGAGATCTTCCACGTTGCGGTCGAGACACGCAAGAAGCGGGGAATTCGTCTCGATCCGCTCCAGGCTTGCAGCAGCAGCGCGTTTCGAAGCGCGAAACGAATAACGGAACTGGCCGGCAGGTTCTCCGACAATATTTTCCGCAACCGTAAGCTTGGGAAATAGACTCAGGTCCTGATAAATCACAGCAATCCCAGCGGCGCGCGCCTCACGCACTCCGCCCGAAAGCGTTTTGCCTTCCACAATAATCCCACCGGAGTCTTGCCGCGCCGATCCTGCGAGAATTTTCACCAGAGTCGATTTCCCTGCGCCGTTGTGCCCCATTAGCGCGAGAATTTCTCCCGCTCCAAGAGATGCAGAGACATCACGCAGCGCCACGGTGGCGCCGTAGTGTTTCCAGATTCCGCTGATCTCCAACAATGAGGAAGGAGGCATGTGAAGCCTGCGGGCGGCCAGGGAGTTTGCGAACCCGGCCGCCGCCGGATGATACTCGATGGGAGTTCAGCCAGGCAATATTTTCGCGGTGTTCGGAAGCGTGTGCTCTTCGCTCACAACCATTGCGTCATGTAAGATAACCCTGTTCAATTGAGTGAAATCAGTGTCGCTGCAGCGATTGCATTTCCGACTTGGAGGAGTTCATGGAGGCGTCCAGGCCCGCGGTACCCGAACTACGATATTTGAAAGATCTTTGGGACGCAGAGTTGGCCTCGAAATGTGACGAGCCGGAATTGCTTCGCTATCGCTCGAATCTTCTGGGAGCTGACCTTCGCATAACAAATTTTGGCGGCGGAAATACCAGCTCGAAAATTGTCGAGCCCGATCCTGTCAGCGGCGCTTCCACCGAAGTATTGTGGGTAAAAGGGAGTGGCGGCGACCTGGGAAGCATTCAGCGCAGCGGCTTTGCCACTCTTTTCCTGGACAAACTTGTTAGCCTCAAAAGCCGCTATCGCGGCGTCGCCTACGAAGACGAGATAGTGGATTTTTATCCCATCTGTGCTTTTGGGAAGAACAGCGTGGCCGCTTCCATCGACACCTCTTTGCATGCTTTTCTTCCTTTTCGTCATGTTGATCATCTTCATCCTGACTGGGGCATCGCGCTGGCTGCAACGGCTAACGGACTTGAACGCCTTGCGGAATTCAATCGACGCTTTAATCATCATCTCGTGTGGGTTCCCTGGCAGCGTCCTGGATTTGAGTTGGGCCTGATGATGGAGAATGCGGTGAAGGCTCACCCAGATTGCGACGGCATCGTGCTCGGGGGACACGGACTATTCACTTGGGGTGAAACACAACGGGACTGCTATCTCAGCACAATTACGATCATCGATCAGATCGGGCAGTTTGTGCTTGGCCATGCTGCTGAGGGCAAACCCAGTTCTGTTTTCGGCGGTCAGCGTTACGCGACGCGTCAAGACCGAGGAGCGATTGCCAGCAGCATCTTTCCCGTGATTCGAGGCCTGGTCTCCGGGGAGAAGCGTCTGATTGGAAGTTACAGCGGCTTGCCGGAAGTTTTGCAATTTGTTAATTCGAATTGGGCCGCTGAGTTGGCACATCTGGGAACCAGTTGTCCCGATCATTTTATACGCACGAAAATTCGACCGCTATTTGTTGAGTGGAATCCTCAAGGCGATATTGCAGAGTTTCACGCTGCCATCCAGCCGGCGATCAAGAATTACCGCGAGGAATATCGGCTCTACTATGGAAAGCACGCCACCGCTGATTCTCCCGCGATTCGCGACCCGAACCCTACAGTCGTGCTCGTACCGGGTGTGGGAATGTTTAGTTTTGGCAAGAGCAAGACGGAAGCGCGCATTACTGGAGAATTTTACACTAACGCAATTCACGTGATGGAAGGAGCTACGGCCCTCGAAGGGGGAACCCCGCCCGTCAGTGTGCCGCAGGCTGGACCTGCGGCTCCGCACTCCGCGTTTAGTGTGAAACATAATTACGTCGCGCTGCCGCCTTCGGAAGCATTTCGCATCGAGTATTGGGCACTCGAAGAAGCCAAACTCCGCCGCCAGCCGCCGGAGAAAGAGTTCAGCCGCCAAGTATTCGTCATCGTTGGCGGTGGTAGCGGAATCGGGCGCGAAGCTGCACTGCAAGCGGCACAGCGCGGTGCGCATGTAGTGGTAGCCGACCGCGATCTTGGAGCTGCGCTGGCCGTCGCGGCGGAAGTCGCGGCATTTTGCAGTAAAGAAAATGTATTTGTGTTGGCGGTCGACATTCGCGACCGCGAATCCATTTGGCGCGGATTGCATGCTGTGGCCGCGGCGTTCGGCGGATTCGATTGTTTGATCAACACCGCAGCGTTGTTTCCGTCCTCTCCGGATGGGCGGATCTCGGATGAGCAGTGGCACAGCACGCTCGATCTCAACGTTACTTCCAACTATTTGCTGGCCGATGAAGCTGCCGCGATTTTTGCCAAGCAGAACCTCGCCGCATCGTTGGTCTTCACTAGTTCGGCCAACGCGGTGGTTTCCAAACGCGGCAGCGAAGCTTACGACGTTAGCAAAGCGGCAGTGAGCCATCTCATACGCGAGCTGGCCGTCTCGCTTTCGCCGCGAGTTCGCGTGAACGGCGTGAGCCCTGCGGCTGTGGTCAAGGGTTCGACGATGTTTCCTCGTGATCGCGTGATCGCGTCCCTTAAGAAATATGGAATTGCATTTCGCGAAGATCAAACAGATGACGAGTTACGTTCTCTGTTGGCAGATTTTTACGCGCAGCGAACTTTAACGCACCAGCCGGTCGAACCAGCGGATTGCGCTCGCGCCATTTTGTTTTTGGCTAGCGCACAATCGCGTTGCACCACCGGTCACATCATTCCTGTCGACGGGGGACTGCCTGAAGCTTTTCTCCGGTAAATGGTCACGTGTGTCAGTCGGTGGCGTTGGCCGATAGCGTACGAAAACGTTCGAACGCTTCCTTCCATCGATCAGGATCCTTCGGTTCGAAGACTCGCGCTGGAAAACTTGCCGAGATGATAGAGCGTGCTTCGCTAAGTGAGGTTACGGCTTCCGTCGCTACCATTTGCATGGCAAGATTTCCAAGTGCCGTCGCTTCGACGGGGCCGGCAAGAACGCGGCGCCCGGTGGCATCTGCAGTGAATTGATTGAGCAGATCGATGCGCGAGCCTCCGCCTACGATACGGATTTCCTGAAACTTCGTTCCCTCCAAACTTTCGAGTGATTCCAGGACTTGGCGATATTTCAGTGCCAGACTTTCCAAGATAGTGCGAGTTACCGACCCCGGTCCGATGGGTTTCGGTTGTCCACTGTTTGCGCAGAACGCTGAGATTGCCTGCGGCATGTGTTCTGGGAAAACGAAAGAGCTGTCATCCGGATTGACTATGTGCTGCAGCGGCAGCTCAGCCGCAGCGTACGCGAACAACTCCTGATATTCAATGGTTCTGCCCTCGCTCTGCCAATCTTTACGGCAGCGCTCCAGAAGCCACAAGCCACAGATGTTTTTCAGCAGCCGCACACTTCCGCCAACGCCGCCTTCGTTTGTGAAATTCAAACGACGAGCTTCGTCCGTGACAACAGGGCTGCTCAACTCCGTGCCCAACAACGACCACGTTCCCGAACTGATCAGAGCTACAGACTTGCCAGACTGCACTGCTGCAAACGCAGAGGCGGTATCGTGGCAAGCAGGAGCAATCACAGAGGTTCTCGCGAGAGCATCATTGCCGGCGGCCACCTCGGGAAGAAGGTTCCCAAGGATCGTGCCCGCCTCCACGAGAGGCGGAAGCATGTGGGTGGGAATTCCCAGTTTGTGCAGGATTTCCATGGACCATTCTCGTTTGTGGACGTCGAAGAATTGCGTAGTGGACGCGTTGGTGCGCTCGCAGGCGATTTTCCCGGTCAGCCAGAAACTGAATAAGTCTGAGATGGTCACGATATGTTTGACTGTTTCCAATTTGCTTGGCGCTAGTAGTTGAGTTGCATATAGCTGGTACAACGTATTAAATGGCAGAAATTGTATTCCCGTCACTCGGTAAAGCAATTCCGGCGTCAGAATCTTAAGTGCGCGTTCCATCACACCGCGAGTTCTAGAATCGCGATAGTGAAATGGATTTTCGAGCAGTGCGCCATTCTCTCCCAGAAGAGCGTAATCCACGCCCCAGGAGTCGACGCCAATTCCATCCAGGTGTTTTACGCCGCGCGTGCCGATGGAACTTAGTATGGATCGCATTTCGTGCCACAAACGCGGCACATCCCAGTGCAGTTCGCCATTGCTGATCAGCGGGTCGTTTCGGAATCGGCCAATCTCTTGAAGGGACAAAAGCCCGGAATTGAATCGCCCCAGAATGGCGCGGCCGCTCTCGGCGCCCAGGTCGAATGCGAGGTATGTGGACCCGCCAGATGTTTCTGACATATTTTTCAGGAGGGAACGCGCGGTCCCGCAGCGTTATGCATAACTCGATACCGACGCTGCGTTTCGCTTGCTGCGCATCTCGGTGATCCGTTCGAGGTACCCGCTTTTGCGGAACGCGTCCATCGGATATTCCGGCAAGCCCTTGGAACGTGACCATTCCCGGATTGCCGGCCGGACATCCGTTGAGAAGGCTTCCTTGAGACAGACCTCCGCGTCCACGAGCGCGCATTTCGCCTGGCACGCGGCCAGCTTTTCATGATCAACAATCGCCGCTTTCGCGTACAATTCTTGCGCGGTCGTCACCGTCTGGATCATTGCCTCGATCTTGCCCTTCAAATTGTGGCTCTGGTCAATCATGTACGCCACGTCCGCACCCTTGCCCGTTTCCCATTCAAAATAGAAAATCTCATGGAATATCCTAAATATTTGATAGGGATCGATGGAGCCGAGCGTCAAGTCATCATCGGCGTAACGGCGATCGTTGAAGTGAAACCCGCCAAGCATGTCGTCAGCGAGCAACCATGCCACGATTTGCTCGATGTTTTGTCCCTGGTAGTGGTGACCGGTATCCACGAGCACCTTGGCCTTCGGTCCCGCCTCTTTCGCGAGCAACAATGCCATTCCCCAGTCCGCAATGTCGGTGTGATAGAACGCTGGTTCGAACGGTTTATATTCCACAAGCATTCGTTGATCAGGACCAAGTCGCTCATGAAGTTTTACGAGGCTTTCTTCGAACCATTTTCGGCGCTGGCGTATATTCGCCGTTCCAGGATAGTTGGAACCGTCCGCAAACCACAGAGACACGTCGCGGCTGCCCAGTTGCTTGGCTAAGTCTGCGCTTTCCAGAAGATGAGCCATCGCAGCGGTTCGTGCGGCAGGATCCGGGCTGCCCACGGAACCATGCTTGTAGAGTTGATCCTGAAACACGTTCGGGTTGATGGAGCCTGGCCGCACGCGGAATTTTTCGGCCAGCGGCCCGATATTCGCGACATCGGCAACCCCGTCCGGCAAGTCCCACAAAACGTGCAAGGCGATCGTAGGACAGACCCCCGTCAGGCGGTAGACTTCTCCCGCGTCGCTGAATTTTTCCTCGATGGTCGCAGCCGCGGCCGGCTGCAGAAATTTGCCGAATCGTGTACCAGTATTTGCGAAGCCCCAGGAAGGCAATTCAATCTGGAAAGAGTCCAACGCGAGTGCGATGAGTTCCTCTGATTTCACACGTTGCGTCATCCTCTTCGGTCTCCACGGAGCAGTTGGCTAACCATCCATCGCGCATGCTATTCCCTTTTTGAAGCGATGTCCATTTGTGTGCGTCGAAACTGCTGTTAGACACTTAGATGGGCCGGCGGGGTAGCTACGATGAGCTGAATCGCTGCACGAAGTCTTTCTCTTGTAGTATCTTGAGAAGTAGGCGGGGCCCGTAGCTCAGCGGTTAGAGCAGCGGACTCATAATCCGTTGGTCCCAGGTTCAAATCCTGGCGGGCCCACCAGCAAATTTTGGGTACAACTCGAACACATGGATAACAAAATGTACCGGGTACTTAGGTAACATTTTTGGGCCAAAAGTTAGTCGAGAGGTTGCGGAATTTTTCCTCCCGATCGACGCACCTGAGGTCGTTATCCGTATTGCTGACCAGCCAAAGGCCTTCTTCGACTTCCTTGACGCAAACAGCTCGCATTAGGGAAAGCCGCACAAGGGAATGCTTATGCTTTGCTTACCACTGTGGATATTGATTCCGGCCGAGCCGCAGCGGCATGAGAGTGGGTTGGAATCTGAAAGAGGTGCCCGTGCTTAACGTAGTAGGTCTGGCCTCTCCATCTGATCTTGCTCGAGAAGAAACCCAAAAACCAAATGACGAAATTGATTGCATCGTGAAGCGGGACAAGCCACAGGATTTTTATGAGGTTTCGATCGGCTATACCCCAGTTTCCTACCATCCAAGTCAAGCCCACCCGCAGAATCAGATAGGAGGACAAATAGGCGACGGCTAGCGCCATCGAATTCATCGAGGCGGCAGCCGCTGCTGCCAATAGCGCCCATGGCAAGCCGTGAGTGAATGCGAGCCCCCAGTAGCCCAAGGGGCGTACGCTCCTTAATCCAATTGACCAGCGCAACTCACGGCTGAAATATTTCGCAAGTGTTTCTTCTGGAAAGACCATCGACACAGGTGCCATCATTAGTTCAACACGGTGGCCGCACCGCGCGATACGCTTGCCCAACTCAAAATCGTCGGAGTGATAGTTGGCCATTTCTTTCCAGCCGCCGATTTCGGCGAGGTGTTTCTTTGATGTCGCCATGGTCCAGCCGAAGGCGAAACGCATTTTGCCTTCGATTTTCTTTGCCACGAGGGCAGCGGGAGCAGAATCCATATACATGCCCAAGGCGCCGAGGTTTGAGGCCAGATTTCCAGCGCTGAGACTCTTGAAGAACGCAGTAACCGCGCCAACCTCAGGATCGGCGAATGGAGCGATTACTTGTCTGAGATAATCAGGCCCGACTCGAACGTCACTGTCGCTCATGACGATGAAGTCGTATTTCGCCTCCTGAACAAGCTGGCAGAGATTGTTGACTTTGTCGTTGGTGCCGAGACATGGCACCTCAGTAATCATGCGAATGGAACATTTCGGGAATTCGGCGCGCAATTTTTCAATGACGGCACAAACTTGACCGTCGGTATCAGAAACCGCAAAAACCACCTCATACTCCGGATAATCGAGGCGGCAAAAACTTGCAAAATTCTCGTAAGCCTCATGGTCCAATCCCCGGACAGGTTTTACGATACTAGCGGGAGGCATAAAAGGCACTTTTGGAGTCGAAGCTCTGTGGGCAACGCGAAAATGAGCAATCACACAATAAAGGGAAAGCAAGTAGTAAACGAAAGGTAGAAGCGCCAAAATCAGCAACGTCGTAGTTGCGATTAGCAAGTCGATTCCTCAGACTTCCATAACGCGAATAAGTCGTGCAAACCTACAAGATCACAATCAGAACCAGCCCGCAAGGAAGGAGCGAAGAAGTCCTCATGAACTGATTGAGTAGCCGTAGGCGCGAATCGTTTCCACAGCCTCGCTCCGACTACCGGCGTCCACCTGTTTCAAGATCCGATGAATATGATTCCTCACCGTAAATTGAGAAAGATTCAAGTGGGAAGCGATTTCCTTGTTAGTGAGGCCTTTAGCTACAAGTGCCACCAATTGCTGTTGACGCAAAGTGAGATCGGGCTTCGAAGGTGTGTTTTGAACAGGTATTTCCCGCGCCATTTGAGCAACGAAACGGAATAGTGTCGAGCAGAGCTGGGGAGGGCACACTGCCTCGCCGCGATAGACGGCACGTACAGCAGCTACGACTTCCGTAGCAGACGCATCTTGCAACAAATAGCCCGTAACACCAGATCGAACAGCGGCCAAGAAATGCGTTTCGTCGGATTCCCGCGCAATGACGACGGTCCTAAAGGAAGCACGGTCTGTGCCATCGAGAGCGACCATTGCGGCGAGCCATGGTATTTGCAAAGAGTCGATGATCAGGACATCACAGTCGGAATCGAGTCCGGCAAGAGCCGTCGCTTCAGCACAACCACTCTGTCCGATAACGAGAAAATCGGCCCGTTTGCAGAAGAGCCTGACGAGCGCCTCACGCAGCAATCGGTTCTCAATTAGTAAGAAGGTACGAATAGACGAACTGGGGATGAGTTCGCTCACAAGTGTCCATCACTCACTGCCGGGTGTAGCACTCGACGGAGAAGTGCCGATGCAAGTACAAAAATCTAGCCGCCTATGTACTTGCATAAATTAGACCAAATTTCTCGTTATTGTCAAGAAGAACGATAATCATTTCCGTGTAATCTTGGAATAATGACGTGCTCCGCATGCAAAAAGCAAACGCAATACAGGCCTTTGTTTGTGGATGCAGTATCTTCCCCGTTAGGGTTGTCTCGCCATTGTTAAAAATAACAGTCTTTGAACCCTCTGCCACCTTCGGCCGTCAGTGCTTATGATAAGTTGCATTAGGTCAAAATTAGTATCTACCAACGTTTGATACCTTCCGAACCCATCGCGAATTAGTCCCTTCCGATAGTGTTCTTTTGAGTCTTTCGCCAATTGGCAGACAACTAGATACTTGTGCCGCACGGAGCGTCCCATGGAAAAAGCCATTCGGGTTCTTGTGGCGAATCGTCCTCGTCTCTTACGGGAGACTATTCTCACTACGTTCGCAGACCAACCCGACATAGAAATTGTCGGTGAGGTCGCCGACGAGTCGGAAATTATGGAATGTGTAAAGAAGACTCTGCCAAATTTCGTAGTTATCGCTCTCGATCAACCGGGCAGAAGGCCGCGTGTCTGTGACGATCTTTTCCGTGAGCATCCGGAAGTGCGCGTCATCGCGGTGGCGCCAGCGAAGAATTTCATCGTTTACTACTGGGCCTCCCTCGATATTCACTCCAGCGATATCGAAGCCTCTGAAGAAGGGATGCTGAACGCTTTACGAGGATCGATGGTCACGGACAGAACAAATTGAAGAACTCCAACCCCGGCACTAGGGTGAAATTATGGTGAATTTCAAAAAAGTGAATAACATTATCTTGGGGTTGGCCGCGTCATTCTTTTTTTGCTCACCAGTCCGTGCGCAACAGCAAACCGAAAAGCAGTCTACGACGCGCGAGCAAGGCCGGAATACTTATGGCGTTGAACAATCACCAGACTTTGCGCAGGAAAACCTGAGCCGAGTGGCAGCGTCAGCGATTCAGATTCGATTGGTGCTCGTTAAAGATGAAGGGCTGCTTGTCGAATTGAAGCGCTGGGTAGCTAAGGAAGCCACCGATAACGGCCAGGTCGTGGAAGATTCGACGCTCACCGATCAAGCAATCTTCGAGCGGTTGGACGGGGACGTCACGTTTCGCTCGATCGCTACGCGGCTCTTGCAGAAATATGGATACTTGAAACCGACGCCGAATCCAGACTCGGAGGATGCAAAAGAAAACGAATTCGTGCTCAAGGAGCGGGCTCGTCGGCTGGTTCAGATTGAAGCGCAGGAAGACACAGAAGCACTTCGGCCGCAAAAAACCGATCGGGATCTGGAGCGTACCGCGACTTGCGATCCACGCCGGGATGAAGATTGTCAGCAGCAACCTCCTTCTGGCCGCAGCCAAAATATGCGCACTCCCGGGGGGATCTCGTCGCCAGAGCAGAATCAGCAGCCGGTGCCTGATCAACAACCTTCGCAGAGCCCGTCCCGAATCCTACGAGCGGACGGATTGCCGCAGTCCGCTGATCCGTTGGACGGTGGCACCGGTGCTAATTCTTCGCTGAACCTGGCATCGACTTCCAGTTCGGTCAGGCGTGACGCCAATCCTTCGGTGAGCGGCTCCCAAGCTATGGGTCAAGGCGCCATTGATGGCTCTCTTGTGGATCGAGACGCGCGCTCAGTCCCCAGCGCGCCAGGCCGAAGCAATGGAGGTCTTAACTCAGACAGGAACGGAATGGAACGGCCCTCGCGCTCAAAGACGACGGGCGATAAAAGGAATGAAGAAGACATTTCACCGGTGAGAATGGTCCATCGGGCGAATCCCTATTCCGACATTCCTTCACTCTATGACATGTATGTGCAGGCATCGACGCGTCAGAAACCGAACGAGCGTTTTGGAATGGAAGTATTCCGCAACACTGCGAATGACCCTGATGCGATACCGATGGATCTTCCGGTTGGACCTGATTACGTCCTCGGCCCGGGCGACAGTCTAGAGATTGATCTCTGGGGTGGAGTTTCGCAAAGAATGTATCGCGTCGTTGATCGTGAAGGGCGCGTCTCGCTGCCAGAAGCTGGGCCACTCCTTGTAAGCGGACGAAATCTTGGCGAAGTGCAACTGGCGGTACAACAGGTGCTACGAACCGAGTATCGGGATGTCTCGGCTGATGTTTCCCTTTCGAAATTAAGGACAGTTCGTGTGTATGTGGTCGGAGATGTTGAGCAGCCTGGCGCATACGACATCAGCTCGCTCTCTACTCCGCTAAATGCTTTGTTTGCCGCAGGTGGAGTTACGCCTCGCGGCTCGCTGCGCGCCCTCAAACACTTGCGAGGCAAGCAGCTCGTGGAAGAGGTGGACGCCTACGATTTGCTTTTGCACGGAGTGCGGGCCGATATGAGCCGCCTGGAGAATGGCGACACGCTGCTCGTCCCTTCTTTGGGTCCAGAGGTCACAGTGGACGGAATGGTGCGGCGCCCGGCTATTTATGAGTTACACGGCGAGAATTCTCTTGCTGACGTCCTCGAACTCGCGGGTGGAATCCTCCCGACGGCTACGCTACGGCACATCGAGGTTCAGCGCGTCGAAGCGCACGAGAAGCGCACCATGCTCACCCTGGATCTCTCTCCTTCCGGCGACCCCGACTCTACTAAAAAGCAGCTTGACGCATTAAAAATCAACGATGGCGATGAAGTGCATATTTTCCCAATCGCACCGTACAACGAAGACGCCATCTATCTTCAGGGCCACGTTCTCCGGCCCGGGCGATTTTCTTACAAACAAGGGATGAACCTGTCTGACCTTATTGGTTCCTACAAAGATTTGTTGCCAGAGCCGGCGTCGCACTATGCAGAAATCATCAGGCTGAATCCTCCCGATTTTCATCCGAGCGTCGAAAGTTTTGATCTAAGCGCGGCGCTGGCGAATCCTGCCTCAGGGCCTAAGCTGCAGCCCCTCGATACCGTTCGCGTTTTCAGCCGATACGATTTTGAGCCCGCCCCGGAGGTATGGGTTGGCGGAGAAGTACGCGAACCTGGGAAGTATCGCACTTCTGGTCAAGCATACCTTCGGGACACTATCTACCTGGCGGGTGGGGTCACACAGGACGCCTCGCTTGATTCTGTTCAGCTATTTCGTACACAGCCAGACGGCACGATGAAAATTCTTAGCGTTGATCTGCGCGAAGCCCTCGCTGGAAACCCAAAGGACAACATTTTGATTCTGCCGCGCGACCGATTGCTGATTCATCGCAATTCGGCTCGAGTGGATCCGCCAACGGTTTACATTACGGGTGAAGTGGCCAAGCCGGGCCGTTACCCGCTCACCACAAACATGCGAGTGGAAGATCTCGTTAACGTTGCAGGTGGAATGAAGAGGAGTGCCTACACGGGGAGTGCAGATCTTGCGCGTTTCGATATGGACGCCTCGCGATCGAATCCCAGTGATCGCTTGGAGCTTAATCTTACGGAAGCCATGAATGGAGATGCGAAGGCAGACATTCCCCTCCGCGACGGAGACGTTCTGACAATTCGGCAGCTTCCGCGCTGGAAGGATATTGGTGCAGCAATGACCGTACGAGGGGAAGTTCAGCACCCAGGTACCTACGGTATCGAGCCAGGCGAACGGTTGAGCTCTGTTTTGGCGCGAAGCGGAGGATTCGGTTCGGAAGCCTATTCGTATGGGGCAGTTTTAATGAGGCGCGAAGTGCTTGATCTCGAGTTGAAGTCCCACATGGAGCTTGTCCAGAGGGTGAAGGCGGAACAGGTGACGCTCAAGGCATTACCGGAAGCAAGTGCTGACGAGAAGAAGGCTAAGTTGACGGCAATTAGTCAGACCGAAGCAGCTCTCGTTCAACTGCAGGTAAGCGCTCCGATCGGCCGCGTGGTAATCCATATTTCGCCAGATTTGAAGAGTTGGCAAAACACTGCGGCAGACGTGCAGGTTCGCGATGGCGATGTTCTTTTTGTTCCTAAAAAAGCGGGCTATGTAATGGTGAACGGCCAAGTGTTCAATCCAACAGCCATCAGTTATCGGCCAGGCCACAGCGCCAAGTGGTATCTCAGCCAAGCTGGCGGTGTGACGCAGATCGCGGATAAGAAGGCAGTATTCGTGATCCGCGCTGACGGCTCAGTGATCGCGGCGAAAAACAACAGCGATGGTTGGTGGGGTGGCGATCCGATGAACGCAACCTTGCGAGCGGGAGACACCATCGTCGTGCCCGAAAAGGCGCCCAAGATCGGCGGTACTAACTGGGCGCTGATCATGCAATCAGTGTCAGTAGCCGCGTCTGTAGCCTTGGCAGCGGCGTACCTTCATCCGTGACAAAGGATGCTCATGGTGAGGAGGTGGCCTATCATGCTGGCGCTTAGCTGGGCAGCTTCGAGTCTGACGCTGACAGCGGCTGCATCTCTGGCTGCACTTCCTCAGGCAGAGGAGCGAGCCGGGGAGGCTTCCAAGGAAAGCAGTTCAATCTCGAAAACAAAGGAATTGAGCGCAGGGGAAAAAATCGCTACGGATCCGGATTCGGAATTTAACGCGGCCCGACCTTTGAGTCTTAAGGCGTTAGGGAAGGAATTCTTGCAAGACCAAGAACAAATCTGGACGAGTCCTGCAAAGCTTCGATTCTCGGATGCTCAGTGGCTAGTGCCATTGAGCGGGTTTACTGCGGGCCTTTTCGTGACCGACTACGACTATAGCAAAAGCTTGTCGCACAACCCCACGACGATTAGCCACTACGTCACACTTTCTAATGCCGGAATCGGAGCGCTCATCGGTGGTGCGGGCGGAATGTGGGTGCTGGGCCACATAAAGCACAACGAACACTGGAGCGAGACCGGATTTTTGGCCGGTGAGGCGGCACTGAATAGCTTGGTTATGGTCGAGTCACTTAAATATCCATTGGGACGTGAGCGGCCTTACCAAGGCAATGGGACGGGACCGTTCTTTCAGGGCGGTACGTCGTTTCCCTCGGAGCATGCTGCAGCGGCGTGGTCCATAGCAGGAGTCATCGCACACGAATATCCCAGTCCATTTGTGAAAATTATGGTCTATGGCCTCGCCTCGTTGGTGGATTTCTCGCGGGTTCATGGGCGCCAGCATTTTCCGTCCGATGTCTTCGTCGGAAGCATGATGGGAAACCTGATCGGACAGAATATTTACAGCCGAAATCATGACCCAGGGCTGGGCGGCGAAGCTTGGAAATCGATCAGCCAAATGTTTCGGAACGAAGGAAATCTCACTTCGAGCAATCTCGGCTCACCTTATGTCCCCATTGATAGCTGGGTCTATCCTGCTTTCGACCGTTTGATTGGGATGGGTATTATTGACAGCGCGTTTTCTGGAGTCCGGCCATGGACGAGGAGCGAATGCGCACGACTGCTGTCAGAAGCTTCTGACAGGGTTGACGAAGCACCCGCAGAGGCACAAAGGACGTATCAATTTCTTGAGGCGGAATTTAAGGACGAACTAGACGAATCAAGCACGGGTTCGCAAGTTCGCGGACGGATCGAATCCGTTTACACCCGATCCACTGAAATTGCGGGTCAATCACTCTCACTAGTGGACGGTTACACATTTGGCCAGACTCTGATTAATGACTTTGGACGCCCGTACGAAAGAGGATTTAATGCTATTGCCGGGTTTTCTGCGTGGGGCACGGCAGGTCGCTGGGTCGCGTATGTCCGGGGCGAATACCAACAGAGTCCTTCAGCACCTGCACTATCTGAATCAGGTCGATTGGCCATAGCTGCGGTCGACCCATATCCCGGGCCGCCTCCCGCCACACCGACGCCATCGATTCATCAGTTTCAGTTTCTTGATGCATATGTTGGGTTGAATTTCGACAACTGGCAGGTCACTTTCGGCCAGCAGAGTCTATGGTGGGGACCCGGTAACGGCGGTCCGATGCTATTTAGCAACAACGCTCCGCCAATTAATATGTTCCGCATCAACCGCATCACGCCATTAAAACTGCCCAGTTTTCTCCATTGGTTGGGGCCCTTGCGAACGGAGTTCTTTTTTGGGCAGCTGACGGGATATGAGTTTATTTTAAGCCCTTTAGGTTTCGTCGGCCAGTACGGTCAGTCTCTCAATCCGCAGCCGTTTATTCACGGACAGCTGTTCAGTTTTAAGCCAACGCCTAATTTTGAGTTTGCTTTCTTTCGCACTACGATCTACGGTGGGCCCGGTTATCCGCTGACGACCCGCCATTTGATCAGCAGCCTTTTCACCACCGGCAACGAGGCCGCTGGCGGCGCATCGAAGCCGGGAGACCGCCGCTCGGGATTAAGCTTCAGCTATCGCCTACCGGGCCTGCGCAATTGGCTAACGCTCTACGGAGACGGATTCACGGACGACGAGTTTTCGCCCATTGCTTATATGGATGTTTCCGCGTGGCATGCAGGACTCTACTTGTCACACGTCCCGCGCGTCTCGCGGCTAGATTTTCGTGTCGAAGGAGTTTACACGGATGTTCCCGGTGGAGTGGGTGCTAACACAAAACAGCCGGGTTCTTTCTATCAAAACGGAACTTGGCGGAACGGCTACACAAACGACGGAGACTTAATAGGGAGCTGGATTGGCCGCGGAGGGCAAGGCGCGCAAGCTTGGACGAACTACTGGTTTAGCCCACGCAATCGATTACAGTTCTACTTCCGTCACCAGAAGGTTAGCCAGGAGTTCGTGCCGGGCGGCGGCTCGCTCACTGACTTCGGTGCCCGAACGGATTATTCGTTGCGTTCGAATCTGAGTCTTTCTATTTCTGTGCAACACGAGCGGTGGCTCTTCCCTGTGATTCAGCCGAATGTAGCCCACAATGTAGCTGCCTCAATCGGAATTGAGTTCGAGCCACAAAAGATTTTTCGTCCCGCTCAAGCTGATACGACGGGTATGCCTGCGGCGAAAGGTGCGCGCCCATGAACTTCTCGGCAAGCGCTCCTGTTCGCCAGCCGGTCCCCGAGGTGCCGGAACACCAGCTCCCACTCTCGCCCGAACCTGAGGAAGTGCGGCAAGCTAACGAAAATTTGGTCACACATCTACGGCTCCTTTGGGAACATCGTCGGCTACTTGCGCGCGCTGTACTCGCTGGCATCGTTGCGAGCGCCGTAATCGCCGTTCTCATCCCGACCCGCTACGAATCAATGGCACACCTTATGCCACCTGACAACACACAAGCGGGAGGCGTTGCCATGGCTGCTGCGGCGCTCTCTGGGGGTGCCGGAGGCCTTGGGGGCATTGCGAGTGACCTGCTTGGCCTTAAGAGTACGAGCGATATCTTTGTTGGGATCCTTTCGAGCCGCACTGTTCAGGACAAACTGATCCAGCAGTTTGACCTCAGGAGAATTTATGGTGACCGTGGAATGGAGGCTGCGAGTAAGGACTTAGCGGAGCGTACGGGGATTGCTGTTGATCGTAAGAGTCAGATCATCACTCTCACCGTTACTGACCACGATCCGAAGCGCGCCGCAGCAATGGGTCAGGCGTACGTGGAAGAGCTCAATCACCTTGTGGCCGAGCTGAGCACCTCGTCCGCACGCCGCGAACGCATATTCCTGGAAGAACGGTTGAAAGCCGTCAACCAGGATCTGGAAACAGCGGAGAAAGACTTCAGCGAGTTTGCAAGCAAGAACGGGGCGATCGATGTCAAGGAACAGGGCAAAGCCATGGTGGAAGCCGCAGCGACGCTCGAGGGTCAGCTCATTGCGGCTGAATCAGAACTCGAAGGCCTGAAGCAGATTTATACCGACAATAACGTGCGCGTGCGATCGGTGAAAGCGCGTATTGACGAGTTGAAGCGCCAACTCGATAAGCTCGGAGGGAAAGGCGAAAGCATGACGACCGTCTCCAGCCAGCCGAGCGATTCCCCCTATCCTTCCATCCGGAAGCTCCCGCTGCTCGGTGTCACGTATGCTGATCTCTACCGCCGTACCAGAGTACAGGAAGCGGTTTTCGAGAACCTCACCAAAGAATACGAAATGGCCAAAGTCCAAGAGGTCAAAGAGATCCCTGTAGTAAAGGTGCTCGACTATCCGAATATACCTGAGAAGAAATCGTACCCACCGAGGCTACTGATCCTTTTCCTCGGAATGACGTTGTCCTTTGCCGCTGCCACTATTTGGGTGTTCGGAAAGACCACCTGGGATCAGGCGGATTCGAGCGATCCGCGCAAACAGTTCGCCCAAGAAGTGTACACAACTGTGAAGGGAGCGATCCCGTATTTTTCACAGAACGGCAAGGGAGAAATCGCTGACCGAGACAAACCTCACCGTTCGTTACGGGGTCGCGGTCGGGATGCGACGAGGGAATAAGGGTTTTTTTTGTAGCTGATTAATTCTAAAAGGGTTAGGTCACGAATGCCCTGTAAGTGACAGGGCGGAGCTGTATCAAAGGAAAGTTCATGCGATTTGCAAGCCGTACGGAAATCTCGAACCGCCCAACAAATTCCGATGGGTATCCAGGGATAGAGGCCAGCTTTTTTGAACCGCTGTGGTATGTCGCTTATACGAACGCAAACCACGAAAAACGCGTGACGCATCAACTAGAGAATCGATCAGTCGAGCACTTTTTGCCCCTCTATGAGTCGGGGCGGCGCTGGAAAGATCGCCACGTGCGCCTTCACATGCCATTGTTTCCGGGTTATGTTTTCGTGAAGCTCGCATTGCGCGATCAGTTACAGATTTTGCAAATTCCCGGCGTGGTTCGGTTGGTCAGTTTCAGCGGTCATCCCACTCCTTTGCCACAAGAGGACATCGAGGCCATACGGAACTGCTTGGACCGTGATCATCAGGTCGAGCCACATCCTTACTTGAGAGCGGGGCGTCGGGTGCGAGTCATGAGTGGACCTTTGCGAGGGCTGGAAGGAGTTATCCTGCGAAGAAAGAACAAGACGCGCTTTGTCCTCACGTTCGAACTAATCCTACGGTCGGTGGCAGTGGAGATTGACGAGGCTGAGCTCACCACAGCCTGCTAAGGCGGCTGTCGAGGCAGGCTAAGGATTCTTTGCTAACGCTGTGACTGCTCTACAAATCATCATGGGGAATGTGCCTCAATTGAACACTGATGAGACATTGCGCGTCCCTCGTCACGCCGTCAACGAAATCGGACGGCCCAATGGCTGGCTTCGTTCCGTCTTCGCCCCAGTAGTGCCGGTCGTTTCCGGGCTCTTGCCAATTGCCTACAGCTTCGCCGACCAGGCGCTGGCAGTGGGTGCTACTTTCCTGGCCAACGTGATGCTGGCCCGCACGCAGACCAAAGAAGAGTATGGATTGTTCGCACTCTCTTACTCAGTTTTCACCTTCCTGGCAGCCCTGCACAATTCCGCCCTTCTCGAGCCTTGTACCGTTTACGGCTCTGGAAGGTATCGCAATCGTTTTCCCGAATACCTATGGTTGATGGTCCGCATAAACGCCTTCGTCGGACTCCTGCTCACCATTGTGGTGCTCGCGGCCTGCCTGTTGCTTTACTGGGCTGCCCCACAATACGGGTCTCGCGCGCTTCTAGGCCTGGGGCTAACTGTGGGCTTCCTCCTATCCGGCATGTTTCTCAGGCGGGTGTTTTACCTGCAACGTCAGCCGGCGTTTGCCGCCCAAGCGTCTCTAATCTGCTTTGTAACGGTCGCCTGTGCACTCTGGCTCGTGGCCAAAGTTCACCTCCTCAACGGTTTTGCGGTATTCATGATCCTCGCACTGGGTTGGATCACAGCCGGACTCAGCATAGGAA
>Ga0265354_1000052_pt1 | contig 18960 bp, 14 predicted proteins | sample NZE1metagenome_FD_189074 | JGI IMG/M metagenome (GOLD analysis project Ga0265354, IMG submission 189074) | Rhizosphere microbial communities from Maridalen valley, Oslo, Norway - NZE1 | ecosystem: Host-associated > Plants > Roots > Rhizosphere > Soil | place: Norway: Oslo | collected 2017-09-14 | reverse complement strand
GCCGGGAATCGCGGCAATTTTGCTGCGCATAGCGTCAAACGTGCGAACGACGCTTTCGTTGTCCTTTACTTGAGTATCCGGAATGCCAATGCGGAAAGTTTGCACCTGCGCGGGTTGAGCGAAGCCGGGATTGACGTGGGTGAGCGCTCGGAACGTGCGGATCATCAGCCCCGAGCAGATGAGCAGAACCAGCGCGAGCGAGACTTGCACGACCACCAGAACGCTGCGCGCGCGATGCTGTTCGCGGCTTCCGCTGTTGGCGCGGCCGCCTTCGCGAATGCCCGTGCTGAGTCGAACGCCCGCATATTTGAAGATAGGAATGCAGCCGAAGAGCACGCTAGCGAGAAGGGAAATGACGAAAGTGAAAAGCAGGACGGGACCGTCGATGCCGATTTCGTTGATGCGCGGAATGCCTTCAGGCGCAATGAGGACCAGGATGCGCAAGGCCGCGTAGGCAAGTCCCAATCCGAGAGCGCTGCCGAGGAAGCCGAGCGTAATGCTTTCCAATAGAAGTTCGCCCGCGATGCGGTAAGGACTCGCGCCGAGTGCCGAGCGAACGGCTAGTTCCTGGCGGCGGCCTTCGACGCGCACCAACAAAAGATTTGCGACATTTGCGCAAGCGATCAGCAGCACGAGGCCGATCGAGCCCATGAGCACCCAAAGCGTGCTGCCCACGTCGCCAATGACGTCTATTTTTAACGGACGAAGATTCGGACCGATGCGGGCGTCTTCAAAAATCTTGGCGCTGAATCCGGGAGGCGCGGGGAAAGTGCGCGAGACGATCGGCAACATGCGAGCGATGTCGGCGCTGGCCTGTTCCATGGTGACGCCGGGCTTGAGGCGAGCGATACCTTCATAACTGAAATTGCCTAGATTGGTCTTGTTACGGTCCCACCTTAAGGGAAGGATCACGGCGGGATCGTTCCAATCGAGAAAATGAAAGCGTTGGGGAAGGACCCCAATTATTTCGTACGGCTTGCCATCGAGCGTGATGGATTGCCCAATGACGGAGCTGGATCCGCCAAATTTCTTTTTCCAAAAACCGTATGTAATCACCGCGGTGTCTGGTGCGCCGGGTGAATCGTCCTGATGCGTAAAAGTGCGCCCCAGCATCGGCGGAATGCCGAGCAAGGGAATCGTGCCGTCGGTAACGTCAAGAGCGTCGAGGCGTTCGGGTTCAGCAACGCCCGTAATGCTTACGGCGTCCCGGTTATAGATACCAACGTCCTGAAAGGATTGGTTTTGTTCGCGATAGATGAAGTAGTTGGAGGGAGCCATGTTGAGGTCGGCGATGTTGATGCCAGGGGCGGAGTGCCAGACGCCGATCAATTCGTTGGGATTCGGATAGGGAAGAGGCTTGAGGAGCACGCCTTCGAGGACGCTGAATACCACGGTGTTGCCGCCAACGCCTGCAGCGAGCGTGATGAGTGTAATGGCTGTGAACAGTGGGGCATTCGCGAGACGGCGGAAGACTTGCTTCAGATGGCCTAAGAAAGTTCGCATTGAAAGTGCCCCCAGGGCTTAGCGCTTGAAAAACAAGATTTCTGGTTTTAGCCCGCACCCTTATGAACGAAGTAACCGCTCGAATGTTCCATCTAGTTTTAAGGACGTAACAAAATGGAAGTTATTGCGTAAATTGGGGGTAAGTACAGAAGTGGATGGGCGGCAGACGGTTTGCAGAATAGGTGACGGGGTGTAGACTCGCGGCAAGGCATCAAAACGGCCGTTCGTGGTGACGGCGAAGGAGTGGCACGCGATGGGGCAATCGATCCCTTTTGGACAACATATAGCGAGACCGCCGATGGCAGCGCGCGTGGGGGTGGGGACCGCGTCGAAGGTGGAATCCGTGCCGTGGACGATTTGGTGCATGGTAGCAGGCGTTGCGTGCGGGATGATCGGCGGGCCATGGGATATTTCCTGGCACATGTCGATTGGGCGGGACTCGTTTTGGACGCCTGCCCACATCATGATCCAGATGACTGGCGTGCTGGTGGGAATCTCGTGCGCGTACATGATTTTGTCGACGTCGTTTGGGCACAATGCGGCGACGCAGGGCACGTCGGTGAAAATTTGGGGATTCCGCGGGCCGCTCGGCGCGTTCATCGCAGTGTGGGGTTGCATTGCGATGCTGACGTCGGCGCCATTCGACAATTGGTGGCACAACGCATATGGCTTGGACGTAAAGATTGTCAGCCCGCCGCATACGTTGCTGTCGCTGGGTTCGCTGGCGATCAAGATTGGGTTGATGGCACTAATCGCGGGTTTGATGAGCCGTGCGTCGGAGAGCGTGCGCCGAACGCTGGGAGTCCTCTTACTTTATGTTGGGGCGCTTTGCGTGGCGCAGATGGGAACGATCCTGACCACGAGCACTTGGCCTAGCGAGATGCACAAAGCGGCGTGCTATCTGGCGGTGGCGATTGCTGTTCCCGCGGTGTTAATTGCTCCGGCGTGGGCATCGCATTGGCGTTGGGGCTGCACGGCGGTGGCAGGGATATATACGGCGATATTGTTAGCGTTTGAGTGGATCCTGCCGTTGTTCCCTGCGGAGCCGAAGCTGGGGCCGGTCTATCAACACATCACACATTTGGTTCCGCTGCATTTTCCGTTGTTGCTGATTGTGCCTGCGATTGTGCTGGACCTTTTGTGGCGCAAAACGGGGGAGTGGGGAAGATGGAAGCTGGCGGCGGTGAGCGGTCCTGTTTTTGTATTGAGTTTTTTGGCTGTGCAGTGGCCGTTCGCGGATTTTCTGATGACGCCCGCGGCACGCAACCGGATTTTCGGGATGGGGTACTTTGCATATTTTGATCCTGCGACGATTCTCTACAATCCGTATAAGTTTCATTTGGATGACAGGCCGGGGCAGTTTTGGAAGTTTATGGCGATGGCAGCGGTGTTTAGCGTGATTACGGCGCGGCTGGGATTTGCGTGGGGCGATTGGATGAGGCGGATGAGAAGGTGACAGGCGGAGAAAAGAAGGAATAGCGAAACGCAGAGACACAGAGGTCACAGAGAAGAGTGAAAGATAACGATCCGGCCCGATCTCTTGACGCAAGGACAATGGGGATTGGATTGAGGAGATTCATGCATCGACGGGTAGTGGGGATCTTTGTGCTGGTGTTGGCGACCGCGCTTTCTGTGGGCGCGCACGTGGGAAGTTCGGATGTGTTTTTTGAAGGTGATGCGGGACCGTATCACCTTTATGTGACGGTGCGAGTGCCGCAAGTGATTCCGGGAATCGCGGAGATTGAGGTGCGAAGCGCCTCGAATGATGTTGAGAAGATCGAGATTGTGCCAATGCGGCTGAGCGGAGCCGGGTCAGACTTTCCACCTACTCCCGACGTGGCGGAGCGGTCCAAACAAGACCCACAGTTTTTTACGGGGAGTTTGTGGCTGATGGAATCCGGCGCGCTGAAGGTGCGCGTTTCCGTGGATGGCAGCAAGGGAAAAGGCGAGCTTGCCGTGCCGGTGCCGGCGTTCGCGCAGAGAACGCTCCCGATGGAACGATCGTTGGGAGGATTGTTGGGATTTTTGGTGATGTTTCTTGCGGTGGGACTGGTGTTTATCGCTGGAGCGGCGTCGCGTGAAGGAAATCTGGAGCCGGGAGAAACGCCATCGCCTTCGAAGAAGCGGCGAGCGCGGGTGGTAATGGCGATTACCGCGGTTGTGGTAGTCGGAATTCTTTTTCTCGGAAAAGCCTGGTGGGGCGCGGAAGCGACGAACTACAAACGAACCGTTAGTTTTTTTAAGCCGCCTCTGGCGGAAACGCAACTGGTGAACGGAAACCGGCTGGTAATTCGTGCAAAGGGGCAGGATCCGGAGTGGTCGAAAGAAGTGAATATGGAGGACGTGATTCCCGACCACAATCATTTGATGCATCTATTTTTGATCAGCACGCCCGGGATGGAACGCATGTGGCATTTGCATCCGGAACGCGCCGAAGGTGGATCGTTTGTAGATGATTTGCCAAGCATGCCGGAGGGGCATTACGAGGTTTTTGCGGACATCGTGGATAAAGCAGGTTTTCCGTGGACGCTAGTGGGGCAAGTGGATATGCCACAGATAAATGGGATTCCGCTTACGGGCGATGACTCGACGTGGACGGGCACGCCTCTGACTGCGCAGACGGCGAATGTAAGTGTCGCGCAGCTTGCGGACGGCGGACGGATTGTTTGGGAGGAGGGTAGCGCGCCGCTGGTAGCGAACACCTCGATGGTTTTCAAGTTTAAAGTCGAGGATAAGGATGGGAACCCCGCGAAAGACATGCAGCAGTACATGGGAATGGCGGGGCACGCGGAGTTCGTGAGTGCGGACATGAGTGTGTTTGCGCATATTCACCCGGCAGGATCGGCTTCAATGGCTGCGCTGGAGTTGGCAAACGGAGCGCCGAACGGACCGCCGAAAGGAACCTGTGGGATTAATGACCAATGCGTGATGCCGACTGCGATGGCGATGCCCATGCCTGCCCCGGTCTCCCCGGAAGTTAGCTTTCCATACGGCTTTCCCAAGGCCGGAGAGTATAGGATTTTTGTGCAGGTCAAACGCGCAGGGCAAATCGAGACCGGCGTCTTCGACGCTCACGTCCAGTAGAGAGTGTGAACGCGACTGCGTTTCTTGGCCAACGCGCTGCCGTGCTAGAGTCTTCCCTTCGGGTAGCCCACCACAACTGAAAGCACGAGTCTAGAAGGGGAGGCATAGAAGTGGCGTACCGGGATTTGCGGGAGTTTGTCCAGAAATTGGAGAAGGAAGGGGAGCTGAAGCGAATTCGCGCTGAGGTTGACCCCATTCTGGAAATCACGGAAGTAACGCAGCGCATCGCGCGAGACAAGAACAAGTCGCCCGAAAGCGTGGGGCCGGCGCTTTTATTTGAAAAGCCGAAAGGTTCGCGCGTGCCGCTCTTGGTGAACACGTTTGGAAGCGTGCGGCGGATGGCTCTTGCCTTCGAAGTCGGCGAACTGGACGAAGTGGCGGCGCGGATTCAGGGTTTTCTGAAGATGGAAACGCCGCAGGGGTTCTTCGACAAAATCAAGATGTTGCCAAAGCTGGCCGAGCTGGGATCGTTTTTCCCTAAGAGTGTAAAGACCGGCGCGTGTAAAGAAGTGATGCATCACGGCAAGGATGTGAACCTCTTCGATTTCCCAATATTGAAATGCTGGCCGCAGGATGGCGGACGGTTCATCACCTTTCCGCTTGTGTTTACGAAAAATCCGGAAACCGGCAAGCGAAACGTCGGGATGTACCGCATGCAGGTCTATGATGAGCGAACGACCGGCATGCATTGGCAAACGCAAAAACACGGCGCGGAACATTTTCGCCGAGCCAGGGCCAAGAGTCCGGAGGGGCGCATTTCTGTAAGCGTGGCGATAGGAGCGGACCCCGCGACGGCGCTTTCGGGAATGCTGCCGATTCCCCCTGATCTGGATGAAATGATGTTCGCGGGATTTTTGCGTCGCGAGCCGGTGGAAATGGTGCAGTGCGAGACGAATGACCTAGAGGTGCCAGCGAATGCGGAGATCGTCCTCGAAGGATACGTAAACCTGAACGAGATGCGAACGGAAGGGCCTTTCGGCGATCACACTGGATTTTATTCGCTGGAAGGGGAGTACCCCGTTTTCCACGTAGAGTGCGTGACGCACAAGAAGGATCCAATTTACTTGACGACCGTTGTTGGGCCGCCGCCGCAAGAAGACTATTACATGGGATACGCGGTCGAGCGCGTTTTTTTGCCGGTGATGAAGATGCAATATCCGGAAATTACGGATGTAGCGATGCCCGCCGAAGGAATTTTTCACAATTTGATGATCGTGGCGATTCGGAAGTCCTATCCAGGCCATGCGCGGAAAATCATGAACGCGATTTGGTCGTTGGGCCAAGCGATGTTCACAAAAGTAATCGTGGTGGTTGACCACGACGTAGACGTGCACAACTACAATGAGGTTGTATGGAAAGCACTTTGTGCGCTAGACCCAGAAAGAGACGTGCAATTCTCGCTAGGGCCAGTGGATACGCTCGATCACGCGCAAAGGATGCAAGATTTCGGTTCTAAGATGGGAATCGACGCAACGCGCAAGTGGGAATCCGAAGGATTCACGCGTCCGTGGCCGGATGAAATAAAAATGGATGAAGAAACGCGCGCGCGCGTCGCGGCGATTTGGAAAACTCTGCATTTGTAAAATTCTGCGAACGAGATGCGCGTGATTGACTTCAACTAATAACCGTCCTTCGGGACAGGCGAGAACGTCGTAAAAATACAATTAGTTGTGGTGCATCCTGCTGACGTACACAACTTCTAGTATCAACCTCCCCCAATACCCCAGAACTACCTAAGAATAGGGGTAGTTATAAGGCAACTTCGGTAGAGAATCCCTTGACGCTCTGAGGTTCTGAATGTCATAAAGCTTGCACGGGCGGCACCTCGAAACATTCTAAACGCAGCAAGGGGTGCACTTGGCAGTGGTGGGTTTGGCGTCGGTTCGGGCGCCAGGGTGACGTTCCTCGTGAATGAATCGCGTGAAGTGATGAATGTGAGACAGGCGTCGCAGTATCTGGGGATCTCCCCGGATACCCTGTACCGTTACATCACTGAGGGCGAAATTCCCGCGTTCAAGCTGGGCAATCGTTGGAAACTGCGTAAGACGATTCTGGATCGCTGGATGGAACGGAAAATGAGCCAGGCGCATGCGAGGCGCCGATAGTTTGCCGAGAGTGAAGGCGAAAGAGGCCGAAACATGTTGGGAATGGGCAAAAAATCAAGGCAGCTGGTAGGGCTGGACATCGGCTCAAGCTCGATCAAGGCAGTGGAGCTGAAGGCGACGAAAGCCGGCTACGAGCTCGTAAGCTTTGGTATGGAATCGCTGGCGCAGGACACCGTCGTGGATGGCGCGATCATGGACGCGCCCCAAGTGGCCAACGCGATTAGCAAGATATTCGACGCGCAGCGTGTAAAGACGAAGAACGTGGCGACCTCCGTTTCCGGCCACTCGGTGATTGTGAAGAGAGTGCCGCTTCCGTTGATGACCGAGGAAGAGTTGTACGACCGGATCCCTTCGGAAGCCAGCCAACATATACCTTTTGATATTGCTGACGTAAACCTCAGCTACCAGTTGTTGGAATCGATGGACGCACAGATGGACGTCCTTCTGGTAGCGGTCAAGAAGGACAAGATTCTGAATCACACAAACGTGCTGGCGCAGGCTGGCAAAACACCTGTGGTCGTTGATATCGATGCGTTCGGTTTGCAGAACTGCTTCGAAGTGAATTACGAGCCAGATGCAGGGCAGACTGTAGCGCTGCTGAATATCGGCGCTAGCGTCATGAACATCAATATCGTTCGCGGTGGCGTGCCGCTGTTTACGCGCGACGTCAGCGTGGGCGGCAACCAGTACACCGACGCGCTGCAGAAAGAGTTAGACCTGAGCTTCGAGGATGCGGAGCGCCTGAAGAAGGGCGATACGCTTCCCAGCGTTACCGACGAGCAGAAGCAACAGATTCTGCGCAGCGTGTCGGACATTCTTACCTTGGAAATTCAAAAGACGTTTGACTTCTTTCGCGCGACGGCGAGCGGCGAAAATATCCAGCGCATCGTCGTGGCAGGCGGAACGGCGCGCGTTCCCGGGCTGGTGGATTTGCTGAGAGAAGAGTTCGCCATGCCTGTCGAGGAGTTGAATCCGTTTCGGAAAGTGCTCGTCAATCCCAGCCGGCACAGCGATGACCAAATCCGCGAGATGTCGCCGCGGCTGGCCATTGCCGTGGGTCTGGCACTGAGGAGCTTTGACTAACCATGATTCGTATAAACCTTCTCGGACAAATACGGCCTAAGGCATCGCGCAGGCCTGTCGACACCGGTGCAGCGCTTCCCGTGCTATTCATCGGGGCTGGTCTGGTTCTCGGATTTCTTGTGCTTGGTTTCCTTTATTACTCCTGGCAACAGCAGCTTAATGCCGAGAACAGCAAGATCAAAACGTTGCAGGCACAGAAAACCGATCTCGAAAGCATCAAGCAGCAAGTCGAGGCTTTCGATAAGCAAAAACAGGTTTTGCAGCAGAGAGTCTCCACGATCGAACAACTGCAGCGCGACCGTACCGGCGGGCAAGATTTGCTGGACATGGTAGCGAACACGGTTTCGAGAACCGAGAATCTTTGGCTGACGACCATGACGAGGAAGGGATCGACCCTGACGATTGAGGGTTCTTCGGCTTCCGTCAACGCGATAGCGAATTTCATTACGGCTCTAAAGCGCTCTGGATACTTCCAGAAGGTGGAAATTAAGGACGCGAAGCAGGACGACAAAGCCAGCGCCGTGCAGACATTTAATTTCCAGTTGTCCGCTGAGATCACTCCACCGCAGCCGGTGACAGCACCGCCGGCGCAGGCGAGACCGGCGAATGTGCCGGCGAAGGCAGCACCAGCCGCGACTCCTGGAAAGAAAGGGTAAGGGACCACCATGGCCAATCCGTTTCGTGACATGTCGGTGTTCATGCAGGGCCTGGTGGCAGTGGCCATCGCGGTCGTCGTGCTTCTCCTTGGTGTGTACATTCCGCTTTCACCAGTGGCACAGGAGCGTGACGCGGTCGACAAGGCCGTTCAACAGCGCTCTACCTTGAATACCGAAGTCCAGCAGCTGCAGGTCTACAGACAGCGCTATGGCGAACTGAAACAGCAGATGGATGCGCTCTCGAAACAACTGGACACGCTGAAGACCATCGTCCCAGAAGAAAAAGAGACGGACGAATTCATTCGGCTTCTGCAGGGAGCGGCTAGCGCCTCAAACGTGCAGCTCCGGCGTCTGACAGCGGAAGCAATCGTGCCGCGCGACTTTCACTATGAAATGCCGTTCGAAGTCCAGGCAGACGGGCCGTACTTCAATCTGATGGACTTTTTCGGGCGGTTGGGCAGGCTTTCCAGAATCATCAACGTAGGCGATTTGGAGTTTGCTGATCCAGACAAGTCCAAGGTCACGAAGTATCCGATACGGCCGGGCACTACGGTATCGGCAGTTTTTACGGCAACGACTTTCTTTACCAAGCCAGCTGACGTTGGGCCCAGCTCCGCGGCACCGGGAGTGAAGTCCGGAGTCAAGCCGGTTGGGAAACCCTGAGCGGGAATGAGCGATCTATGCGTTCAGCACTAACTCTCGTACTAGGGATTTTGCTCGCGGCAGCCGCTCCTGGGCTGCGTGCGCAGGCCACTACGGCTGCGTCGCAACCAGTACCAGCAGCACCGGCGTCGGCGAAAAAGCCTCCAGCGAAATCCGCAACTCAAAAAGTGGCGAAGGCTCCCAAGCCAGCCAAGCCTGTCGAGACCGCGGTGAATCCAGACGCGCCGAAGGAAGGCGAACAGGGAACAGTTTCTTCGCGACGCGATCCATTTGAGTCGCTGGTAGCGCGGCAACAGGCGCAGGCACGCGCGACTTCCGTGTTGCCGCCAGGCAAGGCCGGCTTGCAAGTGAGCACGCTGCGGCTCGACGGTATCGTAAAAGCGCCGAACGGCATGATTGCCGTGGTAACCAATCCACAGGCGCGCACTTATTTTCTCCGCGAGGGCGATCAGTTGTACGACGGCCGCGTGGAAAAGATTGCGATGGATGGCGTTTCGTTCCATGAAATCGGGAAAGATGCATTTGGCAAGCCCGTGGAACGCCAAGTAAACAAGAGAATTTACTCCAGTGCAGGAGAACAGCAATGAAGACGAATTGGCCCGCCTTTCGGTGTGGCTTCCTGATCCTCTCGAGCGCAGTAATGGGCGCAAGCCCGATGCTGGCTCAGACGCAGGAGCCGGCCGGCGCGACCGCGGCATCCGCGGTGATCTCGAGCGTGGCGATAACGCAAGCGCCGCAACACGCCAGTGTGCGAGTGGAAGGTGAAGGGCGGCTCGACGTCCGTGCCTCGCGCATGCAGAATCCCGAACGGTTGGTGCTGGATTTCTCCGGCGCACGACTGGCCGTGGATAAGACGGTCATCCCTGGCGTTTCGGAGCCCGTCCGCGACGTGCGTCTCGGACAGTATCGGCCGAACGTTGCCCGGGTCGTCGTCGATCTGACCGGTGTGTCTCCCTATCAGATTTCGCATGACGGAACGGCGGTCGTGGTGCTCTTTGACGCGCAGCCGGAAGCTCCGAGTGCGCCAGTTTCGAATCCACAGACCGTGACTTCAGAGCAAGAGCCGAAGTCGCACGCTGGATTTGAATACAGCGCAGCGGCACCGCGTAGCAGTCCCCGGCCATCGAATTCCTTGCAGATTCCTGCTCCTCGCTTCGCGTTGCCCGGCGAACTGACCCAGCCCTCACTCACCCTCGCTTCTTTCCACGGGTCGAATGAGCCAGCGCGTCCGGCAACAGCGCAAGATGCGGCGCAGCAAGCTGCCCAAGCGTCGAATGCTGCTGCTAATAAACTGGCGGCATCCTCGGCACAGGCACAGCAATCGCAAGCGTCAGCGCCTCCCGCAGCGGTAGGCAGGTACACAGGAGAGCCGATCTCAGTGAACCTGAAGGACGTTGATCTGCGCGACTTTTTCCGGTTGATCCACGAGATCAGCGGGTTGAACGTCGTGCTAGACCCGGCGGTCAAAGGGACTCTGACGATTGTTCTTGATGAAGTGCCGTGGGATCAGGCTCTGGACATCGTTCTCCAGAACAACGGCCTCGACAAGCAGCTCAACGGAAACGTATTGCGCATCGCTACTCGCACCACGCTGAAGTCCGAAGCGGAGACACAGCGCGACCTCGAAAAGGCGCAAGCGGAAGCCATCGCTCCCGTGACGGTGACGCGCGTGTTGAGCTATGCAAAAGCGACGACAATGCGAGACACGCTGAAGAAGTTCCTCAGTGCCCGCGGCGATATCCTTTCGGATGACCGGTCGAACCAACTCATCATTCGCGATATTCCTTCGGTCATTCCGACCATCGACAATCTTCTCCACCAACTCGACCGCAAGTCGCAGCAAGTGGAGATCGAGGCGCGCGTTATATCAGCCTCTCGCGCTTTCTCGCAGGACATCGGAACCGAACTTGGATTTGCCGGCACGACAACCGGTGGCCGTTCGTTCTATGCCGGCTCTCCGCAAGTTGGCGCCAGCCCGATTGTGACGGGGCCTGGTCTTCCCCAGCCGCCAGTTATCGTTACCCCGACGGGAAGCTCCGGTGGGTCTAGCACCCCCGGTATTCCGCTAGCTACGAGCCTGGGAGCAGGAGTTCCTACGAGCGGCCTTTACTTCGGACATCGTTCACCTAACTTTGCGATCGACTTCTTTATTACCGCAGCGGAAGCGAAAGGCGTTGGCAAACTGCTCTCGAAGCCACGCATCGTGACGCAGAACAACGAAAAGGCAGTCATCAAGCAAGGTGTGAAGCTGCCGATTCAGACGACCATCAACAACACGATTTCTGTGCAATTCATCGACGCCGTGTTGCAATTGGAAGTGACCCCGCAGATTACCATCGAGGGCACTATCTTCATGGACGTGCTTGTCGAAAATACCCAGATCGACCAAGGTATTCCGCGCGTACAAGGCATCCCGGCGCTCGATACACAGTCGGCGCAGACCAAAGTGTTGGTTGCGGATGGCGGCACAGTCGTGATTGGCGGAATCATCGTCAACACGCAGAACGTCAACATCTCCGAGGTTCCAATCGTGGGCAGCTTGCCGCTGATTGGAAACCTCTTCAAACGGACAACCGTTTCCATCCAATCGCAGGAGTTGCTGTTCTTCCTCACACCCAGAATTATCCCTGGGTAATTCGGACCGAGAGATTTCGGGACGAGTGGTTGGGCAAGTTTAGTAAACGCGATTTGGTTTAGAATAGATAAAGGCCGTTCTCTTAGGCGTCTCTGCGAAGTCAAATCGCGGAAGCCGCCAAAAGCGGACGGCCTTTTTGTCTGCAGGCGCCCTTATGTGTTTGAGCCCCGAAGTTAACTGCAAGCTGCTCGAGGTGTCTCGCTTTTGGAGGGTGAAGTTCGCCGGCTGCGCTCATAGGTGGCGGTCTGCCCGGTAAGCTCCTGATCTCGCACGGCAAGCGCCGTTTAGCAATGTCAGCTGAGATGCCTGGCTAGAGCTTCCGCACCTACGAGAGGGGCTCTGTAGGTGTTTGCAGGCAGCTTTAAATGTAGCCGCCACATGTAGCCTTAGGCCCGAGAAGCCTCTATGGCCAACATCCAAAGACGCAATCCCAAGGGGTATCCAGGTGCGCCATCTGGGGATAGCAACGCACGAAGAAGACGGCTGCGGCCGTCAGTACAAGAAGGCTGATGCGTATGCCGAAGACACGAGCAGGCAAGCTGCGTAAAGCCACGGCGATGGCCACGCCAAGAATCATCACGCAGGGATAATAGTAGTAATAATAAAGACCGCGTTGCGGGGTAACTGCCCACTGCAGAAAATTCGCGGCAAAGAGTAACAGCACCAGCGCTTCGGGCAGCGCTATGGCCTTCCATAAGCGCCGCAGGCAGAATGCCAGCGCCAGCAGGCCAGTCCAGGCGACAACTGGATTGCCGACCAAATAAGACAAGGAACGCTGGGGATTCAAATTCAGTGGCCAAGACCACCAGGGAGAGATGAGGAATGGATTGATGTCTGTGGTCCGGTTGAAATGCCACATAAAAACATTGATCGCCGCCAGCTCGTGAAGGCTGAAAGGAATGTGGATGAGCCGGCATAGCGGCCAAAAGACGAAGCTGTAAGACGCAATGGGAAGAGCGAGTAAAGCAAGCAGCAGGAAGGGAATGCCTGCTTGCGAGACGTTCTGCGCGAAGGACAAAAGGGAAGGAGCTTTGATCGCAAGCCTGGAACGCGAAACCAACAGCAGGGCACTGGCGACCAGAATGTACACCGCGAGCGTATCTATGGCATTCCATTTACACGCGCCGGCAAGCCCCACCAACACTCCCGCCAGGCAAAAGACGAGTCTTCTCGTTCCGGCCTTCACAGGCAATACGAGTGCCGCACTGAAGGCAACCAGGCTCCACATCAGGAAAAACATCAGGAATACGTCCACCGTGGCAATGCGCGACATTACAAATAGAAAATTGTTAAAAAGAGCCAGCCCAGCCGCCAGGAAAGCCAAGTTTGTGTCCTGCAGCAGCAGGAAGGTCCAAAGATAGATTGCCGCAACGGTCAACGCGCCGCATACGGCCCCGGCGATTCGCCACCCAAAGGAGTTATCGCCGGCGGTCTTCATACCTATCGCCATGATGAGTTTGCCGAGGGGAGGTTTTGCGAGGGGAGGCGCATCAGGTTTTGGGTTTGGCACGCCCTGGATAAATGCCCTCGCTTCAGGGACAAAGTATGCCTCGTCAAAAAACATCGCCATGGGCCTGCCGAGACCCGGCAACAAAATCACCAGAGCGGCCAAAGTGAGAAGCGAAGCCGTCGCAAGCTGTCGACGGGTAATGTAAGCCCCAGGAGCGGTACTTTTGGACGAAGGTCCAACAGGGAGCACATCGGGAGATGGCGCGGTTCTACCGCTTGCCTCGGAAAAACTCGCAGCTGTTCTGGAGGTTGCGTCGCGTACTTTTCGGTCAGAAACCGACATGGAATCATCTTAGCTGGGACAAGCAAAACCGGCCCGTGCTGCTTGCTCATTTTGTGCATAATGAGCCACTGTAGTTCGCGCAACGCGAGGCGCGAACTCCGCGAATAGCGAGAATTACAGGTTAAACTAGAAGGGGAATTGGCGAGACTGCAGACTCTCTACTTCATTTATGAGCTCAGTGTTCAAAATTCGGCTAAAAGCTCTTAACCAATTGATTTCCGGCGCGAAGCTGGATGCACTGGTAATCACACATCCCGCGAACTGGTATTACTTGACTGGATTTACAGGCGAATCAGGCGTCCTCATTGTCGGTCATGGCCCGGCCACGCTGATAACCGACGGGAGATTCATCACGCAAGTGCGTCAAGAGACCGCTTCTGTTCGTTTGGTACAACAGAAGGGCTCCTTAATGGAGTCCACGGGCCGCCTGCTGCGAGAAAAAGGCATTAAACGGGTGGGATTCGACCCGGCACAAACTTCCGTAGCGCAACTAAATTTATTACGAAAGGCGGCGGGTTCCCTCACGAAATGGATCCCCGCGCCGGAGTTGGTCGCAACACTTCGAGCGCGAAAAGAGCCCTCTGAACTCGCCCGGATGCGCCAAGCCGCTATTCTGGCTGGCGACGCGCTCACCAGCGCGATCAAGCTGCTGAAGCCCGGAATCATGGAAAACGAGGTTGCCGCGGAGATCGAATACCAGATGAGGAAAGGCGGGGCCTCCGGTCCCGCGTTCGAGACCATCGTGGCTTTTGGCGAACGTTCTGCGTTACCTCATGCGCGTCCTACCGCCAAGCGATTGAGGAAAAATGAGTTGGTGGTACTAGACCTGGGTGCTATACTCGCGCACTATTGCAGCGACATCACGCGCACGGTGTACGTTGGCAGAGCTCCGGCGCGTGTGAAACAATGGTATAGGGCAGTCCTGGAAGCACAGACTGCGGCGATAGCGGCGGTAAGAGCAGGAGTCACCTGCGGGGATGTGGATGCTGCTGCGCGGCAGGTTCTAGCCGGTTACAAACTGGACCGGCTTTTCACGCATAGCACGGGGCACGGACTGGGACTGGAAGTACATGAGGATCCCCGGGTCGCGCGCGGGCAAAAGACAAGGCTGGAACCGGGATTTGTGGTTACGATTGAACCTGGGGTTTACATGGCAGGCTTCGGGGGAATTCGCATTGAAGATGACGTCGCCGTTCACACAGGGAATACCGAAGTACTGACCCGCATACCGCGGGATCTCATCGAGCTCTGACACAGGCATGAAACGAAAACAGCCCTCGAAAGCAGCAGAAAGCTCCTCCATCGCTAGTCCAGAAGTCCAGCAAATCGAGCAACTCCTCCGTTTCATGAGCGAGCACAACCTCGAGGAGTTTGAGTACTCGCGTGGAGACCTGAAGATAAGATTGAAGAAGCCGTCCGCGGGCGTGCCGATGTACTCGAGGTCGATGGGAGTGCCCGAGATTATAATTCCCGGGGCGGTTCCGGAGAGGCCAGCGGCAGCTTCCCCAAGTGCGCCTGCCGCTTCTGAACCACGAGCGACAGAGGAGCTACACTTGGTCAAGTCTCCAATCGTGGGGACGTATTACGAGGCACCAAGCCCAGGCGCCGAGGCTTTTGTGAAGATCGGCGCGCACGTCGAATCCGGGCAAACCCTTTGCATTGTCGAAGCCATGAAGCTGATGAATGAAATCGAGTCAGACGAAAGCGGTGAATTGATTCGCATTTTTGTCGAGAACGGTCAGCCTGTCGAGTACGGCCAGCCGCTCTACGGCATCCGTCCTAGCCGGAAGAGGTAGCCGGCGCCCGAAGCCATGTTCCAGAAAATCCTAGTAGCCAATCGCGGGGAAATCGCGCTGCGGGTCATCTGTGCCTGCAAAGAACTGGGGATCTCCACGGTTGCGGTGTACTCCGAAGCCGATCGGAATTCGCTGCATGTGCGCTTTGCGGATGAGGCCGTATGCATAGGCCCGCCGCGGAGCAGTGAAAGTTACCTCAACATTCCTCAAGTGATCAGCGCCGCGGAAATCACGAACGTAGATGCCATCCACCCGGGATACGGCTTTCTCTCGGAAAACGCTAACTTCGCGAAGGTCTGCGAAGCCTCGGAAATTACGTTCATAGGCCCGACTCCAGAAGTCATCGAAATGATGGGAGAAAAAGACCGTGCGCGCCGCGAAATGAAGGCGCTGGGCGTGGCCACGGTACCTGGCAGCGATGGCGTTATCGAAGGCGAAGAGCAACTCGCCAAAGAAGCCAAGAAGATTGGTTTTCCGCTCATCATCAAAGCTTCCGCGGGCGGCGGCGGCCGCGGGATGCGCGTTGTTCACAAGCAGGAAGAACTCCTGAACGCTTACGAGACGGCCCGTAGCGAAGCCCAGCAAGCCTTCGGCACGCCAGATGTCTATGCCGAGAAATTCATCGAGCATCCGCGGCACATCGAATTTCAAGTCCTGGGAGATCAGCACGGCAAGGTCATTCATTTGGGCGAGCGCGAGTGCAGCATTCAGCGCCGCCATCAGAAACTGGTGGAAGAATCTCCATCGCCGGTAATGGATCCCAAGCGCAGGAAAGATCTGGGCGCAAAGGTCGTGCGTGCGCTTGAAAAAGTCGGCTACACGAATGCCGGCACGGTCGAATTCCTGATGGACGAGGACGGCTCGATCTATTTTATCGAGATGAACGCGCGGATACAGGTCGAGCATCCGGTCACGGAGCTAGTAACTGGCGTGGACCTGATCAAGGCGCAGATTCGCATCGCCGCAGGCGAAGGACTGGATGACGCGGTAGGCGAGATGAATTTCTCCGGCCACGCCATCGAATGCCGGATCAATGCGGAAGATCCCGAGACATTTGTACCCTCGGCGGGACGCATCACCACGTTTCAGGCGCCTGGCGGCACCGGCGTTCGCGTGGATTCGGCGGCTTATGCCGATGCTGTGATTCCGCCCTACTATGATTCAATGATCGCGAAGTTGATCGTGAAGGGCCGCGACCGCGCTGAAGCCATCGGCCGGATGAAGCGCGCGCTGGAAATGTTCGTCATCGAAGGAATTAAGACTTCCATTCCTCTGCACCGCCGGATTCTGGCCGACGCGGATTTTGCCGCCGGCCGCTTTGACACTCACTTCATCGAAAGATTGCTCGGGACCAACGGAAAATAAGTTCGTATGCGCCTTGTCCTCCCCAGGCTGTATGTGATACTAGACGCAGCGTTGATTACTTCCTCCGAAATAGATTGTGCCCTGAGCTTGGCCGAAGCTGGAGTCCGTCTGCTCCAGTACAGGAACAAGTCCGCTCCGGCGCGGCAGTATCTCGAGTCGTCGCGCAAACTTGCCGAAGTCCTTCTCCCACAGGGAGTTTCGTTTTTTGTGAATGACCGCCCCGATGTTGCCTTCTTGGCAGGCGCGAGTGGCGTGCACGTTGGTCAGGATGATCTGGATGTCGAACAGGCGCGTCAGATCGTCGGTCGCGACAATTTAGTCGGGGTTTCGACTCACAATTTGCAGCAGTTTGAGCGCGCGGCGGGAAGCTCGGCGGATTACATTGCCCTCGGACCGATTTTCAGCACTTCAAGCAAAGCCAATCCCGACCCCGTGGTTGGTCTAGATCTTCTCCGCAAGGCGCGCGCGCTTACGGACAAGCCCGTTGTCGCTATCGGCGGAATCTCGCTGGAGCGGGCGGCTGCTGTCATCGAAGCGGGAGCAGACTCGGTGGCTGTGATCAGCGGAATTCTCGGTGCACCCGATCCGGCACAGCGCGCACGGCAATACATCGATACACTTGCATCCGCGAAGCATGCAGCGGCAGTCTGAGGAACATTCTGAATGTCTGATACCACGCATCCTCTGTCACAAAGCACAGTGAAAAACGAAGCTGGCTTTGTGCGCGCTATCGGACTTTTCGACGGCACGATGATCGTCGTCGGGTCGATGATTGGCTCCGGCATTTTCATTGTCTCTGCGGCAATTGCGCGGCAAACCGGTTCTCCCGGCAATCTGATCCTGACGTGGGTGCTGACCGGGCTGCTGACCGTTTCCGCTGCCCTTGCTTACGGGGAATTGGCTGCGATGTTTCCGCACGCGGGCGGACAGTATATTTACCTGCGAGAGGCGTTTTCTCCACTGTGGGGATTTCTTTACGGCTGGACGCTCTTTCTAGTTATCCAGACGGGAACGATTGCCGCGGTGGCCGTCGGATTCGCGAGGTTTCTGGGCGTCGTCTTTCCCGCCATTTCGCCGGAAGCATGGATCATTCACCCGATCAATCTTGGATCGAGATACGCAATCAGCCTGAGCCTGCAGCAGCTTGTCGGCGTGCTGATGATCGTTTTGCTGACGTTTCTGAACACTCTTGGCGTACGGCTCGGAAAGTTGATTCAAAATATTTTCACCTCCGCGAAGACCTTGTCGCTGATCGGACTGATTCTCATTGGCATTTTCATCGGCCGCAACCACGCAGCCATTGCGGACAACTTTTCGCATTTTTGGACCATCCGCGGCGCGGAGCCCATCGAGCCGGGTGCGAATTTCTTGCGCGGCTGGATTCCGACGGTTACAGCCTCGAGCGGTTTTTTCGGCCTGCTTGTGGCGTTCGGCGTCGCACAAGTCGGTTCACTTTTTTCCGCGGACGCCTGGAACAACATCGGTTTTACCGCGGCGGAGGTTAAAAATCCGAAGCGCGATGTGGCGCTTTCGATGGCGTTCGGCACCATCATTGTCATAACGCTCTACTGTCTTGCAAATCTGGCGTACCTTCTCGTGCTGAACTTTTCGCAAATTCAGAATGCTCGTGACGACCGCGTGGCTACGGCAGCGCTGGACGCCGTCTTCGGCCAAAGCGGCGCAATCATCATGGCCATAGCCATCATCATCTCGACGTTTGGCTGCAACAACGGATTGATCCTTGCCGGTTCTCGCGTGAGCTATGCGATGGCCAAGGACGGGCTGTTTTTCCGTGCCACAGGCAAATTGAACTCCAAGGGCGTGCCGGGCGTGGCGCTTATCCTGCAAGGAATCTGGGTGGTGATTCTGATATTGCTGCGCACGCGCACACCGAGCGGCGGATACGGCAATCTCTACAACGATTTGCTGAATTACGTCGTTGCGTCTGTCTTGATTTTCTACGCGCTCACGATCGCCGGGATCTTCGTCCTGCGCAGAAAGCGTCCCGATGCCGAGCGGCCATACAAAGCATTCGGTTACCCGGTTTTGCCTGCGTTGTACGTGATTGCCGCTCTGGGGATTGTCCTGGTGCTCGTCCTTTACCAGACGCAGACCGCGGGTTGGGGCATCGGCATTGTGGCCGCGGGGATTCCCGTGTATTGGCTTCGCTCGATGTGGCTGAAGAAATCCTCTGTCTAAAAAGTGGAATTTAGTTGTAGTGGCGCAGCATGCTGCGCCCTACAATGTGCAAGTCCAATTTGGCCGCAAAGCGGTGGTA
>Ga0265354_1000051_pt1 | contig 19279 bp, 18 predicted proteins | sample NZE1metagenome_FD_189074 | JGI IMG/M metagenome (GOLD analysis project Ga0265354, IMG submission 189074) | Rhizosphere microbial communities from Maridalen valley, Oslo, Norway - NZE1 | ecosystem: Host-associated > Plants > Roots > Rhizosphere > Soil | place: Norway: Oslo | collected 2017-09-14 | reverse complement strand
CTCTTGATCGAGGTCCTTGCGACGGCTAATCGTTCTTCCACCGACAGTTACGAACTCAGGAACAAAATCGACGCGCAATGTATCGGTGGAATCAGCGTCGAAAGTTGAATAGGTGACCGAGCCAGCGCCGTAGGAAATTTTAGTGACGGCGGAGATAGAGCCCAACAGGTGCGACTCATCCGCCGGAGCCCACTCGGGAACCGCCCAAAATGCATCCATCATCCTGCGCGGGCCATCGGCAAATTGGTCTGTGAACCACCATTGATTGCTGAAGGGAGCGTGTGCTGCTCCGGGAAGCCCCTGAAAATAAGTGACCCAATTGTAGGTGCGGTAGGCCGCTTCTTTGTAAGCAACATCACCCGTTTTCGCGTAGTAGAACGCTTCCACTCCGGCCAGCCGCGCGCTATGGCTGTCGCAGCACTGATTTGGAAGATTGCAGCAGAATTCCTTGCCGTTTCCCTGTTCGGTTGTGACGGTCGCGCCGTGAACGATGTATTTCGGCCACTTCGGCGTGGTCTTCACCCACTCGATGAGCTTTCGCGAATGCTCGCGCCATTCGGGGTCCTTTTCGGGATGCAGCAAGACATAACGCGCAAACTCCAGCGGAATCACCTGGTTCATATTGCCCATGCTGGCTTGCACGTCCTCGAAATATCCGACCCACACATTATTTTGCATCGGGTATTTCATTAGCCAGGCCCATGCGCCTTCGCGGATTTTTTTATAAGAATCGGTGTCGCCTTGATTCAGCCGGATCAGTTCGTCGAGCAGCATGATCGGCTCAACGACATTTGCGGAATAGGGGAACATTCCCTTTCCGCCGACGACGCTGCCATCGCGCGCGTAACACCGGTAAGGCCACGGCGAATGGAGTTCGTCGCCAGGCTTGAAATTCTTGACGAGAGCTTCCGCGCAGCGAATCGCCGCGCGCAAATACTTTGTGTTGCCCGTCATTTCATAGAGCCGGAGATAGGCGTAGCCATCTTCCCCGACGACGTGCGGCTCAACGAAATCTTCTCCATGCTCGCTCCAACCAGTGTAACGGCGGCTTCCGGGATTGGCGGAAGGGTATGGCACTTGAGACCATGCATAACCTTCCGGGGTCAAACCATTTTCTAGTTCGTAGTCGACAAAATTCTGGAGGAATTCGAGCGTGCGCAGATCGCCAGAATAAGGATAGAGGCGCTCGACAAAACCCTGCATCATCGCGCGCAAATAACCGGTGGAGTTTACCCAGTGCCACTCCGGCATAAGTTCATAAGTGGTGCGGTCAAAATCGAAGCAGCAAAAATAGTAAGGAAGGCGCTGGCGATTGTACTGGTCCCAGATAATGGTCCATTGCGAAAGGAAATAGTCGGAGTAAGAGTATCCGGTGTTGTTCGGCATCGGCCACGGCAAGAGCTTGCCTTGGCTGTCCGGCTCGACGGGGCGTCCGGCGATGGTAGCTTCGTTCACCGTCGACGTAACCGGGAACGATTGCTGCCCGGCAACTCCAATAACGAAGGTCGCGCTTAGAATGAGGGCAAGCAGGATTCTCAGCAATTCAGTAGCTCGCGGCATGTCGCTCCAACAAAATTGTAGAAAACAGTAGGACGGCAGCGTCCTTCAGAACATGTTGTGCCCATGCGTCCTGAACGTGCCGTCCAAGAATGTAGTCGAAGATTTGGAACTTGGCTACTTGAGAGGCGACCAGGTTTTGCATTCCGAAACAGTAACCGGAACCGTTGGCGCTAGGCCGGTTCTGAAGCGGATGATGCCGTCAGAGGTCGAGCAGAAAGTTCTCACTCCCCTGTTGTCATTGATTGGCGCAGCAACCGCTACATATTCGTCGCACTTATGTAGCTTACAGATAGCCTTGACTCGAAAATGGTATCCATCCTTGGTGCAGCCGGCGTCGGTGGTGCAGCTTTCATTGACCAGAGTTTGGCCAATTAAACCAGCCTGTTCCGGTGTTTTGGCCTTCGGATCACGGGGATTTTGTCCGAGCATGGGTAAATCGAGCGCATAGCCTCTCGCGGGATATGCCGCCGCATACATTCCCTGTGCGACGTTCATCAAGCGCATGCTACCCACTGCACTTGCTTCATTGGCAGCCATCCTCGAACGCAGCAGATTAGGGATCGCAATTGCTGCTACAGCCAAAACTGCACCGAGGTCATAAGCGCCGCTGCCACTCGATTCGCGGATCGCGCTATCCTCGCCATAAACGCAGACAACCGAGGGCGTGATTTCTTTCGAAGTCTGCTCAAGAAAATGCGCCATTTCTGGCGCAAACCGTTGCAACTGTAAGGATGTAATAGCTGCCGTGTCCTGGTAGAGCAGTGCGGAAGCGTCGAGCGGATGCCCTGCCGGAGGTGACGCGAGAAACGTTTTAGACTTTGCCAGTGACTCGCCGGTCTTATGCAGGCGCACCGCATCGGCAACCGTTTCGCGGCTTGAGCCCAGGATCAAATGGCCATCCAAAAAAGCGAAACTGATCTCAAGCGGCGGTGTGGAGGAAGGAATGTGGAAGGTCGAGTACGCGACTCCATCCTCGTCAGATTTCTGCGCTTCAATATGCGCCGCCGTCAGTAAGGTAGTCAACGTTTGCTGCAAGTGAGTGGTATCTCGAACGCTTAGAATGACCCTCCATCGCGGCTTTTGGGGAGCGAGGGTGTCCAGCTCCAGCGTGACTTCACCACCGAGAGTGCTGAGCAGGTCATCCTTCAGACTGACTTTCAACATCTGCTCAAACGCCGGCAGCGACGCGAACGGACTCGAACTCGAGGTGCTATACATTCCCTTCAGATCTTCAAATATTTGTGAGGGGTTTGCGAGCAGTACGGTGCCCGCTACTATCGCCTTCGGAGAAACAAAATCAAAACCACTCAACGGCCCCGAGTTCGCCAGCCACGCTGCGGAGCTGTGGCGTGGGGCGTTGAAGCTCAACTCAGTTTGACTGACTGTCTGCGTGCCAACTGTCTTGTGTTCCCAGATTAAATACTTTACGTCGGCAAAACCGCTGCGCTGGAAGCCGGCGCCCTGCCTGAGTTCGGGCGGAGCTTGATCCACGATCTTGTGCAGGTCAGCGGTGGCCAGAAGTGTGACTCCACCTGCATACTCTTTTGCGACGCGCTGAGCAAAGGGGGTGGAAGCGAACTCGCGGCCATGGCGTTCCAGCTGAGAATTGAACTTGCGCAGCGTGGAAAGGTCCGTTGCTGCGACGGCATAGTCGGGACGCACCAACACTAGAAGATCTTTCGACGGGGCCGCGTCCTTTGCAACGGCGAGATCCTGCAGATCCAAAATATGTACACCCTGCTTCGATTCCCCACCAAGATGCGTTATCGTTTCCTGAAGGAACTTTTTCAGACCAGGCTTCCGTATTTCCGCAACAACAAGCAGCTTCGGATTCTGGCCTTCGAGCGAACCCGATACGACAATTTCATCTCCCAGGTATTGCTGAAACTGAATCAACTCCTCCAGAGAGTCCTCGACCCTGGGCCCGGTAAGGGCCATATCCCCTTGTTGCCACCAATCGCGGAGCACTGTGCTGTCTTGCAGTTCTTGCCGGAAAATCTTTAGCGCTTGCTTAGTGACGTCGCCGTAGTTGGGAATTGCGGCATAGGAGATTGTGGAAGGAGGGAGGAGGGGCAAGATGCGGCTTTCCGACCGTGCAAGGGGATACTGAATGTTTTGCTGAAGCCTTTGGTATAACCGGCCAAACTCTTCGAATAATCCTGGATGCTTCTTCAGTTCCTGAGTCCAGGGCATTTCGGGTTGTTGGCTTGGCTGTGTAGATTGGGCGGAGCACGGCGAGACAGCAAGAAAGATCGCGGCGATGGCAGCCGCAGGTTGAACGAAATGCCCATAATTTCGCAGGAAAATCCGCAAGAATCCCATCCGTTTTGCCCTCCGACTGAATAAATTCAGGATAGGCTGCTCGCCCCGCTATTTCCATCACAACGCTCGGCGAAAGCTGAGGCGGTGCCGCTTGAGTAACGCCATCCCAATTGTTCGGGCAGGTGGCCACTCGGACAGTCTTTTGTGCAGGTGCCGGGAGTTTGTGAGGGCCGAGGAGCGGCTTTCCTCTTGAACAACTGAAATCGCGTAGCTGAATGAGAGCTGCATCAGCCACGTCTGCGATGAAGAATAAACCGAGAAGAAGCCTAACTCTGAGCGGCCTTGGCTTGTCTTGCTTCGAGCTGGGCGCGCATTGCTTTTATTTGTTCGCGAGCACCGGCAGTCCGCTTGCGGCCATCGGGCGTTGCGTCGATCAGCTTTTCCAAGTTAGCGGCAAATTTTGGACTATAGACGGCTCGGATTTCGCCGAGCAGTAGCTCGAATTTCGCGAAGACGCCGATGTGCTCGCCATTGGCGTCATTGAAGAGCTCCAGACTGATAGCCCCGTTGTTGACCAGTGCCGCGGCCATGTCCCAATAGGAAGCGACCATGCGAAAATGACCGCTGTGCTCGCCAAACATCGCGTTAGTGAAGTCCGCCATCGATTGCGGATTAAATTCCCGGAAATACCAATCGCGCGCTTTGCGCATGGTATCTTCGCGGCGTAGTTCGTAGAGTTTGAGAATAAGACCGGCTTCTTCTTGTTTCGACATGGACGAAGATACTCCTTTTAAGTAGTTCCCTGGGGCCACGTGTTGGCGCCCGCTACGAGTGTAGCAGAGCATTTACAGACGATCTCAGAATCCGCGACTGGAGGCTCGAAATTAGATGGTTGGGATACTAGTTCACGGAAACAATCACTACATCCTATCTGGGCCGTTACCCGACGAAGCGACTGCGCTGGCGTTAGTGCGGCACTGGTCCATCATCCAAATCGGAGAGGCAAAAGCATCGTCTTATGGACATTGGGAAATTCGGCACAAAGAGTTTCGCGAGAATCTCGAATGGGCTGTGATTGTTCCTGGCGACCGCGAAATTTCGCCGGGGGTGGCGCAATTGCTCGGTGAACTCAACGCTCGTGGCGTGATTATTTGTAAATTGCCCGGAGGTTGTTTTTAGTACGGAACGAAGAAGGCAGCTCCTCTTGCTTGCCCGTTTTTATCTCGCTATTTTCCGATGGTTATTGCAGAACTGAAAATATTCTTTGTGTTTGCCATCTTTGACTATTGGTTCAACAGCATGAAGGCCACTGCCGCATTGTGTGCTTGCAATTCAAAGCGGTTGGTGGGAGTTTACAGGCATGCAAATACAGATGAATCGGCGTAATTTTCTGCTCGGGGCGGAAGCGGTCGTGGTGGCTGGCTTGCTAAACCGCGCGTATGCGGGCGTTTCCGCGCAAGATGTCGCGAACGATGAAACCTACTGGAAAAGCATCCGCGATGCCTACGGCCACGACCCGACCATCCTAAATCTAAACAACGGAGGAGTTGCGCCGTCGCCGACCTCTGTTCTGGATGCGGAGATCGAGGCTATTCGTTATGGCAACCAACTTCCGAGCTATCGCATGTGGCGCGACTTGGAACCCAAGATCGAGGATGTTCGAACGCGTCTCGCGAACATGTGGGGCGCCGATCCCGAGTGCATTGCCATCACACGGAACGCCAGTGAATCGCTGCAGATCGCACAATTTGGCATTGACCTTGCGCCGGGCGACGAAGTTCTCACCACGTCGCAGGACTATCCGCGAATGATCACGGCATGGGAACAGCGTGGGCGCAGGGAAAAGATTGTGCTCAAGCAATTGGATTTCGCCGTGCCGGTAACTAATTCGGCCGATTTAGTGAGGTTGTTCGAACAAGGAATCACGCCGCGCACCCGCGTCATCCACATGTCGCAAGTGGGATTCATGACTGGTCAGAGATTTCCTGTGAAGGAAGTCTGTGCGCTGGCGCGCCAGCGAGGCATCACCAGCATCGTGGATGGGGCGCATGCCTTTGCGCACGTACCGTTCCAGTTCTCCGATATAGACTGCGATTTCTACGGCGCCAGCCTGCACAAGTGGCTATCTGCGCCCATCGGAACCGGCATGCTCTATGTGCGAAAGGATCGCATCGAAAAACACTGGGCATTGATGGCCGCGCCGCCATCGATGGACAAAAATATCCGCAAGTACGAAGAAATCGGAACGCACCCCGCGGCCATGCACAATGCAACTCTGCAAGCCCTGGAGTTCCACGAGCAAATTGGCGCGGAACGAAAATACGCCCGACTTTGTTATTTGAAAAATCGCTGGGCCGGACGATTGGCGAAGGTTTCTGGAGCCAAAGTGCTGGTCAGCCTGGACCCAGCACAATCCGGTGCGTTTGGCACGATTCACTTCGATACGATCGAACCGGGAAAACTTGGCGATGCGCTGCTGAGCAAGTACAATATTTTTGTTACGCCTATCAACGCGCCCTTCCTCAACGGGATTCGCGTCAGCGCAAACGTTTACACTTCGACGGCGGAAATCGATCGCTTCTGCGAAGCCGTGGAAGCCACCGTCCCTCGCGCATAAGTCTCGGCGAAGACGAGTGCCAACTACGTGGAGAAGTTTGCTGCAGGCTCCCTAAACCTCTTCCACCGAAACTACCGAATTTCCACTTCGTGGAATCCGAAGCCCTTTAACATACCGGAGATCGTGGTTCGCGCGTTGTCACCAGCGAGCTTGAGGATCCCATCTTGCAGCGCAGCTTGCAGGAGCTGATGCTCGGCTTCTTCGCGGACTTCACTTTCGAGGTTGGGATCAGGAGATGAGAAAAGCCCGGTGTCGCGCGAATACACTCTCGTCCGCGTATTGTCGATTCGCGTGCTCAAAACTTCTGCTGCGGGCAGGTGAATCGATACTTTCTGCCCTTGTATCGAGACATCGCCCGGATGCAATTCCGCGAGATTGATGCCGCCAACCACTTCTCCATGCACCACGAGCAGCAAGCGGTCACCCGCTAGAAATTTCGGCAGATAAGCGTTGCCGTGCTCACCCGAGATAATCTTGTCCATCGTGTAGCTTACGGTTTCAAGCCGCTGAAGTTGTTGAATTTGATGAACCACGGTGGGCTGATCCACATTTATCTGCGTTCGCCCTTCGCGCAGAATGCCCATCAGGTGCAATAGGCCCAGGCCGGTCGATAACCACACCAAAGCTCCTATTAAGATGACCGTGAGGACTGCGCCGAGGAGTGCCGCTAGCACCCACGAGTACTTGCCGCGCGAGTTCCCTCGTATTGCGAGAGGCGCTGGTTCGTTGGCGAGCGGTACATTCTCAATCGTCATTTGTTGGCCTAACAACTTTAGTGTAGACCAAGCTAAAAATCATTGCCCGGATTCCTTCACGCAACTATTGAGCTTCGCCATATCCAGAGATGTGCGAGTCAGACGGAAAAGCGGCAGCAGAGCTGCCGCACTCCAAATCATAGCTTCACGTCTTGCGGTTCGCCCGCACCCATGACAGGATAATTTAAGGAGGGCTTGAGGAGCGCAACCAAGGTCATGACAACGCCCACCGATCATCCCGCCATTTTGACCACCACCGAGGAATTTGCTCCCGTTCAGCGTCCTTCTCGCAAACGGCAGGCGTTCGCTTTCATCATCGCGGCTGTCTCGGACTTTCTATCCTTTTGGACGGTGATTGCTCCGCCCATGCAGTGGGTAATCGACCTCGCAACGGCATTCCTCCTGTTTCTAATTCTCGGCCGTCGATGGGCGATTTTGCCTGGCTTGGTTGCGGAAGCGATTCCTGGAATGGGCATCTTCCCCGTATGGGTTCTTGTGGTCCTCTCAATGATCGTCTACGACGACATCAAAGCTCGCAAACACTAGGCGCGCGTTAGAAACCCCCATTCTCGTTACTGAAAAGACTATTTCACTGTCCACTTCCCTACCCTCCCGGACAGGCTGTCAAACGCCGCGCCACATGGCCCTTTTTGCGACTCCCGTCCAGTTACGCGGCTACACTGCGCTCCATAGAGTGGAACCCTCACCAGCCTCAAGACAGTGCAAAGCGGGGGTGCATCCATGAAGAAACTGATGTCCGTTTTCTTCGTTGCAGCAATGGTGTTAAGTCTGGAAATAGCACACGCGAAAGACAAACGCAGCATGGTTCCCTCGAAAGTCCTCTCCGCCAGAACAATTTTCGTAGATAACCAAACGAACGACGCCGAGCTTCAACATGACGCGTACATGGGACTGAACAAGTGGGGCCGGTTTGATATTGTGGACTCTCCGCAGAAGGCGGACCTCGTGCTGAGGCTTTACGGAAGCAGCGTGGTGAAATTTGTTCCCGGCGCCGACCCGGCAGCTACCTACAATTCGAAACTGGTCAGCGAAAACCCCACGGCGGGAGAAGAACTCGCTCCGCCGAACTGCACGAGGATCACCCTGATTGAGCCGAAGAGCGGCACGGCATTGTGGTCAGACGTGAGGAAGACGTCGAACGCGCAGGAAAAGAGCAAACTTCTCGAAGGACTGCACGATGCAATCGATCAGCAGGAAAAAGCGCACAGTAAGTAAGCGGTAAGGGTCAAATCGAAAGCACATTTGCGGAAAAAAAAAGACGATCCAGCAGAGCGGAATCAGCCAACCCGTTTTTGACTGGTTCTAGCGGCTTCATCCAGCCAGCGCTCCAAAACGGGCTGGTATTGCGCCTCGGTCTCCAGGAAAACCACGCCAGCACCCATGTTTGGCTGGGCATAGACGATTTTTGACTTGGCCTCGAAGTAGGCGTCTCCAGCCGAAATCTTCACTAACACGAGAGTTCCTAGCGGGAAGGGATTCATCATATCCAAGTAACAGCCGTGCAGACTCAGCTCGCTGACGCGCGTAGCGATGCGCACTTCCGACGTTTCCTCAATCAGCTCAGCGCTGGCGATAAACGTATATCTGGGTGTGCGACGGCGTTCAGCTCCCAATGAGTTGCCTCCGGGTAAGATGCCCCTTTCCTTTGATGGTACGACGGAATGCGAGATAGTTGTTCGCCAGTCGCCCAAATCATAACTAGCGCAACCCAGGCGGTGTCGGAGATTTGTGAGGGTGATAGCATACTCGCCTTCGGGGTGGCGACGCGTGGGTCTGAGATTTTGCCGGGGGCGATTTCACGGAATGCGAGATCGAAAACGACTGGCTACAAAGAATATTGAAGAGAAAAACGGGTGATTCTGAAGATGAAAAGACAGGTTTTCTTGATGTTGGTCATACAAACGGTGCTCAGCTCTGCGATGTTTGCCCAAGAGGTGGTGGAGAGCAAGCAGGATCAGGGCGAACGCCATGAGTTTGTGATTCCGAATTTCAAGACGGAGAGCGGGGTGACGCTTCCTGTGGCGCACGTGGTGTACGGGACGTACGGCAAGCTGAACGCCGCGAAGGACAATGTAGTGCTGTTGCCGTCGCACTACATGGCCGATTTTCACGGTTATGAGTGGCTGATTGGGACGGACAAGGCGCTCGATCCGACGAAACTGTTTCTGGTGGCGACGGAAATGTTTGGAAATGGAAATTCGTCTTCGCCGAACAATACGCCGGAGCCGTACCATGGTCCGCGCTTTCCTGTGACCACCATCCGCGACAATGTCGAGGCAGTGCATCGGCTGCTCATCGATGAATTGAAGATCGCGCACTTGCGAGCGATTGTTGGTTTTTCGATGGGCGCGGAGCAGGCGTTTCAGTGGGCCGTGAGCTATCCGGCTTTTGCGGACCGCATCGTGGCAACTTCTGGAACGGCAAAATGCTACCCGCATGGCGTGGTCCGCCTGGAAGGGCAAATCGCAGCGCTTACGACGGATCCGGTTTTTGCGAATGGCGACTACAAAGAACAGCCCAAGAAAGGGATTGAGGCGTTTGCGTTAGTGTGGGCGGGATGGCTCTTCTCCCAGGAATGGTGGAGAAAAGAAATGTGGCGGGAGGGAGCGAAGCCAGGCACAACCTTCGAGAGCTTTGTGAACGACTTGAAGACGAATTTTATTCCGGGAGCAGACGCCAACAATTTGATCTTGCAGATGAGGACTTGGGAAAAGCATGACGTGGGAACAACACCGGGATTCGGGGGAGATGTAGGGAAGGCGTTGGGCTCGATAAAGGTCCCGTTTTTGTACATGCCTTCAGAGACCGATTTGTATTTTCCAGTGGGCGATGCGAGGTATGAGGCGGGCTTCATGAAGACAGTGACGCTGACGCCGATTCCCTCTTTGTGGGGGCACCCGGCGGGCGCGGCCGCCGATCCAGCAGACGCAAAGTTCTTAAACGACGCGATTGGACGATTTCTCTCAGCAGGCAAATAGTTCGGAATTTTCGGAGGAAACTCGATGAAGAAAACGTCGGTTCTACTTATCGCGGTGACTACGGTTTTCGGCGCGGTTTTGGCCGGGCAGCACAAAAATTTAGTATTCGCGGCGAGATCCGGTGAATCTCGCAGTGAATCGCAAGCGGTTGCGGGCTCGTTGCAGCAACAGATCGTCGCGAAAGAAAGCGAGGGGTTAGACGCGCTCAAGAGCGGCAACGTGGAAATATTCGCAAATCTCACCGCGGAAGATGCAGTGTTTGTGGACGCTGCCGGCCTCGCGACCAAAGCAGACGTAATGAAAAACGTTGCGGGGTTCACGCTAACGGACTATTCGATGGAAGATGTGAGGTTCGTGCAGCTTTCAGCCGAGTCGGGACTCATTTCGTACAAGATTCACGAAAAAGGAGTCTCCCACGGTCACGAATTCGCGACGCAGGCGTACATTTCCTCGATCTGGGCTCAGCGAGCAGGAAAGTGGCTGTGTTTGTTCAGCCAGGAGACAGCTGTACGTACGCCGCCCAAACAGCCGAGCTGAGCGAACCGCGTCTGGGTGACTGGCCCCACCCCAACGACGATCACTCATCGCGAAGTGCAACGATCGGATCCAAGCTCGAAGCGCGCCACGCAGGCAGCCAGGACGCCAGTGCCGCGATAACGAAAAACACCACCGCCATGGTGACAAAAGTGGCGGGGTCGGTGGCTTTGATTCCGACTAGCATCGAGGACATTTCGCGGGTAACGGCAAAGGCTCCGAACAGGCCGGCGACGACGCCTATGCCTGCGAGGCGAAGTCCCTGCCCTACCACAAGTTGGAAAATGTTGCCGGACTGCGCACCCAAGGCCATGCGAACACCGATTTCTGAGGTGCGTTGCCGCACGACGGTCGCAAGCACGCCGTACAAACCCACTCCAGCAAGCAGCGCCGCGATGACGGCGAACGATCCGATGAGCAGCAAGGAAAAGCGCGTGCCTGCTTGCGCCTTTTCAATGACAGCATCCATGGGCTCCATGTCGGTGATCAAGAGATGCGAGTCGAACTGTTTGAGCGCGGCGCGAACGTCGTTCGCATATTTCGAGGGGTCACTCCCGGTTCGGATGGCCCAGTGGTCTGTGGCGCCGGCACCGATATACGCGTCGGTAAAATAAACTTGCTCGCGTCCGGGCTCGGTCAATGAAACACCGCGCTGGTGCGCGACCACGCCAATGATCTCGACCCACACAGGTTCGGGCGTTTGAATGCGGATAAGAATGCGCTTGCCAATTGGAGACTGACCCGGATAGGCGCGATCCGCCAGTATTTTATCAATCACGACTTGTGTGTGGCCCGGCTGGTTATCTTCTTCAGTGAAGGTGCGGCCCTCGAGCAGCGGAGTGTGCATTGTCTCGAAATAGCCAGGAAGCACGATGAGGGGATCGACCGCTTTATACCTGCTTGCGTCGGTGAGCGCTTCCTCGGTGCCCCAGCGAATCGGACTATATCCGCCTGTGAGAGGAAATGGATTTGAGGCAGTTACGCTTTGAACGCCGGTGATGGCGCGCAGATGCTCTTCGATCTGGCGAGTAGCAACAGCGCGTTCTTCCGGCTTCTGCAAAAATCGATCGGTCTGCACCTGAAACGTGAGCAGGCCATGAGGACTGAACCCAGGATCGACGCGCTGCAGTTCCAGAAAGCTGCGGACCATCAGTCCGGAGCCGATGAGCAGTACATAAGCGAGAGCGACTTCGAGGCCAACAACGATCTTGCGCGAGAGGCCGCCGCTGGCTAGACCTTCACTGCGGCTCGTGCCGCGCAGGACGATCATTACGTCCGGGCGAGCAGCTCGCCACGCCGGTGCCAGGCCAAAAATTGCGGCGGCAATAAGGCTCAAGATGACTGTGAAGACCAGCACGGTCGAATCGATTCGAATTGTATCGAGTCGTGGAAGATGCGCGGGAGCGATGGCGAGCAGTTCGTGGATTCCGAACCAGGCGAGGCCGAGACCGCCAAGTGCGCCGATGGCCGCGAGCAACAATGCCTCGGAAAGAATTTGGCGGGCAAGGTCCCACCTGCTGGCGCCGATAGCGGTGCGAATGGCAAGTTCGCGCTCGCGCAATGAACCACGCACCAACAAAAGATTGGCCACGTTGGCGCACGCAATGAGCAAAAGAAAAATCACAGCGCCCATCAGCGCGAGTATCGCTGGGCGAACTTCGGAGACTAGATGCTGCCGCATCGGCTCGACGCGGATGGCATAGCCCGCGGTGTTTTCAATCGTGAAATGTTTGCGCGCCTCCGCGGCAACCTGATCGGAGGCGGCTTGCGCTTGTCCGATGGTGACACCCGGTTGCAATCTGCCGATCACGCGCATCGAGACACCATTTCGTTGCGCGGCATCGTAACCCAGGCGATTCGCGAGCCAGATATCGGGCGAAGCCTCCAAGTCCGAGGACGGTGGGAAGTAAATCTGAAAGTGGGGCGCGAGGACTCCAACGATTCGCGGACTGAAGGGCTTGCCTTTATTTAAGGATTGTCCGATTACAGCGGGATTCGATCCAAACTGGCGCTGGAAATATTCGTAACTGATAATCGCCATGATGGGCAGGCGCTCGGGTGTTGCTGCCGGTTGGGTTCCTGGCGCAGGAGGGGGTGGTTGCGGCTGGCCGTCATCGTCGGAGAAATCGCGTCCGAACGCGATCCCCGCCCCTACAAGCCGGAAGTAGTTGGTCGTCACGATGCCAGCCTTGACTCGTTCCGGCATGCCATCCTCGCCGGTCAACGTAATGGGAAAAGTGAAGACGCCCGCGAGGCCTTGGAATTGATTCTTCGTAGCCTCGCGCATATCGATGAAATTTGCGTTAGACCAGGGGAAGTCCTTGACGCCGCGATTGCGCATGTCGGTGGGAATAATAACGAGCTGATCGGGGTTCTTGTACGGAAGCGGACGCAGCAGCACGGCATTGGTGACGCTGAAGATGGCGGTACTGGCGCCGACGCCTAGGGCGATGGTGATCGCGGCAGTGAGTGCGAAGACTGGACTTTTCCGCAGTGTTCGGCCGGCGAATAGCAGGTCGCTCAAAAACATCGTTCCACCTCACTCGGGGAATGTCGCGCTAAGAATACTACCTTCATTCCGTCTTAGGGGTAGAATCGCGAGCTATGACAGACCGGAAAAGAGCAAGAGAGTTAGCGGCAGAGTACGCCCGGAAGGGCGATCCGACAGGATGGTTTGATGTCCTCTATAAGGAAGCGGAAGCTGGCAAGAGCATTGTGCCGTGGGCGGACCGCGGAGCAAATCCCGGGCTGATCGAATTTTGGAGAACGAATCCACAAACGACGGAGGGAAAGAAGGCGCTAGTGATTGCGTGCGGCCTGGGGGACGACGCGGAGCAATTGGCTGCCTGGGGATTCGCAACGACCGCCTTTGACATTTCGGAGACAGCCATTCAAATGGCCCGCAAGCGATTTCCACAGAGTGAAGTGAACTATCGAGTGGCGGACTTGTTTCAGCCGCCGGCTGAATGGGAGCAGAAGTCTGATTTCGTTTTCGAAGCGAATACGGTGCAGGCGCTTCCTATGGAGATTCGGGCACAAGCGATGCAGAGAATCGCGATGTTTGTGCGACCTGGAGGCAGAGTACTTGCGATAGTGCGAGGGCGCGAGGCTAATGAACCCGAGGGAGAATTGCCATGGCCGCTGACCCGTGCGGAGCTGAATGAGTTTGTCCGTGCCGGGCTCACGGAGGAAAGCTTCGAAGAATACTTTGACAACGAAGAACCACCCGCGCGAAGATTCCGGGGGTTGTACACCAGGCCGTAGGAACGAAACGTCTGTTGAATGAGACGAGGGGGATTCTTGCGCGAGAAAATAGGGCAGAAAATCGAAAAGCTGGGTATGCCGAATCTGGCTATAAATAGATCGGGCTCGCGTTTTGCAACATTTGTTGCGTGTGCTCTAGCGATCGCTATGATCGCAATAGTTCCTGCGCGCGCGGCGGAACAAGCGGCAAACACCGGAAGCGACTTTGCGGGAACTTGGAAAGGCGAACTGGGTGAAGGTGCGGACAAGCTGCATATCCTTTTGACTATTACGAAGACCGCTGACGGAGGATTTGCCGGGCAAGGGCAAAGCGTGGAACAGGGCGCGACGTTTCCGCTGGAAAAAGTGAGCATGAAGGGCGATGCGGTGCACTTCGAGGTGGCCGCGGTTGGCGGTGTTTACGATGGAACGCTGAACACCGCACGAACAGAATTGAAAGGAATGTGGACGCAGTCCGGCGTGCCTGCGCAGCCCTTGAATTTTTTACGGCCCACGGAGGATGCAGCAAAGGACGCGGCGGCAAAGATGCCGGAAGGACCGAAGGAGAAACCGCTCGCGGTGTTTGAGGATGTGATTGTGCCGATCGCGCCAACAGCGTTCAAGGCGGATGGGAAGTGGCACGTCGTTTATGAATTGCATGTGAACAATATGGACCGCTGGCAGCATCAGCTGACAAAAGTCGAAGCAGTATCCGGCGACGCAGCGGCGCGAACGCTGGTGGAGTACTCGGGAGCGGGGTTGGACGCGGTCCTGGCGCGGCCGGGACATCCAGGGGCAACAGAAAAAGCCAAGGTCGAGCCGGGCGCAATGGCCATCATTTACATTTGGGCAACGTTTGACACGCTGGAAGCGGTTCCGGCGACGGTGCGGCAAAAATTGACGGTGAAGGTCGGAACCTATCCCGAAGAGCTGACCATTGTGACGGCGCCGACTTCGGTTGGTCGCGGCGCTATCGCGATCAGCTCGCCGCTGCGCGGAGATCACTGGTTTGCCGCAAACGGGCCTTCAAACTCCTCCATACACCGGCGCGCCTTGATTGCGATCGAGGGGCATGCAACGATTTCGCAGCGGCTTGCGATTGATTGGGTGCGGCTGCGCGACGACGGCAAGACCTTCCAGGGAGAAGAAAAGGATAACAAGAATTATTACGCGTACGGAAGCGAAGCGCTGGCGGTGGCAGACGGAGTTGTCACTGAAGTGAAGGATGGAATACCGCAGAACACTCCTGGGGAGAACTCGCGGGCAGTGCCAATTACGCTCGAGACCGTAGGCGGGAACCACGTGATACTGGACATCGGCGGCGGGCATTTTGCGTTCTATGCGCATTTGCAGCCGGGGTCTTTGCGGGTGAAGCTCGGGGATAAGGTGCGGCGCGGGCAAGTCGTGGGACTAGTCGGAAATTCCGGGAATTCGACTGAGCCACACTTGCATTTTCACGTCGAGAATGCGAGTTCGCCCTTAGGGGCGGAGGGGCTGCCTTATGCGCTCGCGTCGTTTGAGGTTGTGGGGCGCGGCGAGGAATGGAAACCATCGGACGCTAAGGGTCCGGCAGAAGTGCATAAGAACGAGATTCCAATGGAGAACGAAGTGGTGAATTTCACTGAGAAGCCCTAACGCGATCAGATGTTGTGCATGAGTTGGCATGCACAGACTGAAGTATGTGCCACTCCGAGTCACGGAAATCTTGCTCCCGTGACTCGATGGCACCAAGAACAAATCAAGAGAACTGCAGGATCGCTATTTTGACGACTGCTTCTTGTGCAGGTCGGTACAGACCGATACGGCAGTGTTGGGATCGACGGCGCTGTCGCCTTCTTCGATGTGGCGGATGATGCCATCCTTATCGATGACGATGTTGGCGCGCTGCGCCCACTGGTAGGTTTCCTTCTGGACGTCATATCCCTTCAGGATGCCGTAGGTGGTGAGCATCTTGTGGTTCATGTCGCTGAGAAGCGGGAAATTAATGCTGATTTGCTTGGCGAAGGCGGCATTGGCAGCAGGACTGTCCATGCTAATGCCGAAAACTTCCGTATCCGAAGTGTCGATCTTACCCGAGGCGATTCCAGCCTGGACCGCCTGAAGTTGTTTCGTTCAACCGCCGGTGAAAGCCAGGACGTAGACGGCCAAGAAAACGTTCTTCTTGCCGCGGAAGTCGCTGAGCTTTACATTTTTCCATTGGTCGCTGAGCAGGGAAAAATCGGGAGCGGCATCCCCCACTTTCAGCGATAACTTTGATAGTTCAGGCTTTTGCACCTCTTGCGCCAGCGGCGAAACCGCAGGCGTAGAGGCGAGCAAGAGCATTAGAGCTAAAGCACGATTCATTCGCACTCTCCTATGAGTAGAGTAAATTAAGAAACGAGCACCGATTACACCCTATCAAGATGAAAGACTGCGGGACACTCAAAAATATTCCAGTGAGAGGGTTCCGGAGGGCCGCAGAGGGCTGGATTTTACATCCAAAGAGTGGGAACTTCAGGAAGGCGCTTGCCGTATGTAACGAGGGCGTCCGAGATAGCGTTGAAAGAATCGCGTTGGCGTGTCGTCCTACAGGATAAGTCGGCTGTAGAGGAGGAAGTGATGAGGAAACGTAAATTTGGAAGCACGAGAGCGGTGGCGCTTGGCGCGGCGTTGGTTGGCGCGTCATTGTGCGGAGTGCTGAGTTTGGCCGCGTTAAGCGCGGCGGGGCAGGACAAGGACAAGACCGGCGTAAATGTGACGGTGACGAGCAAGGATGGAAGCGAAGCTGGCTTGGTGATCAGCGCCCAAGCGACGGCAAAGGAAGCTGGGTTGCCGTTATACCCGGGCGCAATTCCACACAAAGACGAGAAGAATGATTCTTCGGCGGCGAACTTGGGGCTTTGGGGAAGGACGTTCGGCTTCAAGCTGGTGGTTCTGAAGATGGAATCGAGCGACTCGCCGGAAAAAGTGGCGGCGTTTTATCAAAAGGCGCTTGGAAAATATGGGACGGTGCTGAATTGCAGCGGAGCATCGAAGGCACCCGATGACAAAGACAAGCACAACACCTCGAACAAACTCACCTGCGACGATGACCATGCGGACGCGGGCGAGTTGGTGTTCAAAGCGGGAACGAAAGAGAAGCAGCATCTCGTGAGCGTGAAGCCGAACGGAACGGGCTGCATTTTCAACTTGCTTTACATTGAGGCGCGCAGCGACGATAAGACGCCCGCTTGATGCTTCACAAAATACAAATGGGATTGCGCTTTCGTAGAGGATTGCTCGTCTGCCTCGGAGTTGCGCTGTTCGTGCTTGCAGTTGGTGTCGGGCGCGGGCAAGAACCCATTCGCGTCAAGGTAAATTTGGTGAGTGTGGCGTTTGTGGCGCGGGATGCGAACGGCGCTTTGGTCAACAATCTCACACAGGATGATGTGGAAGTCCTTGAGGATGCGGTACCGCAAAAGGTAGCTTTCTTTTCGCGCAGCGCGGATGTGCCTTTGACGCTGGGCGTAGTGGTGGACGCCAGCGGAAGCCAGGATCATTTTTCCAAACAACATAAGAATGATTTGGAAGTTTTTTTCAAGGATGTTTTGGGACCGAAGGATCGAGTGTTTTTGGTGGGCTTTGGCAACCATATCCGGCTGGTGAGCGATTTTTCGCAGTCGGGCGGGGATTTGCTGGAACAGTGGAAGCAATACCAGAAGTCCACGGGTAAATTTCCAGAGCTGGGTCCGCGCGAGGACCGGGACCTGGGGACGGCATTCTATGATTCGATCTTTTATTCCGTGACGGAGAAACTGGCGCAAGAAAATGGCCGACGTGCAATTCTCCTCTTCAGTGATGGCGAAGACAATTCGAGTTCGCACAATATGATGACGGCAATTGAGACTGCGCAGAGCGAGAACGTGGTGGTGTACGCGATTCGCTATACCGATAAAGAGCACGGGAAGCTCACGGCGCGAAACAAATATGGGACTAGCGTGATGGACCGCGTGGCGCGCGAGACTGGCGGCGCGCACATCGATGCAGAGACGACTGATGCGCATGTCTATTTCCGGCAGATTGCGGAAGAGTTGAGGACTTCCTACGAGTTGGGCTATTACCCGACGGATCCGCTAAAAGACGACAGCTTCCGCAAAATCGTAATCAAGTCGAAGCGCGAAGGCATAAAGGTACGCGCAAAGACCGGCTACTTTTCCAGGTAGCCGCCGCTTCTGTTCAGGATGACAAACGGATTGCCCGCCTATTGAATGGACCGGGCAGCGGCTAGCATTTGCTGCGCGCGAGGCCGCACGCGTATGTCCTCGGTGAAATTTACCCAGCGCACAGTGCCCGTTCGATCAATCAAAAATTCGGCAGGGCGCGAAATGTCGCTCGCTTCCGGTCCACCAGATTTATGCAGTAAATCGTAACGGCGAATCACTTCCGTGTTTGGATCGCTCAGAAAAGTGAACGTGTACCCTTGCTTGCTGCGAAGATGCTCGGAGACATCGGGCGCATCTACGCTGATCGCTACCGGGCGGATGCCCTGAGCCGCAAACTCCGAAAGGTTTTCTTGAATGCCTCGCAACTCGAGGTTGCAGAACGGTCACCAGTATCCGCGGTAGAAAACAAGCAGCACCGCCTTGGGCTGAGGCATTCCCGGCGAAGCGGCAAATAACTGAGCCAGAGCGACAGGCTGCCCGTTGCTGTCTGGCAATGTGAAGTCCGGGACGCGCTGACCTACTTGCGGTGCGCCCACGGAGCGAGGAATGTTTCTGACCTGAACAAAAAACCAGGCGGAGACGGCGAGAAATAAAGCCGCCAGTCCGGCGGCAATCGAGCCCCAGATCTTGCCGCGATAAATGTGCGATTGGCCGAAGGCGCGGACGACCCCGATCAGCAGAAATATCAAGCCGATTGCCGGTAGCGTCAGGTTCAGCCACGGAAGAGCTGCCGCTGGAACGTTGGAGAAGTACAGCAGGTTGCTTAGGACGGCGAGCACCGTGATCAGCAGGCCAAGCCAGAGAGCGGTATTGGTTTGTTTTTTGATTTGATCTGACATCGGTGTAAGAGCGTAACACGTTGGGAGATTAAGCTGCTGGATTGCAGGGCGCAGTGTGCTGCGCCACTACAATCGCGGGGGTAGCGGCGATTGCTTCTCCCTTCGCGAAAGCTCAGGGCGAGCGGGACAGAAATCCTCGCCGGATTTCTGGTTAACAATAACCCTATCAGAAGCTGATCGATCTGTATCTACTTGACTGCGCGAAGAAGCGGAAGAAATTAGTGATGAAGTGGGTGGCGTAGGGGCGGGGCAGGAAAGAACCCCCAAAACCCAGGTTCAAACTACGACC